>Ga0310124_10001131_pt1 | contig 18716 bp, 24 predicted proteins | sample CB11b_AW_Bot5_MG_FD_203507 | JGI IMG/M metagenome (GOLD analysis project Ga0310124, IMG submission 203507) | Marine microbial communities from Western Arctic Ocean, Canada - CB11b_AW_Bot5 | ecosystem: Environmental > Aquatic > Marine > Oceanic | place: Canada: Western Arctic Ocean | collected... | reverse complement strand
GCGTCAGCGGCACAGCGAGCCACGACGTCGACCAGCGGCTCGTCACGGGCCACGGACCCGATGCACCCCCGTAGCCGACCCTGATGGGTCAGCGTGACGAACGCGCCGGTGCGCCACGCGAGGCCCCCACGCGCGGGAGGAGTATCCCCGGCCGCCAGTGGTCGATCTTCCAGCCGCGCGAGTATCGCGGCCCGGGCCAGTGTCAACAGCGCCTGTTCTTCGTGTTGCTCCAGCATTCCTCAGGCTCACTCCTTCAGGAGTGCCGCAGCGAGATACCCGACCACCGCGCTCGTGTCCCCGGACACATCGCCGGAGTTGGCGTGGCGGAGCACTCGGGCCTTTCGCGCACCGAGGGCCGCCGCCGCTTTCATGACGGCCACGGCCGCCCCGCCACCACAGGCCACATATCGTCCCCGCTCGTGCGGCGGATATCGCTCGTACTCGGCCAGCAACCCGTCCGGGTCGTAGCGGGTGACATGGTCGATGACCACCTGGTCGAGCTCGGCCGCGCGGCGCGCTTCGAAGAAATGTGAGAGGTCGGTACTCGCCACCAGTAGGGGCGTCCTCTCGGCCAGCACCTCCGCCAGCGTGTCTGCGAGGGCGAGGATGGTGTCCCGCTCCTGAAACCCGATGAGCAGCGGCACAATCGGCGTGCGCGGCAGCAGATGGCGCAGGAACGGCAACTGCATTTCGAGCGAATGCTCCCGCTCGTGCGCAGTCGGGTGCCGCTTGATGCACGGGGCATCCAGCAACCGGGCCGCGATGTCGGTGGCGATTGGCGCGGGCCCCAACGGGGTGTCGAACGCCGTGTTGTCGGCGATGGCGACGCCGTCGAATCCGACGTGATGGGACGGTCCCACCAGTACCACGACATCGTAGGCTCCCTGCGCCGCGGCCTGGTACGCGCAGGCGGCCACGGATCCCGAATACATGAGCCCGGCGTGAGGGGCGAGAAGCCCCACGATGTCCCCGCCGGGTGGCGGTGTTGTCGATGCGAGGCACGACACGACGGCCTCGCGTAGCCCGGCCTCGGTCCCTGGGTACCAGTTCCCGACGACAGCCGCCGGCCGGGCGCCGGCCCACGAGGGGTCGCGACGGGCCGCCTTTGTACTACCGGTCATGCGTAGGGCCGCGCGGAGGGCTCCTGGTCGTCCGCCGGGCGGCGGTCATCCGTGTCAGAGCCAGGGTCAGAGCCTAGGTCAGACCCGGGGTCTGGGCCACGGTCCACGGCGGCATCGGCCACCGGCAGGCGCCGCAGGCGCCACGACAACGCGACTCGGACGCCGATGTACACGAAGAGCGTCAGGATGGCCGGGCTCCCCATGACGAGCCAGAAGGGGTCAATCGTCAGGCCAACGACGAGCGACATCACGCCGAGAATCAGCATGACACCCACCATCCATGGCGCATGCAGGAAGAGGGGGCGCTGGGTCATCCGGTGGTGCCTTCCGTCGTCAAACCGTGAGCCCCAGCCGTGCCTCCGGCAATCGGTCCGGCGCGATGCGAGGCGGACACTGATTCGGTACGGTGATTGTGGCATACCCTCGGCGGCGTGGGCACCGTTGACCGCGGCCATGGACTGTGGTTCGATACCGGCATGTCAATGAAGATTCGTCGGCTCGCGGTCTCGGTCCTGGTGGCCAGCATCGGGGTGACGGCGCTGGTCGGCGCGGCGAACGACTACGAGGCGGAAATCTCCGCGTGGCGAGCCGAACGCGAAATGAATCTGAAAGCGGACGACAGTTGGCTCACCGTCTCAGGGTTGTTCTTTCTCCGCGACGGGGAGACCAGCTTCGGCTCGAGTCAGCGCAATGACTTCGTCGTGCCCCACATCCCGGCCGAGGCGGGAGTGTTCGCACTGCGTGACGGACGCGTGACGGTGCGGGCTCCGGCGAGCGGCCGCCTGACCGTCGACGGCGAGGCAGTGGACGCCGCCCAGCTCTACCCGGCCGAGACACGCGCGACCGTAACCCTGGGCCCCGTCTCGCTGTGGGTCCATCTGAGCGGTGAGCGGTTGGCTATTCGCGTACGCGATACTGACACCGAGATTCGTAAGAATTTCACGAGCCTCGACTGGTTTCCCGTCGACGAGGCCTACCGGGTACGCGGCAAGTTCACACCCCACGCCGAACCGGTGACCGTCAAGACGCTGAACATCCTGGGCGACATCGAGACCTACACGAGCACGGGCTACGTGACGTTGACGGTGGCGGGGCAGGAAATGCGGATGCTACCGGTCAATTCCGGACGACGGCTTTGGTTCATCATGCGGGACGGGACGAGCGGAGAGGACACCTATTCGGCGGCCCGCTTCCTGTACGCGGACGCGCCGGATGCCGAGGGCTGGACGACCGTCGACTTCAATCGGGCCTACAACCCGCCGTGCGCCTTCAACCCGCACACAACCTGCCCGTTGCCGCCCCCGGACAACCGGCTCGACATCAGGATAGAGGCGGGCGAAAAGGCCTACCGCGGCCCCGGCGCCCACCAGTGAGGTGGGAGCGGCGACCACCGCGCGGCTAGGCGAATCCCACCAACTCGGCGGCAATGATCGTCGTGCATTCAGGGCAGGAGATCACGTGCCCCCGACGCGGCAACGTCGAGGTAAAGTTGACCCTCGTCCGCAGCAGCCGCGCAATCCGTAGCGCCTCCAATTCCGCCGCACAGTGCGGGCAGCGGGCCGGGTACTCCAGGGTGTATTCCGCCTCCGCTTGGCGGGCCGGATCGTCGGACTCTTCCTTCTCCACCACGTTCCCTTCCTCCAGGGCGCACGGACACACATCGGCGCCCGTAGACCGAACACCCGTGTTTTCGGTCGGAACAGGGCCGGGCGGCTACACTACTACGCGGCGCCGCGTCAACGTTCGCTGACCCGCGCATAGAGGTCGAGCAGACTCCCGGCCCGACCGGTTTCGAGTGCGGCACGAAACAGGCCGGTGAGCGCCGCGGACCGGTCAGAACGGCCCATCACTGGCGTCTCCCAGCGAACAACCTCGAATCCAGCGGCCTCGGCGACGAGGCATAGCGTGGCCGGGGTGAAGAACCAGAGATGGTGCAGCGCCGCATAGTGGCGCCATCGCTTTGACTTCAGACCCAGCCGGCTCTGCCAGCTTTTGAGCCAGGGGCTGACCCCCCCGACGTTCGGCACCCCGACGAGCAGGATGCCGCCCGGGGCGACCAGCGCGTTGGCGCAACGCAGTTCGAGCAGCGGATCCCGGGTATGTTCCAGCACGTGGTTGAAGCGGACGACATCGAATCGTGCGCCACCGAAGTCGATCGCCGGGAGCTCACCTTCCCACACACGCCCCCCCGTCGTGCGAGCCGCGTCGGTCACCACCATGTCGGTTCCATCCACCCGCCAGCCGGCTCTCTCGGCGAAACGCATGAACGCACCGGCGCCGCACCCCACATCCAGCACCCGGCGCCGGTCTGGGTCGAGATATTCCGCGAGCCGCGACAGCTGATGCGTGTAGTGGCGCTGGTGGCGGGCGTCAGCGACCGACTCGTCCGGGCGATGATAGTCGGCGCCGTAGACCGCGGTGGCCAGCTGCTCGAGCACCGGTCGAGGACTGTGGAATTGCAATCCGCACCGTCGGCACCGGGCCAGGGACAGCCCTTGGAAATCGGTAGCCAGCGGCGCTGGTGGTTGGCGGCACAGGGGGCAGACGACCGGCTCACGATCCGGGAGCGCAGCCGCGACTTCCGCGCGAGGACGACCGAAGAGCGATCGGGAGGGAACCGTACCTGACGGGCCGCTCACGACCCAGCCTTGATGGTAGTCACGCTTCTATGATGCCGGAGCCCCACCCTCCGAATCCACCGGCACCTCTGGTCCGGAGACGAATTAGGGTTGCGAACCACCGCGACCGGAAACTACGATCTAGCCTGTGCCTACACGGTTAACATCTGCCGATGTCGAGCGAATCGCAGCGCTGGCGCACCTGGAGTTGACAGCGTCGGAAACAGAACGGTTCACGCGGCAGCTTGGCGACATCCTCACCTACTTTGACCAGCTCCAACAAATCGACACCACCGGTGTGCCGGCGACCACCAACCCCGTGACGTCTGCGCCGGTGATGCGAGAGGACACCCTGAGGCCGTCCATGCCTCGAGACGAGGCACTGGCCAACGCGCCGGACCCGGGTGGTCACGGACTCTTCCGCGTGCCCAAGGTCATCGGGTGATGCCGGCCCCCGACGTGCAGACCACGGCCGACATCCGAGCGGCCATGGCCGACGGCGTGACGGCGGTGGAGATCTGCTCGGTCTATCTGGACCGGATAGCCGCACAGAACGACCCGATTCACGCGTTCACCCACGTCGCCGGTGAGCAAGCCCTTGCCGATGCCGCTGCGGTAGACGCCAGCGGGCACGGCCGGGACGCCGCGTTCCCGCTGGCCGGCGTGCCGATCGCCATCAAAGACAACATTTCCACCCGAGGGATGCCGACCACGGCGTCTTCTCGTATCCTGGCCGGATTCGTCCCACCCTATGACGCAACGGTCATCAAGCGCTTGCGAGCGGCCGGCGCGGTCATTATCGGGAAGACCAACTGCGACGAGTTCGCGATGGGCTCCACCACGGAACATTCCGTGTCCGGCCCAACACGCAATCCGTGGGATCTGGCCCGCGTCCCCGGTGGGTCGAGTGGAGGCTCGGCCGCGGCGGTGGCCGCGCGTCTCTCACCAATCGCACTGGGATCCGATACGGGCGGATCGATCAGACAGCCAGCCGCCTTCTGCGGAATCGTGGGACTGAAACCGACCTACGGACGAGTCTCACGATACGGCCTGCTGGCGTTCGCATCATCGCTCGACCAGATCGGGCCCTTCGGGTTGACGGTGGCTGACGCCGCCGTGTTGCTGGCGGCCATTGCCGGACCGGATCCCGCGGACGCAACCTCATCCGCCGAACAGGTGCCACCGTTCGCCGCGAGTCTGGGCGAACCAGTGGCACACCCCACTGTCGGGGTCCCGTGGAAACTGCTGGAGGACGGTGTGGACGCAGACGTCAGCACTGCCTTCACCACGGCCATCGATGTCCTGCGCAGCCAGGGCGCGACGATCGTGGACGTCCCGCTCCCGCATGCTGTCTACGCGGTCCCGACCTACTACGTCGTCGCGCCGGCCGAGGCCAGCTCGAACCTGGCCCGCTACGACGGGGTCCGCTTCGGGTTTCGCGCGCCCGCCGGGGCCGAGCGGTCCGACCTGGACACGATGTACAACCGCACCCGGGATGCCGGCTTCGGAGATGAGGTCAAGCGGCGTATCATGCTCGGCACATACGCGTTGAGCGCCGGTTACTACGACGCGTACTACGTGAAAGCACAGCAGGTACGGACCCTGATTCGCCGGGACTATGACACCGCGTTCGAACGTGTCGATGCGGTCGCCCTGCCGACCACGCCGACGGTGGCGTTCGGCCTGGGCGAACGCTCGGCCGACCCGCTGCGCATGTATGCGGGAGATGTCTTCACGGCAAGTGCCAACCTGACCGGGCTGCCGGCGCTGAGCGTGCCGGGTGGACGTGACCCGTCCGGACTCCCCGTCGGACTCCAGCTCGTGGGCCGGGCGTTCGACGAGGCGACGCTGCTTCGGCTCGCGGCCAACTACGAGCGAGACGCCCCGTGCTGGCAGGAGGCCCCCCCGACACCGGCCCTCGCGTCCGGCATCCCAGCCCCAACACGCTAGTCCCCTGTAACCGCGTTGGCTGCCCGAGGCTTCACGCCCGCGGAGCAGCCAGGCGGGCTGGCATGCGGTCGCGTCCGGACGCGGGCCGGATCAGCCTGACCACCGCCCACACCGCAAGCACCATCAGGGCCAGCGGCACCAACGGCACCAACGGCAACGCGAAGAGGACGAACATGACGCCCAGCCCCGCGACGGCCACAATCGGCAGCACGACCAGCCCGGCGAGCAGCCCGAAGAGGGACTTGAAGAGAACCACTGGCAGAAAAACGAGCCGTAAGCAGGCGGAGGGGCAGGAGAATCAGGCCGAGGACGAGCTTCATCATCAGCAATAACAAGACGCCGAACGCCAGAAAGCACAGCGCCGCCAGGGCGCCCAGCGCGATCAACCCGGCTATTTCGCTCATGATCCTCAGCCTGGTCACGACGGGGGATGAGCGCTTACGGTCGCGGGGCTTCCACGAGCCCGCGCGCCTCATCCGACGCGTCGTTATGAGACCTGACGACCTGGCTGTTCCAAAAGTTCCGGAGTCTGGAGCTGGTCGGCGGGACCACGGGGGACGTCTGGGGCGAGAAAACGGGCGCCGGAGCCGACGCGATCATCGAGGCTGCGTACCACCAGGCTCGATTTCCCGATCACCCGATGCTTGGTGAACCCGACGATGACACAGAACCCGAGGAAGGCCACCACCAGAAACACGGAGGAAATACCGAGCCTCTGGATCAGGCCGACCACCAGCGACTGAATCTCTGCCGGGGTCACACCTCGGTCTCCGGTGCCTTCGGCGGCGGGACGTCGTATTCGATCAAGCCCTCTTCAACTTCTTCCATCGCAATCCGCTCCAACCTCGCGGTCAACGGAGGGCGCTCGCCGGTGTTCGGATCCGGCCGCAACTGCTCGAGGCGAGGCAGCGCGCCGCGACGGAGCTGTTTGGCCCGCTGCGCCGCGACATCGACAAAAAGGAAGCGGTTGGTGATCCGCGGCGCCGGCTTCGCTGGCGTCCGTGGCATCGCCACGGGCAGCGTCGGAGCGGCGGGCATCGCGTCGGCGTCGACAAGCGCGTCATAATCGTCGGTCATAATCGTTAATCGTACCCCAAAAGCCGCACGCAGTCGACCCACATCCGCGCTGACACCGGCGTCACGCAATCTGGTCGCCGGTGAGCGCCCTGACTGGCGTGGCTGACCCAGCCCGGCTGGCCGACTCGGCCACCTGCGGTGGAAGTGGTCCCGGCGCGGCGACATACCACTCGCCGGCCAGCAAGTAGTGGGTCGGGCGGCCACGGGAGTACATCGTCAGGCCGCCATGCGCATCCCTGACCGGGACGATGGCCCTCGCATCGATGGCGCCCATATGCTGGCGGCGGATGCCTGGCGTCTCTTGACTCATACGCGGCCTCCGTGTGTGACGACGCGAGTTATCAGAAGCCCCGCGCGACCGTAGGTGCGGCCGCGCGGGGCGACTCTTCGACCACTATGCCGCCTTGACGGTGATGCGCTGTGGCTTCGCATCTTCTTTCTGCGGCAGGGTGACCCGCAGGGTCCCATCCTTGTGCTCGGCGGTCACGCCATCGCCGTCAACCGTGTTCGGCACGCTGAACGACCGGCGGAAGCTGCCGTAGGCACGCTCCGTTCGGTAGACGCGCCCCTTGTCACCGGCGTTCTCGAACTTGCGTTCGCCGGCGATGGTCAACAGCCCGTCCTCGAGTGTGACGCTCACGTCCTTCTGGGCAACGCCTGAGAGATCGGCGCTGACCACCAACGCGTGGTCCTCGGTCTCATAGATATCAACCGCCGGCGTCCAACTCGACTCGGTGCCGCCGTCCTCCGTGACGGGCCCGGGACGAAACGTCCGGCTGACCGGTGTACGAAAGACCGAAAGCTCACGAAACGGATTCCACTGAACGTATGACATTTAGTCCTCCTGCTAATGAAAACGGCCATCTTCGGTTCACGGCAGTGCCCGCCGATTTCCAATGCTGAAGGAATGATAACTCCATAGTGAGTGTATATCAATAAGTAAATATGATTTTCATACGCTCATATTTATATGCGTCCATTCGGACAGTGGGTCGGTACAAGTGTCATCACTGATAAAATTGGCGGATACCTCTACCGAGGCGCCGGGGGACGCCGTGCCGGTCCGAGGCTTCCGATCACCTGAAGGCTGTCCGTGGTCCACTACTCTCGACTGGTGAGCCGCGCCGACAGGTGGTGTGTCGCCCACCCCCGATGGTGTGCGATCATGTCAATGACGCGAGGCCGACACGTCGCCTCCAGAGCAATGGGCCCGAGTACCAATCGTGAAACTACTGTTTATCGGTGACATCGTCGGAAAACCGGGCCGGGCGCTGATCCGGGCCGGCGTCACGAGGCTCGTCGAGCGATATGGCATCGACCTCGTCGTGGCGAACGTCGAGAACGCGGCTGGCGGCAACGGCATTACCCGTGACATCGGCGACGCCATTCGTGATCAGGGTGTGGATGTGATGACGACGGGCAATCACGTGTGGGACAAGCGGGAAGCCCTCGAGTACATCGAGCTCGAGCCCCGCCTGCTCAGACCGGCTAATTTCCCGGCCGGCGCGCCTGGCTCCGGACATATCGTGGTCAAGACCCGCGCCGGCGACTCGGTCGGGGTGATCAACGCCATGGGCCGCGTGTTCATGGCGCCGCTCGACAACCCGTTCGTCGTGATACGTGACGAGATCGCCGCCGTTCGAGAGCAGGCGTCCATCATCTTGGTCGACTTCCACGCTGAAGCAACCTCGGAGAAGGTCGCGATGGGGTGGCACCTCGACGGACAGGTGACAGCCGTGGTGGGCACGCACACCCACGTGCAGTCGGCAGACAACCGGGTGCTGCCCGGCGGCACCGCCTATATCACCGATGTTGGCATGACGGGACCGCATGACTCGGTCATCGGTGTCGACAAGCGTGTGGTGCTCAACCGATTCCTGACCAGCATGCCCGGCCGCTTCGACACCGCGGCCGGAGACCCGCGGCTGCACGGCGTGATCGTCACCGCGGACGCCGCGACTGGCCACGCCACCGCCATCGAGCGCCTCAGCCTGATCCCCTCTGACCTCGAGGCGACGCCGGCCACCGGACCAGCGCGATGAACAGTCCGCCACGGCTCCCGTTCGGCGCCCCCTCGCGACGCAGCGCGCCTACCCGCAACGTTCTGACCGTGACGGCGCTCACGACCCAGATCCGCTCGGTCCTGGAATCGACCTATGCCGAGGTCTGGGTGGAGGGCGAAGTCACCAACAGCCGCCTCTGGAAAACGGGCCACCTCTACTTCACGTTGCGGGACGACCAGGCGCAACTCAAAGCAGTGATGTTCCGTTCGGCCGTCCGATACCTTCGCTTCAAGCCGGAAGACGGACTCAAAGTCATTGCGCGCGGCCGGGTAACGGTATACGAGGCGAAGGGTGAGTACCAGATCGTGTGCGAGCATCTCCAGCCACAGGGCGTCGGGGCGCTCCAGGTCGCGTTCGATCAGCTGAAACGCACGCTCGACGCCGACGGCCTGTTCGCCCCGGAGAGGAAGCGGCCGCTGCCACTTCTGCCCCGGCAGATCGGCGTGGTCACGTCGCTGGACGGCGCCGCGCTGCACGACATCCTCAACGTGCTGATCCGGCGACATCCAACCGTGCATGTCCTCATTCGCGCGGCCCGGGTGCAAGGCGACGGGGCCGCCGCGCAGGTCGCGCACGGCATCGCCCTGCTCTCGCGCACACCCGGTGTGGACGTGATCATCGTGGGGCGCGGAGGGGGGTCACTCGAAGACCTCTGGGCCTTCAACGAAGAACCGGTGGCGCGCGCGATCGCGGACGCCACGGTTCCGGTCATCTCGGCCGTGGGTCACGAGACCGACGTGACGCTGAGCGACTTGGTCGCCGATGTGCGAGCCCCGACCCCCTCGGCCGCGGCGGAGATCGTCGTCGCCGGTCGGGATGAACTCCAGAATCGCGTCGCCCAGCTCACTCGCGCGCTGGGCGTCTGCGCGGCGGACGGCATCGGTCGACGACGAACGCGACTGCTCGAACTGGACCGGCGCCCGGGCCTCGCGGCCTGGCCGGCCCGACTCGCCGGACGGGGTCGGCACACGGCTGAGTTGACGCACGCGCTCGCCAGCACCGGCCGGACCCTGCTGGCCAGTCGTCTGCGTCGTCTCCACTCGGCGCGCGCGCGTTTGGACGCCCACGAACCCGGCCGGCGCCTCGAGTCCACGAGGACGCGCCTGGCGACCGCGCGTGAGCGACTGCGTGCGGCCATGGCGCAGCGGCGTCAGCACCTGGCGAGTCGAGTCGGCGACGTCGCGGGACGTCTCGACGCGCTCAGTCCACTGGGAGTGCTCTCGCGAGGGTACGCTCTGTGCTGGAACGAGGAGCGGACCGCGATCCTGCGAGATGCCAGCCGGGTGTCGATCGGCGACGGCGTGACCATCAAACTCCGACGCGGCGAACTGACGTGCACGGTGACCGCAAAGAATGAATGACGGCGATGGAACAGAACACGAAAGACTTTGAATCAGCAATCAGCGAGCTGGAATCCATCGTGAAGACGCTCGAGGGTGGCGACCTCTCGTTGGAGCAGTCACTCGAACTCTACGAACGAGGCGTCCGGCTCTCTCGGTTCTGCCACACGAGGCTCGAAGACGCGGAACGGCGTATCGAGGTGCTGAACGACCGGGGCGAACGGGCTCCAGCGCCGGCCACGTTGACGCGTTCGGTCGAGGACGGCGACGACGCGTGACCGACGGCCAGGAGTTTGAGCGCTACCTGCGCGTTCGGCGTACCGAGATCGAGAGCGCGCTGGACGCAGGGTTGCCCACGCCCCCCGCGTGCCCGGCCCTGATCGCCGACGCCATGCGATACAGCCTGCTGGCTGGCGGCAAGCGTCTGCGCCCCATCTTGACCCTGGCCGCCGCCGAGGCCGTGGACGTTCAGAGTGACCCTGGCCGTGACCCCACCGGATCGCCGTCTGCGATGCCGGCCGCGTGCGCAGTGGAACTGATTCACACCTATTCGCTCATCCACGACGATTTGCCGGCCATGGACGATGACGATGTGCGCCGCGGGCGACCCACCGCGCATGTCGTGTACGGGGACGCGGTGGCGATACTGGCCGGCGACGCGCTGCTCACGCATGCCTTCGGGGTGCTGGCCCGTCCCGATGCTGAGGACACACCAGCGCGTCTGGCCCGACGGCTCCGAGCCATCGCTCGACTGGCCGGGGCGGCCGGCGCCGCCGGCATGGTCGGCGGACAAGTGCTCGACATCGCGGCCACCGGCGACCTGACGAACGTGGCGAACGGGGGGGAAGCACCTGACACGGGTCGCGAGGCCCTACGCGACATCCATGAGCGCAAGACTGGCGCGTTGATTGGCGCCGCGGCGGCCATGGGGGCGATCATGGCGGGCGGCGACCGCCCCACCATCGCGGCCATCGACGCCTATTCCACCCATCTCGGTTTGGCATTCCAGATTGTCGATGACATTCTCGACGTCGAGGGCAGTGTGACCGACCTGGGCAAGACCGCCGGCAAAGATGCCGCGGCCGGCAAGCCGACCTATCCCGCACTGCACGGCGTCGTACGATCACGGGCGCTCGCGGCCAACGCGGCGGCGGCGGCCAGGGACGCACTCGCCGAGGCGGACCTGGGTGGCCGACTGGGCGAGATCGTCGACTGGGTTGTCTCCCGACGCCAGTGAACACGCACCGGCGCCATCACCACCCGACACACTGACGATGCGATCGGCGACCGTGGGTTCCCTACCTTCCCTCCCTCGTGTCCGACTCGACACCTTGCTCCTGGAGCGCGGGCTCGTTGACTCGCGTACCCGCGGCCAGGCGCTGATCATGGCCGGACAGGTACGGGTGGACGGCCACCCCGCAACGAAAGCGGGCGCGCTCGTCCACGCTGACGCCGAACTCACACTCGTCACGCCGGACCATCCCTACGTGGGGCGCGGCGGCTTGAAGCTGGCTGACGCCCTGGACCGGTTCCAGATCGACGCAACCGGCGCCCTGGCGCTGGACGTGGGTGCGTCAACTGGTGGATTTACGGATGTGTTGCTGCGGCGCGGGGCGACAACGGTCGTGGCCCTCGACGTTGGACACGGCCAGCTCGACTGGCGTCTGCGCCGCGACGAGCGCGTGGTTGTCCTCGAGCGCACGCATATCGCCACCGTCCCGCCAACAGCCTGGCCGACGGAACATCGGCAGTTCGACATCATTACGGTCGATGTGTCCTTCATCTCCGTCCGGTACTTCGTCGACCGACTCTCCCAGTTGCTTCGGCCCAACGGGGACCTGGTCGTCCTGGTCAAACCGCAGTTCGAGGTCGGCCGCGCTGACGTCGGCCGCGGCGGCGTCGTGAAAGACCCACGCATGCACGAACGAACCGTGGAGCATGTGGCGGCGGCAGCCGCTGCGGTAGGATTGACCCGAGTCGCCATGGCGCCCTCGCCAATCACGGGCGCCGAAGGCAATCGAGAATTTTTCCTCCACCTCCGACACGCCGCTGCATCCTGATGTGTGCCGACGCACCCGTGCCACCGTCTCCGGCTACGCTCGCCCCGATCAGACGCGTTGGCATCGTGGCGCGCGCGCGTCTGCGCGAAGCGGCCCCGGTGGTGCGGAACGTGGTGGCCTGGCTGACTCAGCGAGGGCTGGCGCCGACCGTCGAACGAGCCACCGCGGAGCTCGCCGGACTCACATCCACACCCACGGCCGACGCGGCCACATTGCCCGAGGCGTCGGACCTCATCCTGGTGCTCGGGGGCGACGGCACGCTGCTTGGGATGGCGCGCCGAATCGCCGCGACCGACGTGAACCCACCGATTCTGGCGGTCAACTTCGGCAGCCTCGGTTTCCTGACCGAAATCACCTTGCCCGAGCTGTTCGACGCGCTCGCCTCGGTCGTCGACGGGACCGCCGGGATTGACGAGCGCAGCATGCTGCGATCCCGTACTGTCCGGGGAACGACCACCCTCGACGAGCAACTCGTGCTGAACGACGTGGTCATCACCAAGAGCGCGCTCTCCGGCATCCTGGACCTGTCGGTCTCTGTGGGAGACCACTTCGTCGCTCGGTTCCGGGCGGACGGTTTGATTGTCGCCACCCCGACCGGGTCGACCGCCTATAACCTCTCTGCGGGGGGACCGATCGTGCACCCCCTCGTGAACGCGGTCGTGCTCACGCCGATCGCCCCGCACGCGTTGACCAACCGACCGATCGTGCTCCCCGATAGCAGCGCCATCCACATCCAACCGGAGCTGGCCGCCCGACCAACCGATGCGTTCGCCAGCTTCGACGGCCAGACCGGATTCAAGCTGGAGCATGGCGATGAGGTCATCGTGGAGGCCGCGAGCCGCTCGTTGCGAGTGATTCGCGCCGCGTCGCGCCCGTACTTCGCGGTGCTACGCGAGAAGCTCCGCTGGGCGGAACGGTGAGACGGACGCGACATGACAACCATCGACCTGGACGGGCTCACGCCCCTGCCTCCCCGTATCGCCCGACTCGGCGAGTTGGCGCTCGACCTGTGGTGGACGTGGAACCCGAACGCCCGCGATGTGTTCAGGCGGCTGGACTACACCCTGTGGCGCACAACCGACCACAACCCGGTGCGGATGCTCCGTCTGCTGCCGGCCACGCGTATCTCGGACGCCGCTCAAGACCCAGTATTTCTCGATCTGTATGACCGTGCCCTGACTGAGCTCGACCTCACGCGGCGCGCGTCCGGCAGTTGGTGGAGCGAGCGAATGCCCGTGTTGCCGGGCCGATCGGTGGCCTACTTCTCGGCCGAATTCGCGCTCCACCAGTCGCTCCCCATTTACGCCGGTGGTCTGGGCGTGCTGGCGGGTGACATCTGTAAAGAGGGCGGAGACCTGGGACTGCCCCTCCTCGGGGTCGGGTTCATGTACCCGCAGGGCTACTTCCACCAACGGGTCGCGGCGGATGGGCGACAACAGGAAACATACGAACGACTGACCTGGGCCAACGTGCCCGTCACCCCAGCGATCACCCCAGGGGGACGACCGTGTGTGGTCACGGTACCGCTGGGGCGCCGCACGGTGAAGGTCTCCGTGTGGCGAGTCCGGCTCGGCCGCACCAAGCTCTACCTCCTCGACACCGGCCTCGACGAAAACGCCCCATGGGATCGAGAGCTGTCGGCCCGTCTCTACGGCGGCGACACCGAGACTCGCGTGCAGCAGGAGATCATCCTCGGCGTCGGCGGTGTGCGCGCACTCCGGGCCATGGGCTCTGACCCGATGGTCTGGCATCTCAATGAGGGCCACGCGGCATTCGTCGTGCTCCAGCGGATGCGGGAGATGATCGACCACGGCGACAGCTTCGATGCGGCCCTGGCGGAGGTGCGCCGAACCACGGTCTTCACCACCCATACGCCGGTACCGGCCGGTCACGACAACCTTCCCGTTCCAGCTCGTGGAGTCGCACCTGGCCGGCTGCTGGGGCACGCTGGCACCCCATCGGGACGCATTCCTGGCACTGGGCCACTACGACAACGGTGCGGGGCCGCAATTCAACATGACGGCGCTGGCGCTCCGCACGGCGGGACAGGTCAACGCTGTCAGCGAGCTCCACGCCGACGTCACCCGAAAAATGTGGGCGCCGATCTGGCCGGAGGAGTCAGGCGCTGAGGATCAAGTTCGGGCCATCACCAATGGCGTCCACGTCGGCACGTGGGTCGCACACCGCCTCGCGCTGCTGTTCGACCGCTATCTCGGCCCGCACTGGCGGGACCAGCGGGACGACGCCATCTGGGACCGCGTCCTCGACATTCCGGACGCGGAACTGTGGCAGGTGCGGCAGGAGCTGCGACGGTATCTCTTCGACTTCATTCGTGAACGCGGCCGCCAACGGTGGACAGAGGGCGGGGTTGACGCCGCACGCGTGCTGGCGGCGGGGACCCTGCTGGACCCCAATGCGCTCACGATCGGGTTCGCCAGGCGATTCACCGGATACAAGCGCCCGGAGCTCATTTTCAGCGACCCCGAGCGACTCGGCCGTATTCTCGATACCGCGAAGCGACCGGTCCAGCTGGTCTTCGCGGGCAAGGCCCACCCTGCCGACGACCCCGGCAAACACCACCTCCAGCGTGTGTATCAACGGGCGCTCGACTCCGGCTTCGGCGGTCGCGTCGCGTTTGTCGATGACTACGACCTACACGTTGCCCACTTTCTCGTGCAGGGCTGCGACGTGTGGCTCAACAATCCGCGGAAGCCGCTAGAAGCCAGCGGCACCAGTGGCATGAAGGCGGCGCTCAACGGCGTCCCGCACCTGAGTATTGGTGACGGCTGGTGGGCAGAGGGCTACGCGGGCGACAACGGCTGGCTGATCGACGGTGGCACGCATCCTGATGACGCGGCGACCGACGCCGCCGACGCCGAGGCCCTGTACACGCTACTCGAACGCGATGTGGTCCCCGCATTCTACGACCGGGACAGCGACGACGTCCCGAAACGATGGCTAGCCCTGGTGCGCCAGGCTATCCGTACCGTCGCCCCTCGCTTCACGGCCCGTCGCATGGTGAAGGAATACGTCGAGCAGATGTACGCGCCTGCCATCCGTGGGACTGCCCCTTGACACGCACAGGCGCGCACATGCGCGCCTCGCGAGCGCGGAGTGGGACACTCGGGGTCCCCGCGTAGCCCCGTCTAAGTAGTTACCTAGAAATCGGCGGGTGATAGATGATCTGAATGACGTTGTCATCGGGATCGAACAGGTAGAGCGACCGGGCGCCGTCTCGATGGGTGCGTGGCGGCGCTTTCAGCCGCACCCCATACCCATCGAGATACGCGGCCCAGCGGTCGACGTCAGCCGGCTTTCGCACCAGCAGACCCAAATGGTCGAGTGGTCCATCCGCCGTGGGCCGGTCAGGATCGGCCCGATGCAGCGCCAGATTGTCGCTACCCGAGGTGAGGTAGACGTTGTCGGCGTCAGGTTTCCACTCGACCTCGAAACCGAGCCGATCGACATAGAACCGGGTCATCTCCTCGAACGCCCTGGTGAACAACGCCAGATGACGCAGCCCCATATGCGTCGGTCTCTCGGTCATGAATTCAGTCTAGTTGGTTTCCGAGCGAGGCGTCCGGAAACCGCACTGGATGTCGCCTAGGCGCGCACGTGCGCGCCTCGCGGACGCGGAGTGGGGCACTCGGGGTCCCCGCGTAGCGGTCGCGTGGGGTTCGGGGCGGCGCCCCGTCTAAAGAGGTCGCGCCCGGAAACCACCCGTCAGCGTTTCACCAACCTGGAAGTCTCCTACCGGTGATTCGCTGCATGCCTGGCACCCTGCTAAGATCGGCATGATGGCTCCACGCTCGGCGGCTCAGCCGCGATGTGCGCTCTGCGGCGCGAAGGACGTCTCTGAACCGGGCGGCGACGCGAAATACTGCCCGGCGTGCTGGGACAAGAAGATCGCGGTGGAGGATATCGTTGCCAGGGAATTCGCGCTCAAACGCTACATCCGGGCCCACAGCGCCGAGAAGTACCTCGTGTACCACTCCACGATCAAACGCCCCTGCGGCCAGGTCATCGTCGTCGACGATGGGTACGATCTCTTTCTGACGCTCGTGCTCTACCCGAGTTTTGGGTGGGAAGAGCCGGCGTACCACCTCGAGGGCGACCCCGAGGGGCGCTCGTTCGCCGAAATCCTCGTGGACGTCGTCGCGGCGGAGATCATCGAGCCGTGGGGCGGAGGCAAGTGGCACTTAGAGATTTTCCGAACCAGCCACGCCGAACCCGAAGACTGGAACGGCGAGATGTGACCCACGCGATCTCCTTGTTGAGGTTTTTGGCCGTGCGCCATATAATCCGCGTTCACAGTTTGATCATGATGCAATCCGGAGGTCAGCAATGAGACGCCTGAATGTTGCGGCGCTAGTTGGTTTTCTTGTGGTCGGAGTGGCCGCGGTCGGATGCGGCGGCGGGGCTGAAGCCGAAGAAGGGGCGCCCGTGGTCGAGATGTCGGCCCCGACGGTGCAGATTCGTCCGATGGTCGAGAACGTCGATGCCAACTCCCGACTCGTCGCGGTGCTGCGGGGCCCAGGCCAGATCGGCTATCTGCCGCCGCGCTCGAGGCGGCAGACTGGTGAAATCGTCACCACCTTCCGCATCCAGAACGTCTCTACCGGCCCGCTGGCCGGGTTCAAAGTGAACGAGTTCTGGTACGACGACAACGGCGATACCCTGACCGGTGGGACGTATCGAATGAAACGCCCGCTGCTCGTGGACGAAGTCATCGAGGTGACCCTGGTGGTGCCGCGGAATTCGCGTGCGACCCGCAGCAACTACGAATTCAGTCATCAGGGCGGAGTCATCGAGGCCACCGAATTCGAAGAGATGGACGAGCCGACCGCCATCGTTGAGGATGGTGTGTTGACCGAGGTAGAGCCGGAAGAAGAAGAAGCGCAGTAGGCGTCGTCCTCTCGAGCTGTTCCATGGCGCCCGCGAACCCTTGCCGTTCGCGGGCGCGACTTATGTACAGAGCGGTATCCGGGCGCGCGTCTGGAGCGCCGGGCGCAGTGAGCCGCCCGTCCCGAGGACCGCCTACGACGCCGTACCGACCGTCTCCTGCAATCCTGCGTCATAACCAATAGCGGCCATGATGGACCGACGGCTGGTCGGTACGGTTGCCACCATGCCCGCTGCTATACTCGACCCCATGGCCTTCGATTTGACCGCCGTACAACAGGCGCTTCGGGAGCATCGCCTCGACGGCTGGTTGTTGTATGACTTTCACGGGTCCAACCCGATCGCCCGACGGATCGCCGGGTTGAACGACGGCGCCAAATTGACGACGCGACGGTGGTACTACCTCATTCCCGTGGAGGGTGTTCCGCGCGCCTTGGTGCACGCGATCGAACGGGACCGGCTCGAACACCTCCCGGGCGACACCGTTCGCTACGCGAGCCACGGCGAGCTCGACGCCGGTCTCCGCGAGCTCGTGGCCGGGTGCGGTACCGTGGCCATGGAGTATTCCCCTGGCTGCGCCATCCCGTACGTGTCGCGCGTGGACGCGGGTACGGTCGACGCCGTGCGTGCGCTGGGGGTCGACGTTCGCTCGTCGGGAGACCTGGTGCAGCTGTTCGAAGCGGTCTGGGATGACGCGGCGCTCGCCTCACACAAGACGGCCGCTGCCGCGCTGTACGACATCAAGGACCGAGCCTTCGCGATGGTCACGGACCGCATGCGCAGCGGACACCCGGTGACGGAATTCGAGGTCCAGGGCGCCATGGCCGGCTGGTTCGGTGACGCCGGACTCGTGAGTGACTCGCGTCCGGTGGTGGCGGCGCAGGAGAATGCGGGCGACCCACACTACCTGCCGACAGCGCAACGGCACCGCGTCATCGCTGGCGAGGAGGTGCTGCTCCTCGACTTGTGGGGCAAACTGAACGTCCCTGGCGCCGTCTACGCGGACATCACCTGGGTGGGATACACGGGACCAACGGTGCCCACGCGATACGCCGACGCGTTCTCGGTCATCCGAGATGGTCGCGATGCCGCCGTGACGTGTGTGCGCGAGGCCGCCGAGACCGGCCGTCCGCTACGTGGCTGGGAAGTCGACCGGGTGGCCCGCGACCACATCGACAGCGCTGGATACGGCGACCAGTTTCTTCACCGCACCGGGCACAGCCTGGGCGAGGAGGTGCACGGAAACGGCGTGCATCTGGATGACTTCGAGACCCATGACAACCGCCGGCTACTGCCGGGGACCGCGGTGACGATCGAACCGGGAATCTATTTCGAAGACTTCGGCGTACGCACCGAGATCAATCTGCATGTCAGTGAACATTCCGCGACCGTCACCGGTCCGCGGCAGACGGAAATCCGAGCGTTGGTATAGGGTATTGGTTGTAGGTATGGGGGTGGAGGCACAAGATGGCAACAGGTAGGCACACGCTCTTTTCGGGGGCCCTGATCGCCGTGACGTCGTTGGCGGTCGGTGCGGTGATCACCGCGAGGCTCGATCTCGTCTCAAGTTCGGCAGCTCAGACCG
>Ga0310124_10001130_pt1 | contig 18723 bp, 14 predicted proteins | sample CB11b_AW_Bot5_MG_FD_203507 | JGI IMG/M metagenome (GOLD analysis project Ga0310124, IMG submission 203507) | Marine microbial communities from Western Arctic Ocean, Canada - CB11b_AW_Bot5 | ecosystem: Environmental > Aquatic > Marine > Oceanic | place: Canada: Western Arctic Ocean | collected... | reverse complement strand
TACTCGGTGATCGACGGCCGGCCAGCCGACCTCGTGAAACTCGATGTGCTGGTCAACCACGAACCAGTCGACGCACTCTCATTGATCACTCACCGCAGCGAGGCTGCCGGCTATGGGCGTGCGTTGACTTCTAAACTGAAACAACTTATTCCCCGCCAGATGTTCGCCGTGCCCATCCAGGCGGCTATCGGTGGCAAAATCGTCGCCCGCACAAACGTGAAGGCGCTCAGAAAGAATGTCCTGGCCAAGTGCTATGGCGGCGATGTGACTCGAAAACGAAAACTTCTCGAACAGCAGAAGAAAGGCAAGAAACGCCGAATGAAAATGGTCGGTTCGATCGAAGTCCCGCAGGAAGCCTTTATGGCGGTGTTGCAGCTCGACGAGCGGTAGACTCCCGCCAGCCATGCCAACTTCACCTAGAGTCTTCGCGCGCCCACACGGGCCCCTGGCAGTACTCGCTTTCCCGAAATACCGCCGTGTTTGGGCCATGTCGATCTTTTTCGCCCTGGGCAACTGGGGAGCCCGGTTGGCGATCGGGTGGGTTGTTCTCGACAAGACCGATTCAGTATTCCTCGCCGCCGCAACATTCGCAGTTCGCCAGGCTCCGCAACTGGTGGCCGCACCGTTCGGCGGGGCAGTGGCCGATAGATTTTCCAGCGGGCGTATCCTGCAGACCTACGGGATATTCAGATTTATTGTGCTCGGATTGATGGCGCTGATCGCTGCCAATGATCTCGAGCCTCTTTGGGCTATTTATGTACTGCTAATTTTCGCGGGAATCGGCGGGTCATTCGAACTTCCCGCAATGCAAAGACTGATCACAGGGTCGGTCCCCAGGAAATTGCGGATGAACGCTGTCGCGGTGCAATCAACCGGAACCAGGTTGGTCGGTGCGTTCGGGGCGCTTGCCAGTGGATTCGCGATCGATTCACTCGGCGTCCCTGCGACTCTTGCAGGCTCTGGATTCCTGTTCGTCGTAGGCGGAGCGTTTGCAATGTTTGCCAGCCAGGGGCTTGATGTCCGCGCACAACACCACGCCGGTTCAGTATTTCGCGATGTGGCAGATGGGCTGAAGATGATGTGGCGACTGCCAATCGTTCGCACTGTCCTTGTTGCGGCGGTGGCGGTCGAAATATTCGGATTTGCATTCGGTTCGGTGATGCCCTCGATTGCAAGGGACGCACTCGGGGTCGATGTGAAGGGACTTGGAACACTTTCGTTGATGCTGGGAATCGGTTCTGTGTTTGGGACCGTGTTTCTCGCGATGCTCGGGAATTTTTCACGAAAGGGCCTGCTGCTGATTTATATCGCGCTGTTTTACGGCATCTTCATCTCTACATTTTCGGCTTCCGGCTCGTTCACAATCGCACTCGTACTGATCGTCGGTGTCGGGGCGTCTTCAGCTGCTTTCGACGCGATGCAGTGGACGCTACTGCAACTGAATGTGCCAGACAACATGCGTGGCCGGGCCATCGGCGGATGGTCATTTGCAATCGGCTTCGGATGGGTCGGGCACCTCGGCCTGGGCGCACTCAGCGAATTGATCGGCGTCCAGTGGGCACTTGCAGGTGCAGGCGCCGTTGTTGTGGCAACCGGGCTGCTGGCCCTGACATTTGCACGGGGTTTACGACGGGCCTGACAACGACTATAACTAATCGGCCAGGGCACGCCTTACGATTTCGGCAAGTTCGGGATCCTGTTTCGCGACGTGGATGGCTGCCTCGAGCATTCCGCCGGGATTGCCTGTATCGGCGTGGAATCCCGCTAATCTCCGAGCGTGGACAGGTGAGTTACCAATCAGAGAAGCGATCGCATCGGTGATCTGTATCTCGCCGCCAGCACCAGTCCGTTCGTCGTCAAGGTATTCGAAGACACCGTTGTCCAGCACGTAGCGACCGACTATCGCAAGGTTGCCGGGAGCGTCTTCCAGTGTTGGCTTTTCTACGAGAGCATCTACCGACCAAACGCCGTCGCCAACCTCGGTACCGCCGATGATTCCCTTGGTGGGGACGATCTCATCCGGGGCTTCCGTTGCAGCGATAACCGATCCCCCGTGCTGCCTGTATACCTGCAGGAGTTGCTCCGAGGCCGGCGTGTCGTTGATAATTACGTCGTCGGGGAAGATGGTCAAGAAAGCTTCCCCGTCGCAGAAATTCCGGGCCTGCAAGATCGCGTGTCCCGGTCCCCTGGGTTCGTGTTGGTAGACCGTGGTGATGCTGGCAAGGGAAGCTATCTCCAGTTGGGCTTCTAATAGTTCATCTCGCCCCCTCACCTTCAACTCCCGTTCGAGAACGGATTGATTCTGGAAATACTCGGCAATCGATTCCATCCCCGGCGACATCACTATCGCGATGTCTCGTACACCCGCTGCAGCAGCCTCGCGGACCGCGTACTCGATCACCGGAACGTTCAGAACAGGCAACAGCAATTTAGGGACACTGCGCGTGGCGGGCAGAAACCGGGTTCCCAGTCCCCCGACAGGAATGACTGCTTTGGTTATCTCGGGCACTTTGGGGGTTCTGCTTGGCATTATGGGATTCTACGGCAATGATGCCGGTATTCATGCGTGAGACGGCGATTATTTTTGGCCCGGGTAGTACGATTGAGAAGGTCGTGCTAGGTGGGGCGTTAGCGGTGCCCTGTACTCGCAATCCGCTATAGCGAGGCTGAAATCCCCTGTCGAGACTGTTCGTATGTGGCCGCTGGAGTCAGTATTTGATGTTGATAGCCTGGTCCCGCGCGGCGAGACCTCGTGAACCCCGTCAGGACCGGAAGGTAGCAGCGGTAAGCGAATCACCTCGGGTGCCGTGGGAACGCCGGGCTAGAGTCGGTATTGCCTCACATGCCCCATGCAACTGGCGACACGGGGGTGCACGATCAATATCAACGTCCGGTGCCCGATAGTCTCTCTCGGGCCAATCCCGGGCCGGGAAACGGAAAGTCGTGGTCCCGCACTCGCCAGGATTCGCATATGACCCCACAAAGACTGGGTCAACATTTTCTCGAAGATTCCTCGGTCGTCGATTCGGTCATCACCGCTGCTGATCTGAAACCGACAGACACGGTAGTCGAAATCGGTCCCGGGCGTGGTGCCCTGACGGGTGAACTGGTTAACCGGTCGGGCCGCGTGCTGCTGATCGAATACGACACCGACCTTGCCGACCGGCTCGAGGCGAGATACGACGGCAAACCAAATGTGCGGGTGCTGAACGCCGATGCACGTGAGTTCGGCTCGGACCTCGATCCCTGGCTATCGGAAGGCCCGTACAAAGTCGTCGGGAACCTCCCGTACTACGCCGCGAATCCGATAGTCAGGAATTTTCTCGAATCGACCCGCAAGCCAGATTCGATGGTGGTGATGGTCCAGCGAGAAGTTGCGCGTGACATGGCGGCCCAGCCGGGCGACATGAGCCTTCTGTCGGTCGCAGTGCAGGTTTATGCGAACGCCGAACACGTTATCGACGTTCCGCCCGAGTGTTTTAACCCACCGCCCAAAGTCCACTCTTCAGTATTAAAACTCAGTCCAACTCCCGAACCCACCGTGCGATTTGAATCGGCAGAAGATTTTTTTAACCTTGTCCGAAAAGGCTTCAAAAGCCCGAGAAAACAACTGCACAACTCGTTGTGCGACGGTCTTTTCATCGCCCTTCAGGATGCTCGCCAACTGGTAGAACTGACCGGATTCGAAACCTCACGCCGACCAGCCACGCTGTCACTGGCGGACTGGCAGGTGTTGTATGACACCTGGGTGAAACAGGGAAGGCCGCAGCAGGTGGCCGGCTCCACCCGCCGAAAGCGGACCGAAAGCGTGAAGGGAATCCACCGTGACGGGTGAAATTTCACTGAACCCCGAAGCGATCGGCATTTCCGAACTCGCCCACGCCAAGGTAAACCTGACGCTGGAAATCCTCGGAAAACGGCGCGACGGCTACCATAACCTGTCATCAGTAATGCAGACAGTTGATCTGTTCGACATCGTTACGTTTTCGGAATCGCCAGATTCAAGTGAAGTGATAGTCACCTGCGACGACGACCGCATTACCCCCGAGATCAACCTGGCGGTCAGGGCGGCAGATGTGCTCGGACAAAAATCGGGCGTCACGACAGGCGCAGAGATAAATATCCAAAAACGCATCCCGGTCGCAGCTGGACTTGGTGGTGGATCGTCGGACGCAGCCGCCACACTCAGAGGACTGAACCGTCTCTGGGGCCTCAATCTTTCTATCGACGATCTGACCGAGATAGCAGCCGAAATCGGTTCCGACGTTCCGTTTCTGGTCCGGGGCGGCACCGCACATGTACAGGGCCGCGGCGAAGACGTCACCCCCATTACCGCTGCTAAAATCGAACGGTTCCTCATCTTGTGTCCAGACATCTCGGTTCCCGATTCAACAGCTAAAACGGCCTCCGTCTTCTCTCAGGTTACTGAAACGATGTTCACCCGCGGCCAACTCAGCAGCAAGCTGGCCGCACGCGTGAGGTCAGGCGGCGACTGCCCGCCCGAGTTCTTCTTCAACCAGTTCGGAACGATCGCAGAAAAGCTGTTCCCGAGATGGGGCGAACACCGCGACCAACTGATGGGCCTCGGGGCACGGGACGTCGTGCTGTGCGGCGCCGGGCCGTCGATGTTTACCGTCCCACCGAGTAAAGAACTCGGGACAGCCTGGCACCTGTTGCTCACCTCGGTCCACCGAAAAAACGCTTATCTCGTCCCTCCCGCCCCGACGGTTACAGAAACATCAGGCTCTTAGATGGACGATCCGCTTCGCACCGTAGTCGCCGGCTTAATTGGTGGTGCGCTGATGGGGATGACCTTCATGACACACATGGCACTGCTACTTGTGTACCACCCCCCGGAAGTGCTCAAGAAACGGGCCGTCGAATCAACCGTGTCGGGTTTGATTACCGTGGCATCCGTAATTACTTTCGTCAGTTGGAATCTGCTGGCGATCGCGATGGCTTTCGCCGCGCTCGCAACCCAGTCGAGCGATCGGCCGCAAGTTTCCGTTGCGCCCAGTCCCGTATACCTGTTTATCGTCATGTTCCTGACCGTGTTCATCGCGATTCCGGCCTTCATCATCTTCCGAGACCGCAGGCAGCACCTGGTCAGTGAATTAATACTGTTTCTCGGAATATTCGGGCTACTGATTCCGAACCTCGTTATAGTCGTCCATCGAACATAACTTATCGGCGTGTGAGCTTTCGACGTTCCCCGATACCGGGGTGTTAGTGGTTATAAACTCACCAGTCACAATAATGGTCGGAATTTCGATCTCGACCAAGTCCGCTCATCCGGGCCCAAGCCCAGAGGTAAAACAATGTCCATGCGATTTGCCGAACGCTTCACCGGCAAGGTTGCGCTCCTGACCGGTTCAGCAGCCGCTGAAAAGGGCGAACTGATGGGATTCGGCGGTGCCACCGTATGGAGATTCCTTGAAGAAGGTGGCCGAGGCGTCGTCATCACAGACGTGCAGGACGAGATCGGAGAGCGTTCGGCGCAGCAACTTCGCGATGCAGGCCATGATGCGCTGTACATGCACGTCGACGTAACTGAGGAACAGGATTGGTCGAGGGTCGTCGATGCCACAGTCGGACACTTTGGACGACTCGATATTCTGGTAAACATCGCAGGGATCCTCGATCCAAAATCGCTGCTGGATATCGAGCCTGCGGTATGGAAGAAAACGATGGAAATCAGTTCCGTCGGAATCTTTCTCGGTACAAGGGCAGTCGCCAGGCCGATGGAGCAATCCGGTGGGGGAGCGATCATCAACCTGGCTTCGATGGCCGCAAAACAGGGCTCCGGCGCGTATGGCACGGCCTATTCGTTTTCCCGCGGCGGGATGCTGAACTTCACCCAGTCGTCAGCACTCCAGCTGGGCAGCATGGGCATCAGGGTCAACACGATCATGCCGGGGTGGGTCCACACCCCGTTCACCGATTATCTGTACACCGATCCCGTGCAGAATCAGTACCGCACCGACCGTGTCCCGCTCGGTCGCTGGGGCGAGCCGGAGGACATTGCCGGGGGAATCCTGTTCCTGGCCTCAGACGATGCGGCCTACATGACCGGCGGAGAGTTGCTCATGGACGGCGGTGTGAGCGCTGGCTCGATGCGCATCAGCAACCCTAGGGGCGACGACTAGTCCCAGCTGCCTAGTGCGTGTGCAATGGACCCTCACCGTGGCGGTGCGGCATTTTATTGTTCACAGCACCAATTGCATCGGTAAACACCTTACGGATGCTCGCATGCCGTGCGGCGTCGGCCCGGGTGGCCAGCGTGTCGAGCCACTCGACGCCTCCCTGCATCGTCGTTATCAGATACTCACCCAGGGCCGCGTCGAACACTTCCGTGCGTCCTGCCTTCACGTAGACCGGTGAAGTGTGCGCTGCGAAATGCACTGGCCACACGTGCCAGGCAACGCTGTTGCTCACTGCTCGGGCCGCAATCCAGCCGCTACCCGGCAGGTCAAGTTGCTCATCGATAATTAGCAATTTTTCGCCATCTTCCGATGAGGTTTCGGCGATGACCTTGCCGTTGAACACGATCTCCAGCTTGTTGATGGGCATGGCGCACGAAGCGGTGGCCTTCACGTGAACCGCACCGCCAGATTCCGGCAAGGTCAATTCATCACCCGGACGTAAGCCCTCCACAGCGAAGTCCATTAACGGCCCGCTGGTTGTGTAAGTCCGACCAGCCCTGACCGCGTCGCTCCACGACTTATGTGAAAGCTCGCGATCGCCGATATATGCGTAAGTCCGGACTCCACCAACAGGCATCCCGGCCGACATCTTGTCTGTCCCGCCGACCGCTGAAATCCGATACCCACAGCTCAACAGCCTGTACCACTCGTGAACCGCAAACGTGTCCATGGTCGGAACATGGAAGTCGCGAATCTCGAGTCCATCAACTTTGCCAAGCACCACTTCGGCAATCACTTCCGAATGCGGGAACGGGAAGTGCGGGACGATCGCAAGACCGTCCTTTTCCCGAACCTCGTCTGCCCAGTCGCTCATCGCACGTACGGTCGGGTCGCCGATATATCCCTCGGTCGGACCGCTCGTTGACATCGGAAACACCGGGGAACCGGTGGCCCCGAGCAGGCTGATGTGACCCATAAAATGCTGCCGGTTTTCAGTGCCGACCCAGACGATCGTCTCCGCCGTAGACGAGCCTGATATTCCATCGGTCAGATCGCCGACGTTCGTGTACAGATCGCCCCACTGAGCTGCCAGAAGGTTGATGATGTTGATGTCTTCGGCCGCCGCCTCAAGGTGGGCAGTTTCGGGTGTGAGAAAGTGGGTGTGGGTATCGGCCGTAACCCAGCCCGAACCACGCAGATTCGAATTTCGATCGAGTTTTATTTCGAGCTGACGCTGTCCCGGCTCGATCGATATTTTCTGCCGTATCGGTTCGAACTCGAATCCCTTCGACACCTCGACATAGACTTCGCCGACCGGAAGCTCGCCCTGGAATGTGCCATCGACGTACGCGTACTGCGTGTCACCAAGCAGAAGGTCCGCTCCGTAGTCCTCAAACCAGTTGTCGTTCACCTCATGCGTGTGACCGTAGGGGGGAAAGTAACGACCATCGGGCGAACGGAAGTGAACGCGGGCGGCGGTGAGTTTTCCCGTGCTTGAGTCGATGATCCTGCCGTGAACCCAGGTGCGCTGTGAGGTGAGAACCCGCGCTGTTACGTTTCCATCACTGCTGGTCGCTTCGCCAGAATCGAGCAACGGCCCGACCTCGATCTCGGAGCCGTTCACCGAAAGCGTGGCATCGGCCGAAGCAGTCAGGTCGACCGACGCAGAAAATTCGGGATCGTCAGGCGCTTCGCCCCAACCCCGAACCGGGCTGGCAAGCCAGTCTTCACTATCGAAGCGCTGTATATCACGCTGGCGCGCAATTACACCCAGGTCGACATCGACCTGCATCCCGCCTGCCGCTGTAATTCCGGTGCCACCAAGCTCAATCGTTTCGAGCGGCAGGTGTCTCAACGGATTTTCATGACCGTCAAACAGCGTTATCGCACCGATAGCAAACGTCGCGGCACCCGTCGGTTCGATCCGCACTGACTTGATTCGCACAGAAGAGTTAAGCAGTTCCAACGCGTAGATGGTCCATGAACCCGGTGGATTCGATCTACCCTCCCCATCGGCCCGCGCCGCGGTTCTCCCAGATGTCGGTGGGTCGCCGACCATGACCCCGGTCTGCCATCGGCCCCACGTGTTGTCGGGGTAAGGCCCACGGAAGGGAATAGTCGACAAACCCTGGTGCTGCCTCGATGAGAATCCACTCTGCATGCGGGTCTGGACCTGGTTAATCTCGAACCGCCGTCGTACCTGCTGACGGAGCTCGGAACCGTCCTCGAACATAACCACGTAGTCGGCCAGGTGCTCTCCGGGCGCAGTGATCACCGGATTGGAGTAATCGGCCGACTGGCCGGCAACGGTAGTTAAGGCTCTTTCATCGCAGAAGTGGGCGAACACGAGATGGGACCCCGAAGCGCCAACTTCGATTTCAGCCGCGGACGTGCCAGCCAGGACTAAAAGATCGTGCTCGTCGGTCGGTGTCGTAAATTCGAACGGAATGCCCCAGAAAGTCTGCGATCCCACAGGAAGGCCCGCAAGGGCCCCGGCTGTCTTGGCTCCCCAGTACTGTGCCTCCGAGATAGCAGAATTGACAACAGGTTCCAGAGAAACGGGGTTGAATTTTGGCAATACGAACTCTCCGGCGGGCAGTGAAATTCAAATGGGCGTCATTTTGGTGAATCATGCGCCAGTCTTTTAATGCAAACAAGCCCCGAATTGCTTCGGGACCTGTGAACTTTCTTGAGAATAATCGCTAACTTGAAGCTTCGACCTGGGCCTTCACGTCATCGAAAGGAGGAAGATCGGAAGGGGCGTCCGACAGCCACTTCCAGGCGATATTGCCATCGCTTCCAATCACAAACACCGAACGACGCGCGGCCGTGTAACCGTCCATGCCGGCGAAGTTCGGCCACGCAACATCGTAATCGTTGATAGTCGCTTGCCCGTAGTCACTCAGGATCGGGAAGGGAATGCGGTTCGCATCCTTGAACGCACCATTGGCAAAACGACCGTCGATCGAAATGCCGACAACCTCGGCGTCAAGCGCCGAATAGTCGGCAAGCGCGTCCCGGAACGTACACAACTCCTCGGCACAGACTCCGCTGAAGGCAGCCGGGAAGAATGCAACCACTACTCGTTTGCCGCTCAGGCTACTCAACCCGAAGTCGTTCCCGTCGGTGTCGATCAAGTTGAAGTCGGGTGCCCTGGAACCCACGTCTGCAGACATATAAAACCCCTTATAGAGTGCTAAAGCGCGTTAAGTATCGATCAGATTATGCCATCGTAATGCTTAGAAAGACATTGCGATCTTAATTACGCCATCCTCCCGCAGCCGGTACATCTCAAATGCCTCCTGTACTTCTGTGAAGTTCATATCGTGGGATTTCAGAACACCAGGGTCGATCCAGCCCCGTTCTTTGAGCGCGACAATTTCGCGAATTTCTTTCACCGGCTCATCGGTCGCGGCGATCACCGTGGCGTTGATCTGAATGTTTTTACCCATCCACGCGCGATGATCGAACATTACTTTTCCCGGATCAACCAGGCTGAACGAAACGATCTGCCCTTCGTCCCTCACGAGTCCGACTGCGATGCCAAGACCTTCCCGGTTTCCACTGGCGTCGACTACGACGTCGAATAAATTGCCGCCCGTTATTTCCGTAGCTGCTTCCTGAACATTCTCATTGGTCGCGTTGATTGCGTAGGTTGCACCTAGCTCCATCGCTTTTCGACAGCGGTACTCTTCGAGATCGATCCCGACAACCTGTTGAGCCCCCTGCCGCTCGGCGATCATGGTGAAGGTGAGGCCAATACCACCCTGTCCGATTATCGCGATTTTCTTGCCCATGAGATTGCCCCAGTGCTTTGCTGAATACAGGGCCGTACCGGAATGCTGGCACATTACCCATTCAGACAGGTCACCCCATTCCGGCAGCTTTATCAGGCGGTCGGCAGTTTGCACGGCCTGTTCCTGCATCCCGGCAACATCGCGCGGAATCACGATTACCCGCTGGCCCTCCGCGTAGTCTGCATCTCGACTTTCCACAACAACGCCAGCGCACTCGTGCATCGGGGCTCCGGGAACGAAGGGGTAGTCCTCTTCTGGGAGTTCGGCGTCGTATTCGAGATAGATATCACTCCCGCAGATCGAAAGTACCTCGAGCTTGACTCGGACCTCGTTCTCGTCGAGCGGTCCTGGCTCGGGGACATCTAAAAGTTCGATCTTTCGACGGGCTACAACTCTGGCGGCTTGCACTGGTTCCTCTTTGCGGAGTTCGCGTGTACTTTGTCTGACTGATCTCAGGGGTTGTCGGGTTCGGATCGGACCGACGCCACGAAATTCTAACCCCAATCCGGCGTATACTCGGCCCTCATCTGACCGGAATCGGCAACGATAGGCCGGATATCGCCAGGGTTCAAATCGCACAAGGTAGTCGTTTAGCGTGAAAATCAAACACATCGAGACTGTCCGCGTAAGCGACCCGGCCGACGTTATATGGGTCAGGATCCATACGGATGCCGGTCTTATTGGTCTGGGTGAAACCTGGTACGCGTCGAAAACGGTCGAATCGGCGGTTCACGACCACTTCGCGCCGCTGATTGTCGGGCGCGACCCGTTTGCGATAGAGCGCCACTGGCTGAACATGTTCAGGTTGTCGGACCACGCCGGATATGGTGGTGCCGAGCTGAGGGCAATCTCGGCAATCGACATGGCCCTCTGGGATATCAAGGGACAGGCAGCAGGCGTACCGGTCTACGAACTCCTGGGGGGCGCGGTCCGCAAGAAAATCCGCGTATACGCCACCGGGGCACCTTTCGTGGGTGCCGGTGATCTGGCCAGAGAGTTGATCGACGACGGCATGATCGCAATGAAGATGGGGCCGACCATCCCGGTCGCGACGCCGTCGGAAGGGCAGTACCTGTCTTCGAAAGACCTCGACCTTGCACTGCAACCGTTTAGAGACGTGCGTGACGCGGTGGGCGACGGCATCAAAATCGCCAACGATGGGCATGGAAAATGGGCCCTGCCAGTTGCGATCCAGATCGCCAAGGCGATGGAACCGCTCGACATCATGTGGCAGGAAGACCTGATGCCGCTGCTGAACCCGGACGCCCTAAGACAGCTGCAAGACGCCACAAGCACGCCCGTGTGCATCTCCGAGCGGCTACTCACCAGATGGCAGCTCCGTGAATTTATCGAGAACGGATCTGCACAGATCGTAATGCCCGATCTGATCTGGACAGGGGGGATCAGCGAAACTCACCGCATCGCGGTCATGGCATCGGCGCACCAGGTGCCGGTCGCACCGCACGACGCCACGGGGCCGGTCAACATCTTCGCCTGCGCACACATCTGCATGAACTCGCCAAACGCAATGATCATGGAGCACGTCCGGCCCTACCTGTACGGCTGGTACGGCGATTTCGTCGACCCTCTTCCTCCCATCGAACACGGATGGCTCAGTGCTCCCCAGAATCCCGGTATAGGCACCCGCCTACGGCCCGAAGTACTCGAACGCTCCGACTGCGAGACGCGGGTGACCGATGAATCCGTAGCTATTCCCGGCATGAATGACGAAGGCTGGACGGGCCGCGAAAACTTTTCCGATGGAATGTGGACGGAAATGGAAGAGATAATGAAATTCCGTTCACTCGGTTATTCGGATGCAGGACGGCTTTCGCCCGGCGAGAACGACGCTCCAACCGGCGGCCCGGGCGGCGGCATCGCAACCTGGTACAAAGACGGTGAACCGGATAAACGAGGTGACGAATGATCATCTCCAAAATCGAAACAATTCGTGTCGGCCAGTTCCCAGACTTGATCTTTGTACAGGTCCACACCGACACCGGTCTTATCGGTCTGGGTGAGACCTGGTACGCCGCCTCGACCGTCGAATCGGCCATCCACGATCACTTTGGACCACTTCTGATCGGGCGTGATCCGGCCGAGATAGAGCGCCACTGGCAGACGATGTTCCGCCTTTCCGATCACGCCGGGTACGGCGGGGCCGAACTCAGAGCAATATCGGCCCTCGACGTGGCCCTCTGGGACATCAAGGGTCAGACGCTACAGATGCCGATTTTTGAGATTATTGGGGGCGGCACGCGGCACCGGATCAGGGTCTACAACACGCTCGGCGTCTATGGCGATATCACCGACGGGTACGACGTGTGGACCGATCCGGTGGGAGTGGCAAAACGGCTGCTTGACGAGGGCATCACCGGGATGAAGATGTCGCCAACCGATTTCATTGCGAGGGAGTCCGACGGGCAGCTTCTGTTCAAAGACGACCTCGATTGGGCGCTCCGCCCACTCCGCGAGATCCGGGACAAGTTAGGTATGGAAATCGAAGTCGCAAACGATGCCCACGGCAAGTGGAACCTTCCTAGCGCGATTAAGATCGTCCGAGAGATGGAACCCCTGCGCCCGATGTGGCACGAGGAGCTCATTTCGCCGCTGAACGAAGAAGCACATGCAAGGCTGCAGTCAGCTACCTCGACTCCGATCGCGGCGGCAGAGCGCCTGATGACCCGGTACCAGCACCGCCGTTTTATCGAATCGTCAGCAGCTCGAATTACGATGCCCGACCTCACATGGACGGGCGGAATCTCGGAAGTAATGAAAATCGCGATCCTCGCATCGGTTCACCAGATGCCGATCGCCCCACACGATTGCGTTGGTCCCGTAAATATGCTCGCCTGCGCACACATTGCGATGGCCACGCCAAACGTGATGATCATGGAATACAACCGGGCGATGCACCTCGGCTGGTACCGCGACTTTATCGAACCGGATTTCGTGATAGAAAGCGGATTCCTGATGGCCCCAACCGAGCCCGGCCTGGGAACTCACCTGAAAGCATCAGTTCGTGAACGTACCGACGCGACGGTCCGGACCAGCGACGAAAGAGCCGAGTCGTGGCTGATGTCGCGGCAGCGCTACACCTATCCTCCACCCGAAATTCAAGACGACTTTATTGAAAGCACCGAGCGCCGAAAAGCCGGATCAGAAGCCGTTTATTACGACTGAATCCGGCTCCGTCCAGGATGTCCGAAATCGCCAGCAAGACACTGAGAAATGACTGATGCCGACCAAAAGTGAAAAAAAGCGAATCATTTTTATTGGTGCAGGAGCTGTCGGCTCGTATATCGGCGGATGGCTGTCCCACACCGGACACGATGTAACGATGGTCGATATGTGGGACGAGCAGGTCGAAACGATTCGCAGAAACGGATTGCAGGTGAACGGTCCCCACGACCCTTTCATTGCCTACCCGACGATGTTTCACCTCCACGAAAACGAACTTCTGGCCCGCCAGGACCAGTTCGATATCGGATTCGTTGCGGTGAAGGCCTACGATACTTCCTGGGCAGCAATTTTTATCAACGGGTTTGTCAAACCCGGTGGATACATCGTTTCGTCTCAGAACACCTGGACTGACCCCGCAATGGCAGCCGCGGTCGGTGCTGATCGCGCCGTTGGGCTGGTGATGTCGAGCATCAGTGTCGCGTCGTGGGAAGCTGGAGTGGTAGGGCGCTCCGGCGAGACTCGCAGGCGCGATCACGGCCACCTCGTGTTCAGGGCGGGTAATCACGATGGCAGCGACACGCCGCGTCTTCATCAACTCATCGACATTCTTGACCCACTCGACGGTGGCAAAGTGACGACCAACCTCTGGGGAGAACGGTGGGCCAAGCTCTGCCAGAACTCGATGGGCAATCCGGTAGCTGCTGCCAGCGGAATGGGAATGGCCGATCTGAACAAGCACGCCCGGGGCCGAGAACTGCAGATTCGACTGGCACAGGAATGCGCAGAAGTAGGCCTGGCACTGGGCCATAAAGTGGAGAATTTCGGTGGAAGGCCTGCCGGCGAGTGGGCTGGCGCTTCAAAGGGCGATGTATTCGAAGTACTCGATGCCGCTCTTGCGGAGAATATTTCAGGAGCGAACTGGCGACCGTCGATGGCACAGGACACGGCCAAGGGCCGTCCGACCGAGATCTACCAGATGAACGGTTTTGTGTGTCAACAGGGGGCGACGGTCGGTGTGGAAACGCCGGTTAATGCAGCCATAACAGACGTGATTCGGGCGATTGATGCCCGCGAAGTCGAAGCCAAATACGAAAACGTGGAACGAGTTCTGACGGCCGCCGGGTACTAATTAGATAGTGAATTTCTGATTAAACCATCATCTTTATGACTTCGAGTCAGGCCTTTTCAGCAGGATTCGGGTAGCCTTTCTCAGGCGTCACTTCACGGTGAATTTTTCACCAACAGTTCAACAAAAACGCGGGCAATTGACAGGAATTCGCGACGACATACTCATCTCGCTCGACCTCGAAACTACGGGGACGAATGCGAAGTCCGACCACATCATCGAGGTCGGCGCGGTCAAGTTCCGCGGCGATGAACAGATCGACACATTCAGTGAGCTGGTCAACCCTCATCGCAGGCTTTCGAGCTTCATTGTCGGTTTGACTGGCATAACCCAGCCTGAAGTCGATTCTGCACCCGATTGGGATGAGGTCAGGCCCAAACTTGCTGAATTTATTTCAGGCGTTCCGATAATCGGCCACAACGTCGGATTCGATGCGTCGTTCCTGAGATCGCACAAGGTGTTTCCAGACGGCGTATACGACACCATGTCGATGTCGGAATTAGCGCTTCCCGCTGGGCCCGAATACAGCCTGGGCCGATTATCACAGCGCTTCGGATTTTCGCACGACAACCCACACCGTGCGCTCTCCGACGCTCTTGTTACCAGAGACCTGTTCCTGCACTTACTCGATCTGATAGAGAAATTCGAGCGGCCTGTACTGGAGCAGGTGAAGGCGCTGGGGTCATATGCCCACACACCGCTCGGACAACTCGTGTCGCGCGTACTCGATTCCGACGATTCGGTACTGCTCACGACCAGCGACAACATGACCGGAATCGATCCGAAAGAACTCTCTCAACGTCTTCGCTCCGCTGGCAAAATCCCATCGGTTGAGCCACATAAATATGAAGAGAAAGAGCAGGGCATTTCCGGAGCGATCGAGGAGATATTCGGCGAAGGCGGATCACTTGAAAAATCACTGCCTGGCTTCGAATCGCGCCCCGAGCAGCTCGAAATGGCCAGGGCAGTCACCCTGGCAGTCGAAAATGGCGAACACCTTGCGGTCGAGGCCGGCACCGGCATTGGAAAATCGCTTGCCTACCTGCTCCCGTCTGTACTTCACGCGATCCGCACCGACGGCAAAGTAATGATCTCGACAAACACGATCAACCTCCAGGAGCAGCTGATCGGCAAGGATGTCGAGATAACCCGCGCCGCCCTGGCCGAATTCGGGGAGTCCCCCGACCAGATGCGAGCCGCCCAGTTGAAAGGCAGGGCAAATTACCTGTGCTTCAAACGATGGCAGAACGCCGTGTTGCACACAGAGCCGAACGACACCGAATCGAAGGTCCTGTCAAAAATCCTCGTGTGGCTGAAGCAGACCGAGACGGGCGATCGCAACGAACTCGCACTGGGCAGGTTGATCCCCATGTTCACTCGGTACTCTGCGCAGGGGGCGGCCATATGCCCATCGAACGAGGGTCCGTGTTTTCTTCGTAAAGCGCGCAATCAAGCCAACAGTTCAAACGTGGTGATAATCAATCACGCGTTGTTGATGTCTGACATCGCGATGGGAGGTGGCCTGCTCCCCGACCACGATGTGCTGATTATCGATGAAGCCCATCATCTCGAATCGGCAGCTACAACTCACCTCGGATTTTCTGTCAACCAGTTCCAGCTTGAGAACGAACTGCGCCAGCTAACCGGCAATCAGGGCGTCGTTGCGCGCTTGGCGCGGGTCATTTCGGAAGGAGAAGTCAACGCTCTCGACGCCTCGACGAACATTGGCCTGCAGGCGAATGAAGCTGTCGATGCGGCAATCCAGAACGCTGGCATGCTGTTCGATATGGCAACCGCAATCGCCGGAGCAGAGTCGCAGGGCCGGCAGGCGAGCGCTGAACTTCGATTGACAGATGCGGTCCGGACTCAGCCGGTCTGGAGCGATTTTGAAATAGTGTGGGAGAACACGAATACCCGACTTCTGGAGGTCTCAGAGCATCTTGGGACGCTTTGCGAACAGGCTTCTGTGACCAAAGACTCTGCATCGGAGGGACTCGTACTGGACGCCTACGCAATCAAGGACTCAGTTGAATCGGCAGTCTCCTCACTCAGAGAAGCGATCCCTGAGCCCAAAAACGACAGCGTTTACTGGCTCCGAACGCAGTCAGGTAGTCGCGGAACAAACATCAACGGGGCACCGCTCAACGTATCGGATAAATTGAACCAGGCACTGTTCAGTTCTGACAGGACGGTGATTCTCACCGGTGCGACAGTCGCCTACGAAAAGAGCTTCGAGCGATACCGGGCATCGATCGGTCTGGAAGGTGGCAGCGACCTGGTACTCGGATCGCCATTCGACTACGAAAAAAACGCGCTGATCGTGGTGCCCGAAGATATGCCCGAACCCGGCGCTGCAGGATTCGCCAGCTCAACCGCCGATGCACTTGTCGATATAGCCAGGTCAATCTCGGCAGGCACCGACGGTAAAACCGGCAGGGTGCTTGCGCTGTTCACTTCGATATCGGCGCTCGATAACGCAAGAAAGGCAATTACCCCGGTACTGAGCCAGATGGGCATTAGGGTTATCGCCCAGGGTTCAGGCGGGTCACCGGCAAGAATCATGCGAATGCTTGCTGATGAAGAGCCTACCATCGCTCTGGGAACAAGTAGCCTCTGGGAAGGCGTCGACCTGCAGGGAGCCTCACTCGATGCTCTCGTGATGGCGCGGCTGCCGTTCCCTGTACCAACCGACCCGATCGTGGCGGCACGCAGTGCGCAGTTTGAGGACGGCTTCTTGGAGTACAGCATCCCTGAGGCGGTACAGCGGTTCAGGCAGGGGTTTGGTCGGCTGATCAGATCACGGACCGACCGTGGGGCCTTCATAATCCTCGATAACAGAATTGTTTCAAAAAATTACGGTGTGAAGTTCCAGCGAGCGCTGCCGAAATGCACCGTGCGCCGGGTCAGCACCGAACGTCTTTATCCGCTGTTGGAAAGCTGGCGTAATGGGACAATTGAGTGATAACTCCCGAAAAACAGGTACTAAACGAACTCACCACCGCCGATTCGGTGTTTCTCCCGGTCGGATTTATCGATCTGGAAGCAACCCTCGATGGCGGGCAGGCGTTCCGTTGGTGGCGTCAGCAGGATGGCGCGTACCGGGGTGTCGTTGGCCGCAGAGTTGTGACCATTATCGAGGCCGATGGCGGGCTGTTAATCAGACCGGCCGATGGCAAAGATTCCTCGGGCCTGGGCCGTTCTTTATCTGATTACCTCGGGCAAGGCCAGGACCTCGACGGCTTCAGAGCGAGGTTTGCCGAAGACCCCTGCCTTGGGCCGGCGCTTCGCGGTTATTCGGGTCTGCGGCTCTTAAGACAGGACCCCTGGGAGTGCCTTTTCAGCTTTATCTGCTCCAGTACATCAAACATCCCCAGAATCAAGCTGAACGTAGGTGCTGTGTCCGAAATGCTTGGGTTTCTGATCGGGCCTGAGCCACACGACGTGACGTTTCCCGAACCGGAGGCGATAGCAGAGTGCGGTGAACAGTTTTTACGAGATCTTGGGCTTGGCTTCAGGGCGAAATACCTTGTTCCTGCAGCCGAAGCGGTGGCGTCGGGGGAACTAAAGCTCTCCGTTCTTCGTGAAGCCCCATATGCCGAAGCCCGCAACGCCCTGACGGAACTGCACGGTGTTGGCGAAAAGGTAGCCGACTGCGTACTTGCGTTCTCGCTTGACAAGCCCGAATCGTTCATCGTCGATCGCCACATCCTGCGCGCTTTGCACAGGTGGTACGACGTTCCTGAAAAGGCGAGTCTAACCTACGCGGCCAACTGGGCCAGGGATTATTTCGGAGAGCACGCAGCACTGGCCAACCAGTACATGTTCCATCGGGAACGGTTGGCCCGCCGTGCGATCGAGTGGGGCGGTGCCCATATCAGCCGTGCGTTACCTGAGGACGGCCGTTAGTTCGGGTTTATCAGAAATCTCGGAAGCCGACTTTTCGCGAGATCAAGTTCTTCCTGTTTGGTCTTCACCTGGCCATCCAGCCGCGCGCGTCGCACAAAATCGATTAGCTGTCCGATAACAGGTCCTTCCTCGATGCCCGCGGCGATCAGGTCATCACCGGTAATTTCCGGCCTCTCGAACCTGATTTTGTCAATGTATTCGATCAAACGATCGCGCCGTGGCAAGAGTGGCCCGGCAGCAATGTACGCCCGTATCGATTGAAGCGGCACTGAATCCAGTATTTCGGCGACTTCGCTGCGCCGGATGTCAGATCTGTCTAAAACCGCAACAAGATCGGCGAGTTCTGGGTTTCCCCTGATAGTTTTAGTCCACATTTCCGGTCCATCGAAGCGTTGCGTTACCTGTTCGGCTTCATCCTGTGTCAACCCGAAAGTCGAAAGCGCCAGCAGATCTTCAAATCGAGTCGAAGCGCCAGATTCCATTACCTCAAGCGACCGCGAGCCAATTCGCAGGCCGGGACTGATTGCGGCGAGCAGCCCGAGATCCTCCGCCTCACGAAGAATTTCGA
>Ga0310124_10001129_pt1 | contig 18726 bp, 14 predicted proteins | sample CB11b_AW_Bot5_MG_FD_203507 | JGI IMG/M metagenome (GOLD analysis project Ga0310124, IMG submission 203507) | Marine microbial communities from Western Arctic Ocean, Canada - CB11b_AW_Bot5 | ecosystem: Environmental > Aquatic > Marine > Oceanic | place: Canada: Western Arctic Ocean | collected... | reverse complement strand
CGTCGGCCAGCTCCGGAGCAATATACCCGGCGCCGATGATTCCCCACTGGAGTTTTTTCCGGTTGTTCATACAAACACCTTTCTGAACCAGTGAACCTCCTCGATAGACATCCTAAGATGTCACACTTTTTCGACTCTGACCGCAACAATGTCTTGATGTACTTGTGATGTTGTGGAGCAACGTAGTCATTACGTTCACAAAGGTTCAAGTTGCTTTGAAATAGTACTTCCGCGGCTACGCAGGTAAGCTTCTCGAACAGGAGGGAAGCGGATTGACAGAGAATGGTGACGCGGACGGGGCCATGGTACTTGGCGTGGATCTGGGTACGGGAGGGTGCAAGGTTTGTGCCGTAGGCCGGGACGGACGGGTGGCGGGAACCTGCACCGCCGTCTATGAGACGAGCACGCCGAAGGCAGGTTGGGCGGAGCAGGATCCCGAGGACTGGCTACAGGCACTTGCCGACGCCACCGGTTCATTGTTGAAGCAGACGTCCATCCGCGGTGGGGATGTCGCGGGTATCGCCCTCTCGAGCGCCGCCCACATCGGAGTCCTTCTCGATGAGTCGGGCCGGCCCGCGCGGAACGCCATCCTCTGGAGCGATCAGCGGTCGCAAGCTGAGGTGGATCAACTCGAGGAGACGGCGGGAGATGCAATCTTCGCCCGAACAGGCAACCGGATTTCGACCACGTGGACCCTGCCGCACCTCGCGTGGATTGCGCGGAATGACAAGAATGCCTGGCAGCGGACACGAGCAATTCTCCTATCCAAAGACTATGTTCTCTACCGGCTGACAGGTCGCCGCATCACCGATGCGGCGACGGCGCTTTCCTCGATGCTTTACGATGCGGTTGAAGGCGACTGGTCGGACCCACTCTGCGCGTTGGTAAAAATTACGCCCGAAGTTCTCTGCGAAATCCTTCCCGCCACCGCCCCGGCAGGTGCGCTCACCCCGGAGGCGGCGGGTATGCTGGGACTCATGCCCGGCACGCCTGTCATCTGCGGGACCCTCGACAGCGCGGCGGAGACGTACGGGGCCGGCGTGGCAACCCCCGGAAGCGCACTGGTGCGGCTAGCCAGCGCGGGAGGCATCCATCTCGTGCATGACCGCATGCAGCCTCATCCGCGACTGATTACGTATCCTCACCCGATCGCACCGCTCTGGTATTCCCAGGCCGGGACGAGCACGTGCGCGACGTCCGTCACGTGGGCGATCCGCGCTTTTACGCGGGGCCGAGGCGCGTCGTTCGAGGAATGGGACGAGGAAGCGGGAAACGTCCCTCCAGGTTCGGAAGGTCTCATGTTCCATCCCTATCTGGCCGGCGAACGATGTCCGCACTGGGACGGCCGGCTTCGCGCAAGTTTTGTCGGGGCAACGCTTCGATCGACCTCGGGGCACTTCGCCCGTGCCGTGTACGAAGGGACCGCCTTTTCCATTCGCGATTCGCTCCGAGTCTTGGAGGAAGTCGCGCCGCTTCCCGCTTCCCTGACGGTTGTCGGCGGCGGCGCCAGGAGCAAATTGTGGCTTCGGGTCGTATGCGATTGCCTCGGACGGTCCCTGGAGATCGCCGGATACGCGGACTCCTCATTCGGGGCGGCGCTGCTCGGAATGGTTGGGCTGGGTTGGTTCAAGAATCCCGAGAGCGCACTGGCAAGCGTCGGCGAATGCGTCGAACAAATCGATCCCGACGACACGAATCACCGTCTGTACAACGAACTCTTTGACAGGTACCGAGACATCCACGAGCGCCTGGCGCCCCTCTATCATCATAGCCCAAGCCAGGCATGATGCGGTGTCCCATCGGGATAAATGTCGCTGCTCTGAAGCGGAATCGTGCGAATGCCCAGATCGCACTCTCCCAGGGACGCGAGCGGGATCAGGCGAGGCAACCCCGGCGCATTCTCATCACCGGGGGCGTGCCGCGGTTTGCCCACGTGGCCTAGTCGACCGAACAACCGCCGCCAGGTCGCATGGGTGTCGTAGTGGAAGCTGTCCCAGATCGACAGCCCTTCCGCTCCGTGGGCGTAATAGCGTCGTGCTCGCCCGTGCAATGCCTCGACCGGGTCGTCCGCTGCCTGCCACACGTCGTGTCCACACGGGAGGTGGGGGCAGAACCGACAGGCCGTGCCCAGGGTCAGGTCCCGGTACCAGGCGAGATCGACTTCCTTACCGCCATGGCTGAAGCCCATCGGGGAAAGCATGTCCACCAGGCCGTCCCGTATCCAGAGCGGAAGGTCGAGCCCGAAGTAGCGGCACTCCGCCCCGGTCGGGTGCGTGGTGGCGGAAAGCTCGATGCGGGTTCCCTGTTCGTTTCCGATCGCGTCAAGGTTTTCCCGCAACTCCCGCATGAAAGCGGTGACTGCCCCGGCGCGCCACTGCAGCCACGCTGAATCCCACTCGTCGAGTTCTCTCGCATCCCGCCCCGTGGCCTCACGAAACCCGTTCACGAGCGGAGGTTCGTACATAACGAACGGGGCCCCTCGCTTATAGTTAAGGTGAATGCCGTCCACTCCCAGTTTCGCCCCTTCGCACAGTATGGAGATGAAGTACTCGCGAACCTCGGGATAGGCCAAGCTCAACCGCATGATGGAGCGCCCATCCGCCAGCACACACCGGTACTCCGGGTGCTCCCGGTAAAACCTCGCTGTAAACGCCTCGTCGTAGGGCGGCATGGCGGCGAAGGCGCCCATGCGTTGACAAAGGTGGAGCCGGAGGCCGATGCGATGGGCGAAATCGATGGCCGTGCGCAACGGATGAATACCGTTCTCACGAAGGATTTCCAGGCTGCGCTTCTGCCGGGTCAGCTCCCGGTTGAAGCAGATCTCCTGATCCTCGCCCAGGGATCTCCCGACTTCGGTCGGATAGCCGGTACGCTCCCCCACGATCCCCCAGCAGAGTTCCCCGTAGTCCGAGTCGGCCAGCGGGGCAATGCACTCGGCGATATCCGTTGCCGTGGTGGGCAGCCGGCAGAACAGGCCTTCCCCATCGTTGAAGGAGATCAGCGTTCGAGCGGCCGGTTTCCGCGAGTCAACCGCAACCGGGGCACAACGAATGTAGGCAATGGCCGCGGAAGGCCGTGGTACCCAGCAGGCAGGCGCAATCACAAGATCGCGGTCGGTGAGGTCGGCCTCGAATGCAAACGCCTCTTCCAGGTGTTCCACGCCCGGCGAATGCTTGAGGAGGTGGAGAAAGGCTTCATCGCCGGTCAATTTCAACCGCGACGCGAACGGTTCGCGCTCGCCCGCGCCCCACAGGCCGGCATAGACCGCGTATCGGCCGCGCAGATTCAGAGGCAGAGTGACCTCCGGGGCCTGGGCATCCGGCGGAGCAAAGATCAACCGGCCCGACCGGTCCGCGGTGGCATATTCGATCACGCGCCAGTGGTGTCTTCGCGAGCTCGGGGCAAACGCCGTTTGAGGAAGGCAGGCGTCCATCCGTGTGAACCACGTGCCGTTTCCGGTCGCGTCGCGCGGTTCATCCGGCGCGACTGAAACCGATCTGTTCAATACAGCCGCTCCGGAAAGTCCGGATTGACCGCAGGCAGGTTGCCATTTCCGTCGGGCAGAAGTAGCTCCGCGTGTACGAGAGAGAGGAACGGATCGACCTCGGGGTGGAACTTCACCAGTCGAAGTTCGAGCCGGTTGGATCCGGGTAGAATGTCCCCGCACCGCAGGGAACCAAGAACCTGGTAAGGCTCGGCGCCCTCGTTGGCTCGCATGTGAAACACCACATCCTCCACGCGCCGCCCGTTCCAATAAAGCTCAAGCCGATCCTCCGGTGCCCAATAGTTCCGGATCTCCATGACCAGCCGGGTCTCGAACTCCGGCTTGCGGGCTGCGATCGCGGAGCCCGGGATGTCAAAGGTGATGACCTGGCCGATCCCGTCTTCGGCCATGCCGATGGTCATGGGCAGCTGACCGGGCCACCCGTGATGGAAGTGAGCGGGCCCTACGAACTGCTCGGGATCTTGCACGCGGTCGACCACGTAGGAGAGGGGTCGTTGCACCAGTCCGTCGCGGTCGACGATCCCTTCGACGAAGTCCAGTGCCATCGGGTTTTCTCCCTGGGGGTGGTAGACGTCGAAGCAGTACCAGAAGTTCCACAATTTGAACCCCGCAACGCCCGATTCCATCGCGCGGTGCGCCGCTGCGTGGATCCGGCGCGTGTCCTTGGCGAAGTTGCCGTGGTTCAGGCAGGCGAAGTGGGGTATCCCCGCGGCCTTCGCGGGATCGCCGACCTCTTCCCACGGCGTGCCGAACGGGCAGTAGCCGCCGCCGATCGTCACCATGTCGAGAAGTCCCTCCTTCAGCCATTCACCGGTGTCGATTCCCGCCCGGAGTCCCAGTTCCAGCGTTTCCGGTACCCTCGCGGAAAGACGGACCGGGCGGCCGCGCCGCTTCCCGGTCTCCTCGCAGAGCCCGCGAATCCGGCGCACAAGCTCTGTCAGGACATGACGCTGCCCGTACGCCTCGGCCTGGCGAAAGTAGAAGGTGAAGCGGATGAAATCCATCTCGAAAATATCGAGGTCGTAGCGGGTGATCAGCTCCTCGGCCATGCCGTAAATGTATTGCCGCACTTTTCCGAGCGCATAGTTCAGGGCGTGGCGTTCCCAGCCCCGGTACGAATTGCGCGGTGTCCCGTCTGTCGGATCTCCCAGCAGGCATTCGGGGTGATCGGCTTTCCATCCCGACGTGTAATAGTACGGTTCGCCGGCGACGTCTTCCGGTCCGCGGTTCGGGGCATCGATATTGCAGAAGTCGCCGACCACGTCGTGGAGATCGTTCATGCGAAGCTGGATCATGTAATCCTTGCCGGCCTCGTGGCAGGCGGCGCAGTAGATCTCCAGCGGATCGGTCCCCGAATCGAAGAGCTTCTGCAACCGCTCGGCCATTCGCACGTGATCGCGCCCGCGAAAGGACTGCGGGCGCGTGAGCATGCGCTCGGCGACATCGCTGCGGTAGTACGTTCCTCCGGCGTGGTTGGCGTCGGACCCGTACACGTCGATGGGCAGGTGCTCGAACTGACGGATTGAATGCTCGATCAGGATCTCGGGCGTGACCTCCTCCACCTCCGCGCGCACCAGCGGCTCGGGAGCGTCCTGCTGAAGGATGAAGCGGTAGGTGTCCGGGTTGGCGGCCTGGTGATTCATGGTTTCGAGGTCCGGTCGTGGGCGAGTATCAATTCGGTGAGCGACATCTCATCATGCAGTGTGGTGTCCGACAGATCAATACAAGTAGCCCCGGTTCGCGAAATTGATCAGCCGGGAACGCGCCACCGGATGGCCTGCAGGGGCACGCCGACGTGGCTGCCCGAGATCGTGAGAATGACGCCGTCGTGGAGAAGAACGCTGGCGGGGTAGACCCCGCACTGGTCATCCCGAAGCACGCGTACGGCGAACCGCCCGGCACTCCAGGTTTCTCCCTCGTCCTCCGATACGCGGGCATAAATGCCGGGACCCGGCGGATAGCGATGGCAATAGAGAAACACCAGGCGACCGTCGGGCAGCAGCACGAACTCCCCCGGACAATCCCCGATGTCCTGCGTGATCAGGCGGGGTTCGCTCCATGTATTCCCCTGGTCATCCGATACCGCGATGGCGGAGCGCTTGTTGCGAGGGTGTTCGTAGTCCGCGTAAACGGTTCGGATCGCGGCCAGCAGGCGGCCCGAAGGGAGGGGCAGGATGTGCGTTTCCGCCGTGTGATCTCCGATGGGCGCTCCCAGGGAAAACGTTCGGCCGCCGTCGTTCGATCGCCAGATGTGATCCGCGAGGTTCAACCCCTCGGGCGGCAGCGGGGGGCGAACCACGGTGGCAGTGACGATGACGGTGCCGTCCCGAAGCATGGAAATATTTCCCAATCCATGGATGCGGTGGTCCGGGCCGCCGGCGTCCGCCGTGTGCAGCCGGTCCCAGGTCGCGCCGCCGTCTTCGGACCGGGCAAAGTGGTTGGCGAAGTCGACTTCCTCGCGCACACCTTTGACGTACTTCGGCACGGCATCGCTGTAGAGAAGTACGAGGGTTGCGTCCGCAACCGCGCCGAAGGCGATCAGGCCGCCGTGCGGACCTCCGGGCGGCGGCCGATCAATCTGCACCCGATCCCACGACCGTCCACCGTCGTCCGATACGTGGATCACCGGTACGGAGGGGTGCTGGTAGGCGGCGTACAGCGTCCCGTCCGGCGTTATCGTCAGGAAGGGATCGGCGCGCGGATACCCGCTCTCGGCCGGTGCGTCCGGGTTGGGATAGTCTGAGCGTTGCAGGGCCGGCAACTCGCACCGCTCGGCTTCGATTTCGATGATCGGGTTCATGATTTCTTCCTGTCGATGACGACGTTTCCAGGCGGATTCATTCTCACGGCGCCTCGATCCCGCGTTCACGCAGGGCAATCTGCAGGGCATCGCGCCAGTCCTGGATCGGAGACTCCCGGAACCCGCGGACATCGCCCCAGGAAAGAGTAGTCACGTATTCGCGGATGGTGTCCAGGTGCGCATCGGATTCCATCAGCCGGTCCACCGTGGCCGTGATTTCTTTTTCGTCCGCATACCATCGCCGGGTGCGGTTCCTGTCTTCGTAGCTCTGTGCCATCCATTCCGAGCGGCCGGCCATCATAAGGCGGTAGTGCCAGATGGGCAGGCGAAGCATCTTTACCCGCATGCGGACGACATTGTCGCCGGCCGCCGCCTCCGCCCGGATGAGCAGGTCTTCCAGGCGGGCCACGTTCCCGTCCCCGATCGCCGCGTAGATTCCCGACTGGCCCGCGCGGAGTTCCGTGTTGGTTTCCGGATCGTGGAGGAGGAACAGGGCGCGGTTGAGTTCCCGGTAGGCGGAAAGGTACGGTGCGGCAGCGCCGTAGTACGCGTTCATGAATTCGTCGACGATCTGATCTTCGTCCCGGTACGGATCCCATAGCAGGCGCGAGAGCACGTAGTACTGCAGTTCGGCGAACGATGCCCCGGTGGACCAGCTTTCTCCGGCCTGGATGAATACGCCTTCAACTCCCATGCTGTGAAAGCGCCGGAGGCGGCGGCCGGCGACAAACAGCGAAGGCTGGTAGCCGAACTCCACCTGGTTGTTGATGAAATCGTAGGTCCAGACAAAGATGTGACGAGGCGCGAGCTTGCCCCACGCCGCAAGTTCGGCGTACCGCGCGTCCAGGTCCGTCGACAGTTCGTGATCGATTCCGGAAAGGCAATACCAGATGTACACGTTGTCCCGGGGACGGATGCCCTGCGGGGGCGCGCGCGTCCAGAGATACGCGAAGGTCCAGAGATCCAGGTCCGGAAGCCGCGCGGCGGTCTCATTAACCAGGGTGAGCCAGGAGCCGGCGTAGACGTCCTCCCCGCCCGCGCGTCTGTTGGCCTCAAGGCAACGCTCGCACCGGCAGGCGCCGCCGCCGTCCATCTGCGAAAGGCCGATGCGGGCAGGCCGGTACTTTTCGTGTTGCGTGCGGATCCGAGGGGCCAGGAGTGCGGGCAAATCGGGATGGGTCGCGCACACCTGCACCTTGACGCGGTGTCCGCCGGCATCGGCGAACAGCTCCGGCCGCTCCGCGAACATCCGGTCCGGGGTGTCTTCGATTCGTTCGTCGAAGCGCAGCAGGTCGCACGAATTGTGGACGCCTCGAATAAGAAAATCGCCGCCGTATTCTTCCGGGCGGTCGGGGCGCTCCAGCGCTCCGTTCAGTCCATGACGGACATCCCAGTGGCCGTTGCCCATGTGGCCCGCGCAGTGGATCTGGCGATATCGAAAGGCGGGCTTTCGGCGCTCCTTCAGGGGGGGGACCGAAAGCGTAGAGCGTTCCGGGATTACGGAACATTCCGGATTACTGCCATAGGCGATGCCGTACCAGCGACATCCCAATTGCTCCTCCAGGAACAGGTGCACCGCGTAGAGCACACCGCGGGGGCCGCCGCCGGCGAGAATGAGATCCCGATGCAGGGTCTGCCACAATACCTCCTCTTCGTCCAACGTGGTTTCCGGTACCCCTTCGAGTAGATCCCCGGCGCGGCGGCTGATCCGAACATGAATCGCCGGGCCGTTCCACGAGCGTTCGTCCTGCAAGGGAAACTCCGCGCCGGAGATCCGGGCCAGGTGGGACTGCAGCTCTTCCGCAGCCTTCCGCTCCGCGGGGAGGGCGTCGGCGGCGACGACGATCGCATAATCCGTCCCGCCGGCACGGGCGAGCTGCAACGTCCCGGCTCCGTCCGCGCCGGTTGTCGGCGCGCCGGACGCCACACCTGCCCACCCGGCAATCGCCCACCGAACTACGCTATGAATACTGCCGCACTTCATCTCGGGGCCATGGAGTTACATGCCATCGTGGATGGCGGGCAAGGAAGGAAGGCCGATTTTTCCGCGGTCCCGCGTGCCGGATTCATTTGCTACCGCCGGTCGAGTTTTCCCCAGGCCCCGGCGTACGCGTACGCGAAGCCCAGACTGTAAAGGGATCCATCCTGATCGTCATGCCAGTCAACTGAGCCGTTTAGGCGGAGCACATTGTACCCTGCCGGTTCGTGGGTCGGCACCAGCCACCAAATGCGGGCGCCCGAGTCATGGTCGACCCAGTTGTCGGAGGCCAGAGCAGCCGCGGGTAGATCCTCCCGCAGTTCCAACCTTCCCCGGTAGCAGAAATCCTGGGCGGGATTCGATCCCGCACGCCAGTTGTCGGCCGGCCGGTTCGGATTGTTTCCCATGAAACTGAGAGAATCCGCTGGACAACGGTATCTTTGAAGGTCGTCCACGTAATCCCCGGTCCACAGCAGGTATAATCCCCATTGGGTATCGGCGAGTCCCGATCTGCCGCCGCCGAACCCCGCCGACGTCGGATCGACGCAGCCTGATTCGCAAATGTCCCGCAATCCCTGGACCGGGGTTTCCCCGTCATGGTCATTTGCATAACCGATCGCCCCAATCCCGATGGTGTGCAGGTTGGAGGCACAGGTGACCCGCAACGCCGCGAGCCGGGCAGTGGTCAGAGAGGGAACGAGCAGAGCCGTCAGGATTGCGACGATCGCAATCACCACCAGCAGTTCGATGAGCGTAAAGCCACGAATCTCCCAGTCTCTCCTACCGGTTTCGTCGGAGGCGGCACAGCGAAAGCGCGCCGATCACCAGCAGCGCGAGCGTGCCCGGCTCGGGGACCGCGTTCAGGACTCCGCCCAGGGTGGTGTCGAACAGGATCTCGTCGATGGCCTTCTGCGTTTCATCGCCGCCGCTCGTCTTCGTAGCGAACAGATCGATCGGGTTCGACGTCGTGATATCCTGATTCGTGATCCGCCACGCCGAGCCGGCGAAATCCGACACCGTCGCCGTGAGGACATCGGGATCGAAAAGCATACTCACCGTGTCGTTGCCGGTGGACCCGTCGTTGATCACCTGGAACACGAACAGATGTGCGTCGGTGTTGCCCGCCGGGACACCCGAATTGTTGTTGTCCTGGGTTTCTCCCCCGTTGGCATTGATCTGGAAACCGGCCAGGTAATTGGGTGAAGAGTTCTCCAGTTGTCCGGTGATGATGGTTGCCATCCCGGTTCGCTGCTGATTCCCATTGAAGTCCATGTCCCCCACGCTGAACGTCATGCGTTCCCGCAACAGGAAGCTGAAGTAAAACGTGCCCGCACTGTTGAATGCGCTCGACAACCCGCCAATGCCCTGCTGGTTGATCTCGGTGAACTGCTCGCCGCCCGGCAGGCTAGGCGCCTCTCCCGCGGCGGCGCCAACGACGGCTTTGTTCGGGTAGGTCAACCCGGTAACCACGCCATAGGAATCCGGTTGGGGTTCCGCGGCGTTCCAGGCGGACTGCGCACTCAGATATGGCCCCGAGTACCACGGGCCGTTCGGCGTGTAGTCGAACTGCTCTGTAAATAGAGGCGTGCCCTGGGATGTTCCTGCGAGCAAGGTCATCATCGCGGCCCCCAGCAGGACGATCCGATTGCGATGTCTATCGATGGTAATGGGTGTACTCATGGTCTACTCCTCATGCTACTGCTAGTTTGCTGGCTGGTAAGCTTTCCGATTTCTTGAACTTCGTAATCGGTGCTCAGTTGCTCCATTTGAACGAGTCATACTCAACATACGCATCATTGTGCCAACATTGCACGAAGCAGGCAAGCACATGTTTGAGCCTCTTTGCAATCACGCAACCTGCTATCCAGTAATGGTTTAGTACCGGTTGTATCCCTCGAATCAGATTTCGTAGAAGAAGAGATCCCCCGTCCCACCCGGGAGATCGAAGGTTACCTCGCGGTTCATATCCGCGGGCAGGAACTGCTCGGCCCCGGTCGCCCGGTTGATGCGCCGGACACCGGCGACTCCGGGGGCCAGCGTCAGAGTCACCGTTTCCTGGAGCGCCGGATCGGTCCCGGGCAACTGCGGATCATGATTCTTGTTGACCACCATGAAAGACTCGACGCTGAAGCCGTCTTGAAAGAATCCGACCATCAGGTTGTTACCCGGGCTTCCAACGCCCTGAAGCTGTCCGGTCCGCAGGCCGTCCGCCTCGGAAAAGAGATGCGTGTTCCAGGTGAACGATCCATCGTCCCAGTCCGGTACCGCATTCACGTGGTAGGTCCGGACGTGACGGAGCGTAACGAGCACGTTGCCCAGCCGGGAAATCTCCGTGTTGATCTGCGCGTGAACCGGGAAGGCCGTGGTTTTCACGTGCATGTCGCCACTGCCTGATCCGTCATTCACGACCTTCATGTACCCCTGCTCCTGGTCGCGGGTCGGCCAGAGGGTATTGAGGTCGTACCCGAAGTCTTCGAATCCCGTCACACCGTAGGCAATCGCCGCGAATTTTTCCAGGCGCAGCGTGCTGTCGCTGTAGGGGGCCGACCGGAACGCGGTCTGCGGATAGGACCAGAACCCGATTCCGTGTGTCTTGCAGAACTCGGAGGCGTAGTCCAGGGCCACGTAGTAGTTCCTGTGCAGGTCGCCGGGTACCCACCCCGGCTCGCTCGAAGTCCAGTGAGCCGGGTAGAACTGAAATAGGATGGCGTCCGGGCGAATGTAACTGACGATGTTGTTCAGCAGTCCCCGGTGGAACGAGTGTAGGTATTGATCTCCCTGTCCCATGGCTTCGCCCACGGTAATGAGGAGGTGGGGATAATTCGCAACGAGCCAGTCCCTGCGCAGGCCGTAGCTCTGCGCCGCTTCCACATCGGTGAGGCCGTCCTCTCCGTGGGGCTCGTCGGCCACCTGGATTCCGCACAACAGGGACCAGGCCGGATCGTCCGTGAGGTATTGGACAAAGTTCTGGAAAGTATCGAAGTCCCATGGGCTTCCCCAGTCGCCGGGCGTCCGAACCATGAACGGCACGCCGGCCGCCTGCGCGTTGCTCACGCCGGGATAATGATCATGGCCGCCGTTGGCAATCGTGTTGTCGATCAGGCAGTTCAGGCCGGCCTCCTGGAATGTCACCATGCTGGGAAACGGGGTCAGCGGCGGCGGGACCGGAAAGATCACCCCGTCCTTTCCATGCCCCGGCCCGAAGATGCTGTCTCCGTACCATGTCCCCAGGGTGAAGGGCCGGTTCTGCTGCCATTTCAGGTACCGCGTCCCGGCGAAAGCCGGCGGTTCGACCGACAGGCGGTAGGCCCTCGCGCCCGCGGTTCCCACGGGATCGTAGGCGATCAGATCGTCGCTGTTCCCGGTAATCTCGTACTCCGCATCCGCCCATTCCGCGGACACGATGTTGGTCGCGATCTGCAGGCGGTACCGGAATCCGCCGACGCTCGGAAATGACACCGCGGCGACCGGGTCCACGGTCACGAGCGAAAACGGGGTCTCGGTCGGCGGGACCACGTCATCCCAGGTCGTGCCGATCCGAATCTCGTCCCAGGCTTTCTGTTCCTCGTCGCCGCCGGCCGACGCCTTGAGATAGAGTTCGACGTTGCTGGTGGTGATGTTCTGATCGGCGATCCGCCAAAGGGCGCTTCCGAAGTCCGGCTCGCCCGCGGACAGGTCGGGGTCCAGCACCATGCTCACGATGTCGTCCGCCGGGGTGCCGTCGTTCACTACTTTTGCGACGAGCATGTGAGTGTTGGTGTCGCCCGCGGGGATTCCCGTATCCAGGACCGCCTGCACCTCTCCGGACAAATCGAAGACCATCAGGGAAGCCAGGTAGTTGTTGCCTCCCTGGGGGCTTTCGAACTGCATGTTGAACGACGAGCCGGTGCCGGTGCGCTGGTTGTTGGCATTGAAGGTTTGATCCCCGGTGTGCATGCCCACCCGCTCCCGAATGAGCATGCTGACGTAGAAGGTTCCCGTACCGGAGAACGCGCCCTGGAGAGCCGAGACGTTCTGGTGCACGGACGCGAACTGCTCTGCGCCGGGCAAGCCCGGGTACTTTCCGGCAGCGTTGCTGATGACGAGCGCATCAGGATAGGTCAGCCCTGCGATGACGCCGAACGAATCCGGCTGGGGTTCCGCGCCCAGCCACGTGCCCGACGCGCCGCCCAGCGAAGTCCCGGCCGGCGGCCAGGACAGGGACAGCGGATAGTCGAATCCTTCATAGAACAGCAACGCGGCCCGCGCGCCGCCCGACAGGGCCGGCACGACGAAACAGAGGAGCGCGGCCGCGGCAATTCTGGAGCGGAATTTCACCATGTGTTTCCTTGGGAGGTCAGGAGGCATCGGGCAGCCGGAACAGATCGCCGGTCCCGCCCGGAATCGTCACCACGAGGGTGTGGGCGTCATCGCAGACGAGCCGCTCCGGCCGGCCGGTTTCCCGGCGGATGCGATGAACGAACCGCACGTCCGGCGTGAATGACAGGGTCACGCGACGCGCCAGGGATGCATCGAGCGAGCGCTGTTTTGGGTGGTTATTCTTGTTCACAAGGAGAATATATTCGCAATCATCGGCATCGCGAAAAAATCCGGCCATCAAATTGTCGCTTTCGCAGGCTGCGTTGAGCAGCCGGCCCGATCGGACGTCGTCGGAATCGGCAAAGCGGTGCGCCCGCCAGCGGAATGCTTCCCATTGAGCATCCTCGATTCCCGCCTTCCGTTCCGACTCCGTCACCTCGGATTCCTCGCTGTGCCAGTCCGGAACCTTGTTGAAGTGGTAGGTCCTGACGTGGCGCATGCGGGCGAGCAGGTTGCCGAGCCGCCCCACCTCCCGGTTGATCTGCGCGTGCAGCGCAAAGGCCGTGGACGGGACCTGGCGATCGCCGTAGGTCACCACGTAGCTCTGTTCGGGATCGTGATCCGTCCACTGCTGATTGCCACTGTAGAGAAAGTCCTCGAACCCCGTCGCGCCGTACGCCAGCGCGGCGAACTTTTCCAGCCGCAAGGTGCTGTCGCTGTACGGGGCGCTGCGGAACGACGTCTGCGGATAGATCCAGAACCCGACTCGATGGGTCTTGCAGAACTCGGACAGGTAGTCCAGGGCGACGTAGAAGTTCGGGTGCACCTTGCCTTCGATCGGGCGCAGGTCGTCCACATCCCAGTGACACGGGTAGAACTGCACGATGATCACGTCGGGACGAATGAGATTCACGATGTTCTCGTACAGCCGGCGGTGGTATGGGTGAAGGTAGTCCCGCGGTTGTCCCAGCGCTTCCCCCGCGGTAACCAGCAGGTGCGGGTAGTTCTCGACGATCCAGTCGCGACGTTTTCCGTAGGTTGCCGCGGCCTCCGCGTCGGTCATGCCCTCCTCGCCATGCGGTTCGTCGGTCACCTGGATGCCGCACAGCATCGACCACGCCGGATCGTCGGCGAGATAGCTGACGAAACGTTCGAAGGTCCCGAAGTTCCAGGGTTCGCCCCAATCGCCGGGCGTCCGCACCATGAACGGCACCGCGGCGGCCTGGGCGTGGCCCACCGACGGATAGTGATCATGGCCGCCGTTCGATATTGTGCAGTCCACCAGCGTGTTCAAGCCGGCGCGGCGGAAAACCTGCATGTCGGGAAATGCGGTCCGCGGGGGAGGGGATTCCGCCACCTTTCCGTCGCGTCCGTACCCCGGCGCGAACGGGCTATCCCCGTACCACACGGCCTGGGTCATCGGCCGGTCTTTCTGCCAGCGCTCGTACCTCGTCAAGTCCCCCGCGTCCGCGGCCATCGGCAACAGGCACAGGAACGCGGCCGCCTGCGCATAGGATTGGGCACGGTTCATTGGGGTCAGGGAGCGCTGCCGGCCAGAATCCGGTAAGTTTTCGAGGTGGAGAATCCGGTCGGATCATACGCGTTCAGTGCGTCGCCATTGCCGATGATCACGAAACCCGCATCCGTCCATATCTGCGCGGGCAGGTTGGTGGTGTATTCGAGTCGATAGTTAATATCGCTGACACTCTGAAACGCCAGCGCCGTCACGTTGGTGATCGACACATCCTGGATCTCCGCCGTAAGCCGTGCGGCGGCCTCCTCCCACGTGGTGGCGACGCGGATTTCGTCCCAAGCCTTGCCGTTCAGATCACCACCGGCTGATTTGATGAGAAAGATCTCAATATTGGTGGTTGTGATATTCTGGTTGGCGATGCGCCAGGCGGAGCCGGCGAAATTCGGTTCACCCAACGACAGGTCGGGGTCCAAGACCATGCTGACGACATCGTCCGCCGGCGTCCCGTCGTTGTCTACGCGAACCGCCAGCATGTGCGCATTGGTCTCTCCCAGCAGGATCCCCGTGTCGTTGACATCCTGTACCTCGCCGGACGTGTCCTGCACCGAAAGGGTCGCCAGGTAATTGCTGGCCCCGCCGCCCGGCGTCTCAAACTGCGCGGTGATCGAAGTGAAGATTCCGTCGCGTTGCTGGTTGCCGTTGAAGCTCTGGTCACCGATGGCCATGCTCACCCGCTCACGAATCAGCAGGGTGACATAAAATGTGCCGGCATTCGTGAACACACTTTCCAGGGCCGGGACATTCTGGTGGGCAGACGTGAACTGCTCCACGCCGGGCATGTTGGGTGTTCTGCCCGTTGCGCCGCCGGCGGAAGCCTTGTCGGGGTACGCCAGTCCATCAATGATCGCGAACGAATCGGGTTGGGGTTCCGCCACCAGCCAGGCGGAGACACTCCCCAGGGCGGTGCCGGCCGGCGGCCAGTTCGTGTTGGTCAGAGAATAGTTGAATCCTTCGCTGAAAAGGAGTTCGGCGGGGGCGTTTTCCGAAACGGCCATGACCGCGAAGATCGATATCGAAAGAATGAACCTGTTGCTCACGCACTTCATTGTTGTCTCCTTACAGAGGATGATAGAATAAATATTTTGGGATACAGACCCCGATGAAGCGAGTATTTTCTTGGTCGGCATGCTTTCGGAGCGAAAATCACGGAAAAAAAGGGGTGTTCATATGTTCAGTAATTGCTTCTTGATCTTTGCGGTCTTTCCCTTTCGAGCGCATTCCATCACTTTGACCGCTTGGAAGATATTTGTCCGGCTTCCCATGTTACACTCCCGGTCTATCCACTCGTTTGTAATGACGGTTTGCGTCTTGACGAGCCAGACGACGCCTTGCTTGCGGGGGTCGGTTTTTTTCATCTCTTTCAATTCCGCTGCCGAGATGCCGAAAATTCCCCGGCACTTCTGAATCAGTTCGTGGGCCCGCTTTTCGTTGTGCTCCGCAATGATCCGTCCACCGAATGACGATTCCTTCTTCCCGTGCTTTGTTTCTTCGATTCGATCCAGCAACTGGTCCCGGAACGAATCTTCCCCCTGGTACCACCCCCGCCGGAATCGCTCCCATTCCTCCTCCCGGTGCCCTGGGCGACATTCCAGCGCCCGAGACTCCATGTAGGCGCGATATCGCCGCCGCCCCCGTGTGTCATCCTTTGCGATGCCAAGACTGTTTACAACACGGGAAAACTCGAGCCACCCGGGCCGTTTGGAAGGTACGCTAAGAAATGACGGATAGCTGCTCCATGGATAGCTGGAAAGTCTTGGGGATTTTCCTCTCAACAGGCCGGCACGCGCCGGGTTCAGATGGACATAATCGCCGGCGATACGGAAATACTCAGGATCATCCGGATCGATAAGCGGAGCCTTGTAACGCCCCTGAAAAACGTGACCGACCAACGAGTGGCGAATGCTGTATCGCTGAGCATAGGTTCCCTGGAACCACTGCATTCCCAGGGAGAGATTCGCCTCCGGGGTTTCGAGCAAGAGATGATAGTGGTTTCGCATCAACACGTAGCTGTGAACGATCCATCCGGTCCGGTCGCAGGTTTGCCCCAAGGTGGCGATAAATATGTTTCGATCTATATCATCTCTGAAAATCGTTTCTTTTCGGTTTCCCCGGCACATCACGTGATAACAGGCCCCGGGATATTCGATTCGTGGCTTGCGTGGCATGGTGGATGACTATCAGGCAGCAGGGAGAAAGGAAACCCAAACTGAACATCTGAACACACTGACCCCTATTTGCCCTGACCCCTATTTGCCATCATTGACGTTTTTGCTTAGTACTGCTAGTTTGACGCTTGCGCGAATCGCGCTTCCTGATTCGCATTTGCGCACGGAAGCGAACACAGAGGAACAGACGAGCAAGAATGAAAACCCGATCCGGCGATCTCTTCAAACGCAACGGCATCTATTCTGTGCAATGGCGCGTGGACGGGAAGCTTTTCATGCGCTCAACCCGCAAGCGGATCCGCAAGGAGGCCGAAATCGCCCGCTACGAGGAGGAGAAGTCGCCGGCGCTGAAGATCTCCGGGGCGTTCCGCGTCTTCTTCAAGGCCCCTAACCGGTCCGACTCGAGCGAAACAACGCTTCAAAGCTACGAGTACCAGTTCAAGACCTTTGCTAAGCGGGCAGGCGAACGTGGAATCGTCGCAATGCGCGACATCTCAGACGAGGCGGACACCGCGATCAAGGTGGAAGACCCGGACGTGCCCTATGTGGTCAAGTACGCGCGGACGATGTAACCCACCGTGTAAGAATGCGAGCCGCTACCAAACCATGTGCCGCCGTTCTGTCCTTAATCGTCGCCCAGGCCTGTGCCGGTCCGGTGCCGGCCGAACCCGCCGACGCAGCGCAATCTCGTTTCCCGCCGGCTGAGACAGAACCCATGAGTTATCCCATGCTGCAGCTGACCAACGGAGTGCTCGACATGAGGATCTACACGCCGGACCGCGAAGCCGGTTTTTACCGCGGCGTGAGATTCGACTGGTCCGGCATCATCGAGCGCGTTGAGTACAAGGGCCATCGATTCTACGGGCCCTGGCGCTCGCCGCATCAGCCCACCGGCAACGACTTCGTCAGCGGCCCCGCCGGAGAGTTCGCCATGGATGCACCGATGGGCTTTGATGAAGCTGCGCCGGGTCAATCATTTGTCAAGATCGGCGTCGGCATCCTTCGGCGTGCCGACGAGGAGGACTACACCTTTGCGGGCGAGTACGAGCTCATCAAAGCGGGAGAGTGGGCGGTGGACAACGGCGGAAACTGGGTCGAGTTTCGGCAGGAATTGAAGGGCGATCGAGGTTGGGCTTATCGCTATACCAAGCGAATAAGCCTCGGCGAGGACGAGCCGACGTTCGCGCTGGTTCACAAGCTGGAAAACATCGGCACCAGGACGATCGACATCGACCACTACAACCACAACTTCACCTTGATCGACGGCGTGCCGTTCGGGCCGGACTACACCGTCACTTTTCCCTTCGCCGCCAAGGAGCCGAGGGAGATCAAAAGAGGACTGGCCTGGTTCCGCGGCACGGGAATCGAGGTCCTCAAGCCGCTGGGTGGCGAATCGCTGTGGATCAGGCTGCGGGGGGCCGGTGGAGTGGCCGACAACGGCTGCACCGTTCGCAACAACAAAACGGGCGCGGCGGTTTCGTTCGCTGGAAACGTTCCCATCAAGGAGTTCCGATTCTGGGCCGTGGAGACAGCGGCCTGTCCTGAGCCGTTTATCCGGCTCAAGATCGCCCCGGGAAAAAGCGCGGAGTGGACGTGGAACTACGTGTTGAGTGTGGATGGTTCCCTGCGGAAAACCCGAAGGGATTGAACCATTCGAGGGAAAAGGAGTCAAAAAAGGGGTCAGTGTGTTCATCTGTTCAGTAATTGCCTCTTGATTTTAGCGGTATTTCCCTTTCTAGCGCTCTCCATCACCTTGATCGCTTGGTAGAGATTCGTCCGGCTTCCCATGTTACACTCGCGATCAATCCACTCGTTTGTCATGACGGTTTGCGCCTTGACGAGCCAGACGACGCCTTGCTTGCGGGGATCGATTTTCTTCATCTCTTTCAATTCCGCTGCCGATATGCCAAATATTTTTCCGCACTTCTGAATCAGTTCGTGGGCCCGCTTTTCGTTTCTTCAATTCGATCCAGCAACTGGTCCCGGAACGAATCTTCCCCCTGGTACCACCCCTGAAAAACGTGACCGACCAACGAGTGGCGAATGCGGTATCGCTGAGCATAGGTTTCCTGGAACCACTGCATTCCCAGGGAGAGATTCGCCTCCGGGGTTTCGAGCAAGAAGATGATAGTGGTTTCGCATCAACACGTCGCCGTGAACGATCCATCCGGTCCGGTCGCAGGTTTGCCCCAAGGTGGCGATAAATATGTTTCGATCTATATCATCTCTGAAAATCATTTCTTTTCGGTTTCCCCGGCACATCACGTGATAACAGGCCCCGGGATATTCGATTCGTGGCTTGCGTGGCATGGTGGATGACTATCAGGCAGCAGGGAGAAAGGAAACCCAAACTGAACATCTGAACACACTGACCCCTATTTGCCCTGACCCCTATTTGCCATGACCCCTATTTGCCATCATTGACGTTTTTGCTTAGTACTGCTA
>Ga0310124_10001128_pt1 | contig 18729 bp, 20 predicted proteins | sample CB11b_AW_Bot5_MG_FD_203507 | JGI IMG/M metagenome (GOLD analysis project Ga0310124, IMG submission 203507) | Marine microbial communities from Western Arctic Ocean, Canada - CB11b_AW_Bot5 | ecosystem: Environmental > Aquatic > Marine > Oceanic | place: Canada: Western Arctic Ocean | collected... | reverse complement strand
CGGCCCCACGGTGTGTCGCGCTTCACCGTCTATGAGGAGATTCGCCGCGACGCGGTCCTTCACGGCACCGAACGGGTTGTACCACTCGAGCTTGGCGTAGACCTCGGTGTGCTGAAACGGGCTCACTTGATTCAGCCGCACCAACGGGGTGGGGTTCTCGACGTCGCACTGGAGACCAAGAATCGAATCGTAGACACGGCGCGCGTGATCGTCCATTACCTGGTCAGTCCTCGTATGAGCGTGTCTCCAGCACCGTCGTTTGCTGGCAGGACACTAGAACCGTATATTTTATGCTGCCCTCTGGCGGGCTTCAAGGTGGCGCAGGAGCGGTCGCCACGGCCGCCCCACCGGTTACACTTGTGAGACGCGTCACAGTCGCGCTCAGATCCCGGCACTGCCGTCACACCCCACGGCCCAGGTAAGCGAACACAGTGGACACCGTCTCGATGCTCGTAGGAGTGGCCCTTGGTCTGGCCGTGGGCGGCCTCACCGGCTGGGGGCTGGGACGGCTGGCCAGGGTGCGGCCGGACCACAAGCCGAAGCGGCGGCGGCCCGCGCGCACGCCGGCGACCAGGCCGAGCGGCTGGTCCGCGCGACCGCCGAGTTGGACGGGGAGCGCCGCGTGGGCGCCGACCGGATCCAGCTGCTCGAGCAGGCGGAGCGCACCCTGCGCGAAGCGTTCGCATCCGTGTCGGCCGATGCGTTGCGGGCGAACAACCAATCGTTCCTCCAACTCGCAAAGACGTCGCTCAGCGAATTCCAGAAGCAGGCCGCGGTTGATCTGGACCATCGTCAGCGCTCCATCGATGGGCTGGTCAAGCCGCTCCAGGAGACGCTGGGTCAGGTCAACGCCAAGCTGCAGGAAGTCGAGACGGAGCGAGCCAGCTCGCAGGCGCAGATGCGAGAACAGCTTCAGACCCTGGCCACGTCTCACCTGGAACGAGCGTTGCAACCCCCCCATGTGCGCGGTGGATGGGGCGAGGTGCAGTTGCGACGAGTCGTCGAGCTGGCCGGCATGATCGACCATTGCGACTTCTCGGAAAAAACCACCGCCCAGACCGCCGACGGCAAGCTGGTGCCCGATATGGTGGTGAAACTGCCGGGCGGTCGACACATCGTGGTCGACGCCAAGGTGCCCTATGTCGCGTATCGAGAGGCGGCCGAAACGGAGAAGGACTCCGAGCGGGTCGCCAAGCTGCGCGAACACGCCGGCCAAGTGCGGGCCCACATGATCCAACTCGGCAGCCGCGCGTAATGGACCCAATTCCAGCCCGCGCCGGAGTTCGTCTTCATGTTCTTGCCCGGCGAGGGCTATTTCAGCGCGGCGCTCCAACACGACCCGGGATTGATCGAGTTCGGCGTCGGCCAGCGCGTGATTCCCGCGAGTCCGCTGACGCTGATCGCGTTGCTCCGGGCGGTCGCCTATGGCTGGCAGCAGGAACGTATCGCGCGAAACGCGGAAACCGTGAGTACCCTGGGCCGGGCATCTCGACGAGCTCGGCCGGGGGATCACGCGCACCGTCGATGCCTACAACAAGACGGTGGGCACCATCGAATCGCGGGTGCTGGTGACCGGGCGGCGGTTCAAGGAACTCGGGGTCAGCGCCACTGAACCGATTCCCGAGACCCCGCTCGTCGAGCGAAGACCGCGCCCATTGCAAGCTCCCGACATGGCCGACCTGTTCGGCGATCTCGACGCTCCGCCGAGGTCCGACGATCGGGAAGACTGATCCCTGAAGGCGACAGCGTCTCCGACATCATGCCTTTCGAACCGTTCGCACTCGAGCGCTGGCAGTCCAGGTACGAACATACGGTTGGCATCAACCTGTCTGAGAGCGGCGTGCACCCGCTTCGAGTTCGTGATCTGCTAGAGCCCGATGACGTGGACTCGCTGCTGGAGCAGTCACTGGAGTACACCCAGACCAATGGCACGATCGCCCTGCGAGAACGCATCGCCACCCTCTATCAGGGGGCGACACCGACTGACATCCTGGTCACCAACGGTGGCTCGGAAGCGAACTTCGTCTCCTGCTGGAAGCTGATCGCACCGGGCGACGAGGTCGTCAGCATCCAGCCCAACTACATGCAGATTCCCGGATTGGCCAGGGCGTTCGGCGCCACCGTCCGCGAGGTCTGGCTGCGCGCGGAGCCGTCCCGCTGGACACTCGACCTCGACGCCGTGCGAGCCGCGGTCACCGACCGGACCCGCCTGATCGCCGTCTGCAACCCGAACAACCCGACCGGCAGCCGCTTGAGTGAGGCGGACGTGACCGAGCTGTGCGACATCGCCGCCACCCGCGGGTGCTGGGTGCTGGCGGACGAGATCTACCGAGGGGCGGAACTCGATGGACGGATGGCGCCGACCGCCTGGGGCCGATATGACCGGGTGCTCATCACCGCCGGCGTGTCGAAGGCCTACGGGCTCCCGGGACTCCGTATCGGATGGGTCGCAGGTCCGTCGGACATCATCGACGACCTGTGGGCTCGGCGAGACTACACCTCCATCGCGACCGGCGCCATCAGCGATCTGCTGGCGCGAGCGGCACTTGAACCGGCGCGACGGGACCTCCTGCTGCAGCGTACGCGTCGTATCCTCCAGCAAAATCAGGAGACGGTCGCCGCCTGGGTATCCAGACAGCCCAACCTCCACCAGATTCCTCCAGAAGCCGGCGGGGTCACCCTGGTAGGCTATTCAGGGTCGCGGGACTCGACGGCGCTGGCGGAAGCGATTCGCGTGGAGCATGACCTGCTCGTCGTCCCCGGCGCGCACTTCGGCCTGGATTACCATTTCCGGCTGGGCATCGGCGGCAAATCGTCACCGCTGAGCATCGGCCTGGAGCGGCTTGGGCAAGCCATCGCCGCCCAGACCTGACTACAACGACCTGAGACAGAGAGACACAGACATGATGAGCGAGACCAGTGCTACGTCCACACCCGTCACTGGCGGGGCCCTGGCCGGGCTGACAGTGCTCGATCTGACGCGCGTTCTGTCCGGCCCGTATTGCACGATGATGCTCGCCGATATGGGGGCCCGGGTCATCAAGGTGGAGCAACCGGGCAAGGGCGACGACACCCGCGGGTGGGGACCACCGTTCCAAAACGGCGAGAGTTCCTACTTCCTCAGCGTCAACCGAAACAAGGAGAGCGTGACGCTCAACTTCAAGCGCCCCGAAGGACGGGCGGTGCTCGACAAGCTCATCGCCAACGCCGACGTCCTGGTCGAGAACTTTCGACCCGGCACGCTCGATCGACAGGGCCTCGGGTACGACGCCGTGTCGGCGATCCATCCCCGCCTCGTCTATTGCTCGATCTCAGGCTTCGGACAGACCGGACCTCGCCGTTCCGAACCAGGCTATGACGCAGTCATGCAGGGCGAAGGCGGCCTGATGAGCATCACCGGGCCAGGTGGTGGCACCCCGTATCGTCTCGGCGTCGCCATCGCGGACATCGTGTCCGGCATGTTCGCGGCCTACGGTGTGGCCATGGGTCTCCTCGCCCGCGAGCGTATGGGACAGGGCCAATATATCGATGTCGGGATGCTCGATTCCGTCGCCGCGTTGCTCACCTATCAGGCCGGCATCTGTTTCGCGACCGGCCAGGCGCCACCTCGCCTCGGAAACCAGCATCCGACCATCGTGCCCTATGAGACGTTCACCGCCTCAGATGGCGACATCGTCGTCGCGTGTGGGAACGACGGGTTGTTCGTCAAGTTCTGCGCGGTGGTAGAGGCGCCGGACCTGGCAAAAGACGACCGTTTTGTCACGAACAAGAGTCGCGTCGAGAATCAGGACACCCTGCGACCGTTGCTGGCGGAGCGCCTCCGCACCCGGTCCAGAGGCGCGTGGCTCGACGCGCTCAAGACCGCCGGCGTCCCCTGCGGGGCGGTGCGCGACCTGGCCGAGGTGCTCTCGGACCCGCAACTGATCGAGCGGATGATGGTGCTGCCGATGAACCATCCCAAGGCGGGCGACATCAAGGTACTGGGCGTGCCCGTCAAACTGGCGGGCACCCCCGGGAGCGTGCGGATGCCACCGCCGGTCCTGGGTCAGCACAGCCACGCGATACTCGAAGAGCTGGGATACGACGCGGCCGGTATCTCCGCGCTGGAACAGGAGCAGGTGATCTAGTGGGGCGCAGACCGAGTGCGGATCGCGGGACTCATGTTGGCGGGTGGTGGCTGTCCCTGCTTGTCAGCATGCTGGTGGTTCCGGGTGTGACCGACGCGCAGCAAGTCGTCGGTATCAGCGTGGGCCAGTTCTCGGTTGTCTCCGAGAGCAGCCGTTCCACCGACGACGTTCTGAGAGCCAACCGGGGCTTTCAGACGTTTGACATCGGAGACTTCGACAACATCATCGTCGGCGGGGACTGGATGCTGGCCTTCGGCGACTACGTTGAGGCCGGCGCCGGCCTCGAGTTCTATCAGCGGAGCGTGTCAGGCGCGCAGCCCGTCGACGAGGCCACGACAGGGAGCAGCCTGGCCGTTGACATGACCGTCCGCACCGTCTCGGTCCCGATCACGGCACGTCTCTTTCCCCTGACCCGGGACGCGCACGTCCAGCCATACGTCGGTGGTGGTGCCACCGTCCACTTCTGGCGCTACACGGAGGAACGCGTGCTCACGGTCGGGAGCTTCTCGGGCCAGTCCAGTGCCATTGACCAGGGCATCACCGCGGGACCAGTGATCTTCGGCGGTGCGCGCGTGCCGGTCGGTGCTGTCAGCATCGGTGGCGAAGTACGTTATCGAGCCAGGGACGCCCGACTCAATGGACCGGTCTTCGCGGGAACCACGCTCAAGCTGGGCGGGATCAGCACGGTCGCCACGATCCAGTTCCGCATCCCGTAGCCCACCCTCTGCCGCGGTGGTCCGACTTGTGGTGGCTGACGAGGCTCGACGGGGCGTCGTGCGGCGGGAGCGTGCATCCCGGTCCCGCCGCCCGCTCCAGACCGAGAAGCAACGCCAGTGAGGGTTTCCTGGCGAGGTGTTCGGCTCCTGAGGAAACGGCGGCCGTGGGATCGTAGCAAGCCCCTTCAGGGGCGCTGATCGTTCACCGGGCCTAAAGGCCCTTGCTACGGCCGCCAGCTGGGCGTGACCCGTTTCCAGCCCGCGGCGTCACGCCCCACACGGGTGACGGGCTGGCAAGGCGCAACGAGGGAGCAGGCAGGCGGCATGTGACCCCGGTAAACCGAAGCTGCGACGTCCGCCCCTACGGGCACCTCGCCAGGCAACCTAGCGCTCTACGAATACGGGGAGTGCCTCAAGCAGAAACTCGAGCACGTCTTTGTCGGTGAGCTGGTCAATCTCGACGCCGGGACGCAGCGGGCGTTCCGCCGTGGACACCCGTTTCCCACGTAGGTGACTCACGGCCGTCATGATGGTCACCGGGTCCTGGGTGGTATCGACGGCCAGGTCGATGAAGTCTTCGTGACGAGACTCCGACACAAGCCGAACCGCCCCGGCAGGTGTCGACAAGCGAAAGAAAAAGCCCTCTGACTTGAGCACGGATGCGAACTGGCGCAGGACCGGCGTGGCCGTCAACTCCAGGAACTCTCGGGCGTGTGCTCCGTCGCGTGCGGCCCGCGCGCGACGATCCGCCGCGTCCGACCGGGCTTGTTCGATGGTGGCCCGCACTCGCCGACTGACATCGGACATCTCAGACATCGTCCGGTGCCTACCGCGACTCGGAACCCGCCTCGTAAATCCTGACGAGCTCGACGAGCTTGTATCCGCGAGTTTGATAGGGCGGCACGATTCGCTCCGTTCGTAGGTACTGCAGCATCTCGGCGTCGGCGTAGTCGGGCGGTCCGACCTCGTCGATCTCGCATAACGCGCGCTCGAGATCGTTCACGGTCATCACCGGTTCGGTCACCGTCCTGGTGACCGGCACAATGCCCAACATCTTGGCACGTACCTGTCGGTCGCGGGTGCCGAACCGGAGGAACAGCTCATTGCTGATGAAGTTGAACTCGACGTCCGAACGCGACGACGACGCATCCTCTACGCGAAGCAGGGATACCTGCTCGACGGCGTCCAGCGCGTCGATCAAGGTCTGGGTGAACGTCCCCTCTCCAGACCAGTTGGTCGTATCGAGTTCCATCGCGCGGGGCGTTCGAAGATTGGAGGATGGCCTGAACGTCGCGAGTCAGTCGTCGTCCACGACTTCGATGATGCCGCGCATCATCTTATCGTGCGGCACACAGACGTAGACCTGACGGCCGGGTCGCGCGGGGGCGCGCACAAGCACCGTCGTCGACGCTTCGTTCTCGAGATAGCGAGTTTCGAGGCCCCAGGCCTCGACGGCGAGGTTGTGGGTCAAACCAGGATCCCGATTGAGGACGGTGAATCGCACCTCTTCGCCGGCTCGGAGCTGAATCGTGGGGTTTGGCTCCGACTCGCCTTCCAGATAGAAGGCCATGTCCCGAGTGACGAGCGCGATCTCCCGCACAGCCGTGCTCGTGCTCGCGGTCAATGGCAACAGCAGCACTACACAGAGCAGACCGATCGCGGCGACGAGCACCGCCGCCACCGCACCTCCGGCCCCGTGTCCCAATCCAGCGCGCTCATGCTCCACCATGTCTCTACCCTCAGCTCGACCGTCAAACATCCGCAACCACCCTCATCCAACAATCAGCCCAGTCACGTACATCACGGCCACCCCGGCGAAGAGACCGCTCGCGACCGGTGCGGTCGTCACATACCTGGCAAATGACCCGTCACCGACCATCTGGCGCGACAGCTGGACGATCACCTGGGCGATGGCCCCCGCGCCGAGCGCGAGACAGAGCACCGACCAGATCGGCGAATAGACGAGCCCACCGATCCAGGCGCCGACGATCGTCGGCCCGCCGCCCAACGCGCCCAGGCGGACGAGCTGAGAGAGCCGGACCCGCTCGTGCGCCAGCGGCGCGACAATCGCCAGCCCTTCGGTGGTGTTGTGCAGCGTGAAACCCACCATCAACACGGTGCCCAGTGCCGCCTCGCCAAGCGAGAACGCGGCGCCAATCGCCAACCCTTCTCCGAAGTTGTGCAGGCCGATGCCGGTAGCGACCAGCAGGGCCAGGACCCACCCGCGGTCGGCCTCACCGGTCTCCGCCCGTCGACCACGTAACCACCCGCCTACCATCTCGAGTCCGATGAACGCAGCGAGCGCGCCGAACGCGAACAGCGCCACCCCTTGGAACGACCCGGGCGCCAGCGCCGCCGCCTCCAGCCCGTCCTGGCCCGCCTCGATGAGCAGGAACAGCAGCAGACCGACCGTCAGCGCCAGCAGGAAGTCGAGACCGGTTCGGCCCGTCCGCGAGACAAGCGGGAGCCAGAGCAGACCGATGGCGACCGGGATGACCCCGACATACAACCCGATCAGCGCGAAAATGCCGAGAAACCGCGCATCGGCCCGCGGTGTCTCGACCGCGACGGCGACCTCGTGGTCGAGGGTGACGCCGGTTGCCGTCACGACCCGCACCACATGCGTGTCCCCCTGCACCCACGGATAGGGAATCGTCAGGGTCGTGCGCCCGAGATGCGCCAGCGTCGTGCCCGGATCGGCGGAAAACCCCCAGAACGCATCGTCCACCTGTACCTGGGCGATGGTCACCGGGTCGGGACCGTCGTTGAACACGGTGGCGAGAATGCCGTCTGGTCCGAGCGTGACCCGTTGGAACGCCAGGTCCTCGACCGGTGGGTACGCTTCGCCTCGGAGGGCGTCGGCCGGACCGGACCACAGCATCAACCCCAGCAATCCGCTAAGCAGAACCAGAGGCAGCGCCGCGAGGGCCCAGAGCAGCGGTCCCCGCACAGGTCGGTCGGCGGCTGGGGCGGCCGCTCGCGCCTCACGCGGCATTTCGGGTCTCCGCTCGAAACAGCCCCATCCAGCCCAGCTCCGCGAATTCGCTCTGGTGGGCGTGGAACATGAACTCGCCGGGATAGCGGAACGTGGTTTCCAGAATCGCCCGCTCGCCCTGACACAGCATGATGGTGTCAGTCGACTCGGAGGAGGTCATGGAGGTTCCGGTCTTGAACACATCGAAGAACATCCCGTGCAGATGCATGCTGTTGATCAGATCAAACTCGGTGAGGTTGACCACATACATGCGAACGAGCTGGCCCACCCGGACGCGTATCGGTTCCTGCACATAGAAGCTGGCCACCGTGTTGGCCGCATACACCTCGTTCTCGGAGTCGAAATTGGTGTCGAACGCGTTGAGCACCATCACCATTTCGTCGGCCGGCGGCCGTGGCGACGTGGCCGGAGGATCGATGATGAACGCGCCGTATAGTCCTTTGTGTACGTGCCGCTTCAGCGGATTCGCGTGACAGTGATACAGGTGCACGCCGAACGGGTCCGCATCAAACTCGTAGAGAAAGCTCTCTCCCGGCAACACCTGGTGGGCTGGCAGCGACCCATCCATATCCGGCTGATGCCAGCCGTGAAAATGCAGCGTGTGCGGGTGCGACCCCTGGTTGATGAAGTTGATCCGGAGACGGTCACCGGCGGTAGCCCGGAGGGTCGGACCTGGCACCTGCCCGTTGTAGGTCCACGCCGGAAAGAACACGCCGGGCGCAATCTCGATGTCACGGTCAATCGCAAACATCTCGTATTCGCGCAGGGTGGTGCCGTCACTCCGGGGCGTTTCGCGGTAGAATCGCGCCCGCTCGTCAGCCGGGAGATCCGAGAAGTTCCAGGAGCGTAAGAACCGGGTTGGGTCGAACGTTTCGGTGGACACGCGGCCGACGGGGCCCATCGCACTGCCGCGATGATCCGGCCCGGAGACGGCCTCAGGTGTCTCTTGACCACCCACTGTGCCTTGCGCCACGGCGGCGACGCCGCCGGTCAGCGACCCAAGCCCGGCCAGCCGCAGCCACGCCCGGCGGGACCAGGGTTTGGTTTGGGCACCGTCACGATTTCGTATTTGAGTCATTGACAGCCGAGTTTTGACAACTCAAAATATAGAACTGGCAGAGTAGAAAAGTCAATCAAATCCGCAGCCCATGCTTCCATCCAGCACCGTCGAGAACTACTTAAAGGCGCTCTATCAGGCCGAAACCTCGCGAGGGAACAAGGCGCTGGTGCCAATGGGGCAGCTCGCGACCGCCGTCGGGGTCGCCCCGGGCACGGCCACGACGATGGTCAAGGCGCTGGCCGACTCCGGGCTGGTCGACTACGAACCCTACGTCGGAGTCCGGCTGTCATCGGCCGGAGCCAAACTGGCAGCGTTGGTCCTCCGGCGGCACCGTCTCGTCGAACAGTTCCTGGTCGAAGTCGTGGGGATGAGCTGGGCCGAGGTCCACGAGGATGCGGAACAACTCGAACATGTCGTGTCGGACCGCTTGATCGAGCGGATGGATGCCATGCTGGGACATCCGGCAGTCGACCCCCACGGCGACCCGATACCGACCCCGGACGGCAACATCGCCGCGCCCGACTACCACTCGCTGCTGACGTGCCCGCTACACGTCGAAGTGACGGTGACACGAGTCACGGATCAGGACGCCAGCTTCCTCACATTTCTGGAAAAGCAGGACCTGAAACCGGGTCAGTCGCTCGAGGTGGAGGCGCGAGATTCAGCGGCTGACAGTGTGCAACTGCGGACCGGCACCGGAGACCAGGTCACCATCGGCACTCGGGCCGCGTCCAAAGTCCTGATCGAGGTGTCGGAGGCGTAGGCAACGCCGGCTGCTAAGGCCTCTGACCAGAATAAGCTTGCCATCTTGCGGCGTCGCGGCGCCCGTCCGGCAAGGCGCGAGGAGTGCGCATACCGGGAGTATGCAAGCGACGAACAACGCAGACGGGCGGGATGCCCCGGCGGCCCAGTTGGTAAGTTTATTCTGGTCAGAGGCCTAAGACCGAAGCCGGGAATAGGTCGCCCGCGACGAAGGGGTCTCCCACACCGTTACGCGCGCTACAGGAAGCCCCGCGGACTCCGTCTGCTGGAAGATCAGCCGTGCGATGCACTCTGCCGTTGGATTGTCGTCAACGACATAGACCGGTTCTCCCGCGGCGGTGAGCGGGGCCACCATCGGGTCGTCGCGTTGGAGGATCATCCGGTGGTCAAGCTCCCGGTCGATCCAGCCCTTGACGACCCGCTTGATCTCGGCGAAGTCGCAGACCATGGCATGGTCATCGAGTGCGGCGGAGCGGATTTCGACCTCGACCACGGCGTTGTGCCCGTGAAGATGCTTGCACGGCCCATCGTGGTCGAGCAGCCGATGGCCGTAGCAGAACTCGATGCTCTTGGTCACCGAGTAGATGGGAACAGATGGAGGCGGAAGCTCTGACACGTTGGGCCAGATCCTAATGTCCTGCCACGTCATTCGCAACATCAGTCGCCAGCGGGGCGGTTACCGGACACGAGCCGAGCGCATAACACGCGGTCAACCGGACCCGTCGGCCGTCTGTTGCGCGCGCGCCTGCCGCTCCAACTCGGCCATCATCTCGCCGCGACGGTCCACGAGGCGTCGAGGCTGACGACGGTTGTGCTCCGACCCCACGACATACTCACACAAGATCGGAAATGCGATGGTCGAATCGCAGTAGGCAACCACCGTGTCGGGCAGCATACCCGGGTTGATTTTTCCCCAGCTGACCGCCTCCGACGGCGTCGCACCGGAGAGCCCGCCCCAGACCACCTGATCTGTCGTGATCTGGACGAAATAGTCGTTTCCACCCTTGGGAATTCCGTAAATTTCCCACAATGTCGGTTGGCCCTGGAGGTAGAAGTTCTTGGGCGACCCTCCCCCGAGAATCACACAGCCGTTGCGTGTGCCGTCGAGAATGATGGCGGCCACCTCATTGACGTCGCGGTTCGAGTCGATCTGACAGCCGCCTCCTCCGAGGAGCTCGTGCGACGCCAGATTCATCCCAATCGAGCTGTCGCCCGGCGACGACGTGTAGAGGGGCACCCCGGTGGCCGCCGCGCAGGCCACGACCGAATACGACTCGCACCCCGGGTGCCGTGCCATCAGGTCCTGGCCGATCGCGTCATGCAGCGCCGCCGAGGCGATCGGACCGTCGAACTCGTGCCGAGTCAGAAAATCGCGGATGTAGGCGTCTGTCTCGAGCAGCACCTGGGCGGGAAAGAGCACGTCGTAGATGCGAATGACGCCGTCCGCGTGCAAGGCCACGTCGTCGAGAAATGGCGATCCACGATGCAGCGTGAAGTTCAGGGCGTAGTGCAGGTCGTGATACAGGTTCGCGCCGGTGCTGACCACGAAGTCGACCAACCCTCGCTCCATCAGCTCGATGACACATCCGCCAAGACCGGCGGGGGTCAACGCCCCGGCGATTGTCAACCCGATCGTGGTATCGCTGGCGGGGGCGAGCATCTTGTCGGCGTAGACGTGGCAGGCTTCCGACAAACGGCCCGCATTGAACGCCTGGAACCCCTGATCCACAAGACGTCTGATGTCAGCGCTACCTTGGGGCCGATAACATTGGATAGCGTTGCCGGTCAGGTGTCGCGCGGCGGACGGAGAAACAGCTGGACTGGACGGGCGATGGGGCACGCGGGGCCTCCGACGCGGCGCAACGATCAGCCCGAGCAGGCCATCGGCGTCGCGGGTCGGGAGTGTAGCATCGTTTCACCGTCGGCTTGACAGAGTATATGAGGAAGGAAATGTTACTCGGGTGAGCACGACCATGCCATCAACGGGCACCCGAGAAGTCACGGACCTGCCAGGCCGCTTCCAGTGGCTGGTGCAGTCTCCGCTTCGCTCGGGCCTGATCCGTTATCTGCACTCCAGAACCAGCGAAGCCTTCAGGGTCGAAGGGTTCATGCAGCGCTTTGGCCGGCTGCAACAGGACGTCGAGAACTTTGTGCGGGAACTCGTGGCGTTCGGAGTCGCCCGCCGGGCACCGGGCACACCGGCTCGGTATGAGGCAGCACGGCCCGGCGACCCGGCCGCGGCACGATTGCTCGACGGTTTCCTGGCCGAGCAGGGTGTCGTCAGCCACGAAGACCGCTCACCGGCGGTGCAACGCTTCCGCGAGATGATCGGCTCCGACGAAAAGATGCTGCTCGTCTTCGAGTGGATCCGCACGGCGGCTAAATCAGACATCTCGGTGCTAATGCTTGGCCCGACCGGCTCCGGCAAGGAAGTCGTGGCCCGGATGATCCACGAACTTAGCCGCCGAGGGTCGGGGCGGTTCCAGGCGGTCAACTGCGCCGCGCTCCCGGATACGTTGTTCGAATCGGCATTGTTTGGCTATGAAAAAGGCGCGTTCACCGGCGCGCACGAGCGAAAACCGGGGTGCATCGAACTCGCGGACAACGGCACGCTCTTTCTCGATGAGATCGGCGACTTGTCGATGGTGGCCCAGGCGAAGCTGTTGCGGGTGCTCAAGGACCGGCGAATCGAGCGACTGGGCGGGCGCGAGAGCATCGAGGTGAACTTTCGGCTGATCTCGGCCACGAATCGACCGCTCGATCAGTTCGTGCGCGACGTCCGTTTCCGGGAAGACCTGTATTACCGGGTCAACGCGTTTTCGATCCGGCTCCCGTCGTTGCGGGAACGCGTGTCCGATATTCCGCTCTTGGCGCACTGACTGTTAGCCCGCTACTGTGACGCGAACGGTCTGGCCGTCGACAGCAAGACCATCGAGCAGGGGGCGCTGGATCTGTTTGCCTCGTATCACTGGCCCGGCAACATACGCGAACTCGAGAGCACGGTGTCCCGGGCCGCGGTCTCGGCCCCCGGCAACGTGATTCGGGCGGCTGACGTGCAGTTTCTGCATCCGGCCGAAACTCCAGTCGTCAAACCGCGCGAGCCGTTGACCTCGCTACGCGACGCTGAGCGGGTGCACATTCTGCGGGTGTTGGAACAGCTCGGGTGGAACAAGAAACAGACGGCGAAGGTGCTTGAAATCAGTCGCGGCACCCTCTACCGCAAGATCTTGGAATACGAACTCGAGCCGAACCAACCAGAGCCACACCCGGTCGCCTGAGCACCATCGCAGTTGTGGGAGGAGGTCGCCGTCTACGCAGGCGCCTCGTCGGAAAACCCGGGCCCTACGGGTCGTCGGGGTCGACCCAGTCCGGCCGCCGACCGGCGAAACCGGTGAAGACGAGTGCGGCCCCGGTCGCGCCCAGGATCAACCCCAGACCGTCGGTCACCCAACTCTCCCAGGTGTAGTCTCCGGTGGCCGTGGCCGCGGCCGGCAACAGCAAGGCTAGTCCGACCAGAACGGCGGCGGGGCGGCTGAGCGCAAGCCGCAACAGCGCGCCGCGGGTGCGTCGGATGGAGGTCACCGGACTAGTGTCGTGCTCGGGCTAGCGAAGGAATCAAGGCGACCAACCGCAGAACACTAGCGCGAACGACCCTTGCTGCGACTGCGTGGCTGGCTCCGATTCGCGCGGTCAGGTCGCTCGGAACGGTCGGGACGGCTCCCCGCCGCCCGCGGCCGATGAGACTTCGCGCCATTCTTGCCTTGGTTAGGTCGGGCGGACTGGCCCTGATGCCCCTCGATCCGATTGCCGTTGGGCTCGGCGCCGGGCCGGCCGCCGCTCCGCCCTTTGCGACCCGGCCGGCCGCCACGGTCGGCGGCGCCGTCGCGACCATTGTTCTCACGAACAGTGAACACAGGAGCCTGGCGAACCGGAGGCGGTGTGCCCTCGGGTCGTTCAAGGGTGGCGCGTATGAGGGGTCGCTGTACCGAGTCGATTCGCAGCGGGATGGTCGATTCCGTCGCCTCGGGCGGTGCCGCGGTGGCCGAGGCCACCATCGGGGTCTCCGTCTCGGCCTCGGCCTCGACGTCACCCTTGGCGTTCGGCCCCTGCAAGGCGGGGGCTGGGCCATCGGGGTTGGCACTTGCCACCGCCGCCACCAGCTTGGCCTGGCGCCGAGGCGGCACCCGCGCCGCCTTGTAAGGATGCTCGGTGTCACAGGTCGTGCATCGGGTCAACTTGACCTCGTTGCCGACCAGTGCGACCACGGCGTGATTGGTGACGCGACGCTCGCGCGTGCAATAGTCGTCTAGAACGTCACCCAGGCGAACCTGGCGCTGCTCCATGAATCCCTCTCAAGCAATAGAATAGGTTGGTTAGATGTGGCGGAACCGTTCAGGGGATGGGTGCATACCGTCGGTATCAGGACAGACCAATAGCCGCTATACCGCGGCGGTGACGAGCCGTCAGGCACGGGAGACACACACCCGAGTCACAAGACTGAGAAGCACGTAGTCCGTCGCTTCAAGGAAGAAGAAGTGCGCTGCGCAGCGGGACAGTCACGAACGGCCTAGGCGGCAGCATCTTCTCCGTGTGGAGGCCGCCCGGCGGCTGCGAAGCGCAGTGAGGCTATTCTACTACTCCTGCCGCTTCCCGTAAACGACGATTAATTGCTCGCGGGGGTTGACGCCTCCACCCACGCCCGCGCATCGGCCAGGGCGGCCGCTACCGCGTCGGGGGCCGTCGACTGCGGTGTGCGGCGGGCTTCCACCGAACCCCGCGCTGTGATCCGGCTCGCCGCGTCGGCGTCGAGCGCGGGGTGATACCCCTGCCACTCCTCGTCCGTCATCGCGGAGAAGTCGCGCTTGGCGGCGAGCAGATCCCGCACCATGCGGCCGACCACTTCGTGCGCCTCCCGGAACGGGACACCCCTCGCAACGAGTGCATCGGCCACGTCGGTAGCGAGCGCGAGACCGGACGCCGCCGCCTCGGTGCGCTTGTCCTGCAAACGCAACGACCGGACCACCGCGGTCACCGCGCGCAGCGACCGCGCCACGGTCTGGTCGGTATCGAACACCGCTTCCTTGTCCTCCTGCAGATCTTTGTTGTAGCCGCTCGGAAGTCCTTTCATCGTAGCGAGCCACCCGCTGTGGTGGCCAATCACCCGACCGGCCTTGCCACGCACCAGTTCGAGCGGATCAGGATTTTTTTTCTGCGGCATCAAGCTACTGCCGGTCGTGACCGCGTCCGACAGCCCGAAGAACGCGAATTCCTCGGTGGTAAAGATGATGAAATCCTCGGCCATTCGGCTCAAATGCACCATCGTCAATGCGCTGGCGTGCAGGAACGTCGAGACGAAGTCGCGATCCGCGGTGGCGTCCAGACTGTTGGAGACGACACGCGCAAAACCCAAGCGGCGCGCTAAGGCGGCGGTATCGATGGGATAGCTCGCCCCGGCGATCGCCCCGGATCCGAGCGGCAGTGCGTCCGCCTCGACAAAGGCCGCCGCGAACCGGTCGTAGTCCCGCCGGACGGCCGCAATGTGGGCCAGCAAGAAGTGCGACACCAGAATCGGCTGAGCCCGCCGAAGGTGTGTGTAGGACGGCATCAGGGCCGAGCCGGCCGATGCGGCCTGACCGGCCAACGAATCGACCAATGCCACGAGTTCCCGCTGGATCACGCCAATGCGGCGTCGCAGATACAGGCGGACATCGAGAGACACCTGCTCGTTCCGCGACCGACCGGTGTGCAGCCGTTTCCCGGCATCGCCCAACCGTTCGATCAGTTGGCGTTCCACGAACGCATGCACGTCCTCGTCGTCGCCATCAACAAAGCTGGGGTCGGTCACACCGCGCTGACGGATCTCCTCGAGCGCGGCTCGGATAGCCGTCGCGTCTTCGGCCGAGAGCACGCCTGCCAAGGCGAGCCCCTCTGCCCACGCCAGACTGCCGTTCACATCGTCCTCGAACAATCGACGGTCGAAGGCGAATGACGATTGAAACTCGAAGACCTCTTCGTCTGGCGCCGAGTCAAACCGGCCGGACCACAAATGTGCCATCAGTTCTCTTGCTCCCCTACACGCAGCTATGCCTTGGCCCACTGCTCGACCCGACGTTGCAGCGCGATGGCGTTGCGTTCGTTCCGCGTCACCACGAGAATGGTGTCGTCGCCCGCCACGGTGCCCACCACCTCCGGCCACCCGGCCTGATCGACCGCGAGCGCCAGCGATTGAGCATGGCCGGGGTCGGTCTTGAGGACCAGCAACTGCTGCACTCGCTCGGCGCGTCGTAGATTTTCCACCACAGCGCGGCGAGCCCGGTCGCCAGTCGCGAGCTGCGACCGAGCCATGTCCTGACCGGCCAGGTACGCACCATCGGCCGCCCGCTTGACCAGCCCGAGCTCCTTGATGTCGCGCGAGATGGTCGCCTGGGTTGCCGTGATACCCAGGGCGGCCAACTGCCGACGCAAGGCGTCTTGGCTGTGGACGTCCTGCTGTGACACCAGGTCGAGAATGGCTGATTGGCGATAGGCCTTCATAGTTATTCAGAGTTATGCATTATCATACATCAGCACGTACAATACCAACCGCGTGACGTCGACGCACCACCCAGTTTTCTCTTGACGCGTCGGAGTTCGTTTCGTATAAATAGTCATATATTGGTATAAGTATTCATGGCACCCGTATCCATCGGAGTCGCCGGCGCAACCGGGTACGCCGGTCAGGAACTCATCCGACTGGCGGCCAGACATCCCTTCATTCGGGTCACGACGGCCATGGCCTCCGGCTCGACTGACGGCGCGCGGACACTGCCGGCACTGACTAGCGTGTGGGACGGTCAGATCACGCCGCTGTCGCTCGACCAGCTGGCGGCCGAGACCCAGGCCGTGTTCATGGCCTTGCCGGACTCGGTGGCCGCGGAGGTCGGACCGGCGCTGGTCTTGAGAGGCGTCCGCGTCTTCGACGTCGGAGGCACATTCCGTCTGCGCGATCGGACAGTGCGTCACCAGTGGTATCCGGCGACCCCGGATCTGGAGACCCCGGTCGTCTACGGCCTCACGGAGCACTACCGTCGTGAATTGGTCGATGCGCGACTGGTCGCCTGTCCCGGCTGCTATCCAACCGCGGCCCTGCTGGCGCTCCGCCCGCTCATCGACGCGAACCTGGTCGACGGCGACGTGATCATTGACGCAAAGTCCGGCATCTCCGGCGCCGGTAAGAAACCATCCGAACGAACACACTTCTCGGAGTGTCACGGCAATGTCGCGGCATACGGAGTGCTGGGACACCGGCACGGCGCGGAAATCGAGCAGGAACTGCGTCAGACCGTCACCTTTACCCCGCATCTGGTACCGCTCGACCGTGGCCTTCTCGCCACCAGCTACGTGAGAGTGCGCCCGGATGTCGATGGCGCGGCCATCGCGGCGACATTTGCCAACGCGTACGAAAGCGCGCCATTTGTGCGAGTCAGAGGCGACGCGCTTCCCGAAATCAAACACGTCGTGCACACCAATTTTTGTGACATCGGCTGGAAGTTCGACGCCGCCTCTCGCCGTCTGGTGCTCGTCTCGTGTCTCGACAACCTGGTCAAGGGCGCCGCCGGTCAGGCGCTGCAAAACCTGAACGTGGCGTTCGGGTGGGACGAAACGGCGGGCCTGTCATGACCGCCGACGGGGCCGGGGTGCTCCTCAAACTCGGCGGTGAGCTCCTCGAACAGGCGGGCGGACGGAGAGACATCGCTCTCGCCATGCATCGGCTCCGGGACTCCGGCCCGCTGGTCGTCGTCCATGGCGGGGGTCGCGAGGTGGATGCGGAAATGGCCGCCAAGAACATCCCCAAGCGCGCCGTCGACGGACTACGGCTGACGGACTCGGACACCTTGGAGGTGGTCGTGGGGGTGCTGGCCGGGCGGGTCAACACGCGACTGGTGGCGGCCGCGCGTGTCGCAGGAATCCCGGCGGTCGGGCTGACGGCCGCCGACGCGGGTGTCTCGCCCGTGCGGCGCGCCGACACCTATATGGCCGCCGACGGCACGGAGGTGGACCTCGGATGGGTCGGGCAACCGGTCGGCACCGAGCCACCCGTTCTGGTCACACGACTGTGTGACGCCGGGTTCGTTCCGGTCATCGCGAGCATCGGAGCCGATGCCGATGGACAGTTACTGAACGTGAACGCCGATACCCTGGCGGGACATCTGGCGGCACGCTTGTCCGTAGAGCGGCTGGTCATCGCGGGCGGTACCGCCGGAGTGCTCGATGAACACGGCGACACCATCACGTCCATCACCGGAGGCCTGCTGGAACAACTGATCGCCGATGGGCGAGCCCGCGCGGGGATGGTCGCCAAACTGATCGCGTGCCGCGAGGCCCAACGCGGAGGGGTGGCCAGCGTGCGGATTGTCAGCGGCAAGAACACCACCAACCTGGATGACAGCCCGGGGACGACGGTCGGCGGGCAATAGCGCTCGAGCGACACCGCACCGGAAATCTGACCCGTCCGACACGAGATCGCGGAGTAGAAAGACATGGGGACGCAGGAGCAGCAGATCAAAGACGTAGAGGCCGAACACTTGTTACAGGTGTACAGACGGATTCCGATCGTGTTCGCGCGCGGGGAGGGCAGTTATCTGTTCGACACCGACGATCGCCCGTATCTGGACTTCGTGTCCGGCCTGGGTGTCGCCTCGCTGGGACATGCCAACCCCGATCTGGCCGAGGCGGTGGCCGACCAGGCACGCACGCTGGTCCACACATCCAATCTGTACTATCACCCGCTGCAAGGAGAAGTCGGTCGGCGACTCGCGACGCTCTCCGGGCTCGCACGAGCCTTCTTCTGCAACAGCGGGACGGAGGCGGTCGAAGGGTGCCTGAAGTTTGCCAGACGGTTCTGGCACACCCGTGGTGAGCCTCGCGCCCGCTTTGTGGCGCTGGAGCGGTCGTTTCACGGACGCACCCTCGGGTCGTTGTCGACCACATGGGAGCCCGGCTATCGCTCGCCTTTCGAGCCGCTGCTCGACGTGACCTTCATCTCCCCGACCGATCCAGACGCGCTGGCGACGGCCTGCGGTCCGGATG
>Ga0310124_10001126_pt1 | contig 18745 bp, 18 predicted proteins | sample CB11b_AW_Bot5_MG_FD_203507 | JGI IMG/M metagenome (GOLD analysis project Ga0310124, IMG submission 203507) | Marine microbial communities from Western Arctic Ocean, Canada - CB11b_AW_Bot5 | ecosystem: Environmental > Aquatic > Marine > Oceanic | place: Canada: Western Arctic Ocean | collected... | reverse complement strand
TTTTGCAGGCCCATGTCCATCGAAAACAGATACTCACCAGTCGCCGCATCCAAAGCATCCAGAATCCCCAGCTTACCCATATTGATTACCGCTTTACGGGATTCGCCCTCAAAGGGAATGGTGACGATCTGGCGTTCAAACGCCCAATCGAGGTCCCACTGGTCATTAGCAAGGTGCTGGTAGTACCAGACTAGTTCTCCAGTATCCGGATTTAAGGCAATCGTGGCATTGGTATACAGTGCGTCGTTGGTAATGCCATCGACATTTACCGGGGACAGCAGCGGCGCGGTATCGTACGTGGGCGCCACACCGAAGTACACCAAATTCAGGGCTTCATCATAGGAGCCCGCGTTCCAGACAGACCCACCGCTCCGCTCTTCGATGAGTAACCCATTCCAGCTGTTACCGCCAGGTTCCCCGGGACGGGGAATGGTGTTGAATCGCCATTTCTGTGCGCCGGTGTTACGGTTAATTCCCAGGATCCAGCCACCCTTCGGCACACGCAGCGAGGTAATCCCCTGTATTACGGTGTCGCCGATGACCATCGGCGCCATACGGAGGTGATAGCCTTCCAGCCCTTCTTCCGTTTCAATCTTATGGTCCCAGATCAGTTCCCCGGTCATCGCATCCAACGCCAACACATGAAGGTCTGACGTCGGGACGTAGACCTGGCTGCCATGCAGTGCGATGCCTTTCTTCTGACTGGGTCGCACGTCGGATTGATGTTGGTAGCGCCACAGCAAGGAACCATTCCTGGCATCGATGGCCAGCACAGTATCGGGGAAGGTAAAGAAAAACATGATGCCGTCGTGAACGATCGGCCCAGGATTATTTTCGCCAATCTGGAGTGGCATCCGCCAACTCAGCACCAAATCAGAGACTGTCTCCCGGTTAACCTGATCCAATGAGCTATACCCCTGATTGTCATAACTGTTCTGCCATAACAGCCAGTCTTCCGCGGGCGGATTTTTCAACATCTCATCCGTAACCGGACTCAGTCTCTCCAACACCTCGGCAGCGCCGCTGGTAATGTTGGTGACGATTGGGGCATGCCGCCCCCCCGTCATATCCGGTAACAGACCGTTAGCCTTGAAAATCAGAGTGTTCGCCGCTGCATCTGGCGCGGCTAAAATGCCGTTGAACGCCAAAATATAGGCTGCGAGTTCCTCGTAGGTCCGCTCATTCAGTCCGTCTGTATTTCCTGGAGGCATCTGTCGAAGAGCAGTCGCCAGCTCCTGAAGGGGTGCACCACTCCATTTGGCGGTGAACACGTCACCCGACAGGTTCGGCACCACCGCAGCACCTTCCAGGTTCACCCCATGACAGGAGGCACAGTTCCTCTCGTACGTGAGTTTACCGGCTACCGCTTGCGGGTCCGTGTAATTGACCGTCTCGCCTGCAGGCTGAGCATAACCAGTTGAGAAAATCATTAGTAACAGTGCCAAAGTTGCCTGGAACAGCGTGATGGTTTTACATGAGACCTGCATACGCTTCAAAATCCTTTTCTGAGTTTCGACCAAGTTTATTATTACTTGCAGCGGATAGCTGGGCTGTAAGGACACCGGAGACTCACAATGAAAATAAATGCGATAACCGCCAAGCCCGTAGGTCAGATTTCCACAACCAAATTCTGCGTCGTAACGGTACTGTGCCTACTCTGCACAAGTCTCGGTCTCGCTCAATCTCCAGGTTCCTGGCAGGCTCTGCCAGATATGCCGGTGGGGAAATGGGAGCCAGGTGTCGTCGTCCTGGATGACAAACTCTATATCTTTGGGGGCTATACCGATGGGGTGGTCTCCAGCAAACGCTCGGAGGTCTTCGATCCATCTGACAACAGCTGGACCCTGATTCAGGAACTTCCCAGCGCGATCACCCATATGAACATGGTGCTCGATGGCAGGACTGTATGGTTTGCCGGCGGGTTCAAGGATGGTTACAAGGGTCACGCCATTGCCGAAGTGTGGAGCTACGACGTCGACCTGGATCGCTACACGGCGGCACCCCTTCTTCCCGAACCGCGCGCCGGAGGAGGATTGGCCGTGGTCAATGGTCATTTACATTACTTCGGCGGACTCATGGCAGACCGGGACACCGATTCCGGAGATCATTGGATGCTCGATCTGGAAGGCTGGATGCAGGGTTCGGCTACCTGGACCCACGCCGCTCCCATGCCGGTACCTCGCAACCAGTTTTCCACCGTGGTATTCGATGGCAGGATTTACGCCGTTGGTGGTCAGTTCCATCACGACAGCGTGCAACTGGACCAGCCGCGCACCGACATCTACGACCCTGTAACTGACACCTGGAGCAGCGGCCCCGATCTTCCCAAGGGGCATTCCCATGCCGAGGGGGCCACATTCGTGCATGACGGCAACATCTACATGGTGGGCGGTCACACCACGCCAACCGGCGGAACGAAATCCCAAGACCCTGACATCCTGAGGCTCACTAGAGGCGGCCCGTGGCAGAAAGTCGGCGAACTCCCAAGACCACTCTCATCCCCTGCCGCAGCGATCATCGGAAACCGGATGTACGTGGCCGGTGGCGCAGCTGGCGGCAGCACCGTACAGTCCGGAATGTGGGTAAGTTCAGCTCCGTAAATACGTCGGGGCAAGCCCAAGGATTCCTGGAAAACCCGGGGCGCCTAAAACGTCAAGACAATCTGGACGCCGCGGTCCATCCACACGCAACCGCAGCAATTCCCACAACGACGTTGACACTTACCGCTGCTACCGCAAGTGATCGTTCACCAGACATCCAAAGGGTGTAAGACTCATAGCTAAACGTCGAGAAGGTCGTGAGGGAACCCAGTATGCCGGTCACCAGAAATGCCCGCCAATGCGCATTCAAGAATTCACGCTGATCAATTAGAAATAAGAGCACCCCAATAGCAACGCAGCCAATAACATTGGCAATGAGCGTTGCATAGGGAAAGCCTTGATTTTCATGCCCGACCAGCAGAACAATCGCATAACGTAGGCAGGCACCAGCCGCACCACCAAGCGCCACAGCCACGAATAAGTTCATACACGTATTATCGCTGTCTTTCGCACACTGTCTATTCACAGTCAGCGAACACAAGAGTGAGACCTGCCTGAAGATAGGGTTCTTCTTTTCCCGTCTCGACGGCTATCATACGATTCAAAGACGCCGTGAGATTTCAGATTCACAAGGAGAACGTAACAATGACCCGCGCACTCGCAACTGGAGTAGCACTGACATTCGGCATAGCCGCTGTGCCACTCATTGGTCACGACCTGCATGCACAGCAATCAGGCGGAACCGCGCCCGTTCGACAAAATCCGAATATCAATCGACCGATTACAAACGAGGGTTTTGATAGTACGGTCATCATGCTGCTACAACGACTTGTGGCGGCCTACGGCCCAATTGCAAACAGCAATGACCGGCCGAATCCGTACCGACGCGTTGAACCGTTTGGCGACCCACCTCCTGGGAACAACGGCGAGTGGGCAGCCGTTATTGGTGCCGAAGGTGGACCGGATGGAAACTTGTACGTCTTGCATCGCTGTCAATCGAATTCCTGTGTGGGCCGCACGGAGTCGCCGATTATAAAAGTCGACCCCCGTACAGGCAATCGACTCGCGGAGTGGGGTGATGGACTGATGGCTTTTCCTCATGGCCTCCATGTGGACCACAACGGAAATGTCTGGACAGCCGACGTCGGACGAGACGACGCCGAAGGCGGGCATCTTGTTCGACAATTCAGTAGCGACGGCAACCTTCTCATGACGATTGGTCGGTCCGGCATTGCCGGCGATGAACCAGGACTACTTCGTGAACCGACCGACGTCGTCACGACACAAGATGGCACCATTTTTATCACTGAAGGCCATATTAAAAACGGGCCTCGCTCACGCATCTCAAAATACGCATCAGACGGCACATTTATCGCGCACCTTGGACTAACCGGGCAAGGCCATCAGGAACTCAGTGCGCCACATTCCATCGCCGTCGATACCACGGGTCGGCTCTTTATTGCCGATCGAGACAACAACCGACTCATGATTTGGGACCAAGACGGCAACTATATTGATCAGTGGCAACAATTCGGACGGCCCAGCGGCATTTATATCGACCATACCGACACGATCTACGTCGCGGATTCTGAATCATGGGGCCCAGACAATCCCGGGTGGAAAAAGGGTATCCGGATCGGCAGTGCGAAAACCGGTCAAGTGCATTACTTTCTTGAAGATATTGAATCAATGGACCTCGCACACAGCGGCGCTGAAGGCGTCGGTGTCGATACGCTTGGTAATGTCTACGGTGGAGTGGTGCGCCGTCAGATGCTAGAGCGCCATGAACCGGCCCAAGAACGGGACACTCGGGGTGCAACCTGGAGCACCCGCTAAAACGAACGTATAGCGAGACACTGAGTTAAAGTCCCTGATTTCACCCTAGTTTCCGTCACCTGAAACCTCGCAAGCATTTTTGGTGACCTCGACAGCCTCGCCTGGAAGTCGTAAGGGAACACACCGGACCAAAATTTCCTCGACAACCGAGTGCTCCCTAGTCTCATAATGTTCGGCTTAGTTAAATTACTTTTATCCGTGGAGAATCCAAATGGCAGAACCAATCGGCGAATTCCATATGAAAAATACCGGGATGAGTTTCGACCTATTAGGTGACGACAAAATTCAACAGACGGTTGATTTTGAAGGCACGGCAACCGGTTTTGGTGCAGTCTTCGGAACGTTGGTTTTCCGGCAAGACCTCAGTGAAACAACTGAGACAAGCGGACCTCTTTCATTTGTTGGAAAAGCCCTTCTTGATGACAACTCCCTAGTTGGTGGGATCGGTCACGGAACATGGGAACAAATTGGGCAAGAAGCACGGTTCAAGGTTGCCCTGACCGTAAAAGTCTCAGACGGAACTCAACATCGCAATGAAGGCATTATCGACCACCCTGCTCGTACATGGGAAGGCAAGTTGTACGAAGTCTGATACCGCTACCCTTTTTTTGCCGTACACAAAGAAGGCGGCTTCAGTGCTATTCACTGAGCCGCCTTCTTCAACTCTAAAACAAATGACTACTGACCGCCTTGCGCAGCCTTTCTCTCTTCGGCTCTCGCACCAGCCAACATCGCATCCATCGCGTAGTTGCCTTCGTGGCAGGCATACTCAAAAAGCGGCAACTCATTCCGCGTCATTGGAACCTCAGCCGTCCATGAACTTGTCCACGTCGCCGGATCGTTGACCGTAAATTCGTAGGACAAAGTGTCAGCGTCGACAATTCTAAAGCGCTCCACCAACTTCATGTCTTTACTGGACCCTCGCCAAGTGCTGTAGGCGTCGTGATCCTGAAAATTCGTCGTCTCGACAACCAATGTGTCACTCTCCCAATGACCACGGGAGTCTCCTGACCACTGCCGAATGGAATCGCTAAGGCTTGGTTGATCACCCAGAGGAATGATCCGCGCTGTATGAACCATTTCGGTCAACACCACAACATAATCTTCTGTCTGAAAGAACTGTATGTTCTGGTTATAGCCACCAGGTGTAATGGGAGGGCCAGCATTAAAACCTAATAGGCAGCGATCCGCATTGCTCAGTTCCGTGTAAGACGTTGGAATCTCGACGTTGAACGAACCAACCCTCGTTCTCCGCACCCCACCAGTTTCCGTCGTGGGAGGAATCCGGCCATTCGCAGGGTCGGTAACCAATGACGTACGACCTGTCGATGTTGTGCCTGTGTCCATCCAGAAATTGTTATAACCACCAACATTGCCACCAGCTTCCGTACGTTGGGCATCCCTCTCCCACAACCGAATGTCACGGTCAACGGCCTCTTGTTCCAGGCGTGCTGTCTCTTCTTCAGACAGCAGGAGTGTTTCACCTGAATCTTCCGGACGCTCCAATGGCGTAATGGTCCGAAAATCCCAGACACCTTGTAAGTCAGGGGTCCCCCAGGCTGTCCTCAACGATTCTTGGCCAACCGCGGGAACAGCCACACACGCTACAACACCACACGCTACTGCGATCGTAATCGTTCGAATACCCACCATATTCCTAACCCTCCACACTCATCAATAAGCTACTTATTGACCACCTTGAGACGATTCCTCTTCGGATCGCGCGCCAGAAAGCATGGCGTCCATCGCATAGTTCCCTTCGTGACAGGCATACTCAAATAATGGCAACTCGTTCCGCTTCATCGATACCTGCGCCGTCCATGGGCTCGTCCATGTGTCCACATCATTGACCGTAAACTCATACGACAACGTGCTGTCGTCTACGCGCGTAAACCGCTCCACGACTGTCATATTCCTGCTCGAACCCCGCCAATTGGCATACACCTCATGGTCATTAAAATACTGGGTCTCGACAACAAGCGTGTCACCGTCCCAATGGCCACGTGAATTGCCGGACCACTGACGGATACCATCACTCGATGCAGCACTATCACCCACCGGAATAATCCGAACGGTGTGCACCATTTCCGTCACAACCGCTACGTACTCTGGGGTCTGAAACAGTTGCATGTTGTTGTTGTACGCACCTGGCGTCATCGGCGGGCCAGCATTAAAACCCATAATGCATCGATCAAAACTACTCAATTCCGTATAGGACTCATAAATCTTGTCATTAAAAGAGGATGGGGCGCTCTCCCTTCTCGCCTGACCTGCCTCAGTCATGTCCGGAAGGCGGCCGTTTGAAGGGTCCACAATCAATGAGGTTCGTCTGGTGTCGTCGGTATTGGTGCCTCGGTCCATCCAGAAATCGTTGTACGCCCCGATGTTGCCACCGGCTTCCGTCCGCTCCGCCTCTTTATTCGCCAGCTCCTCTATTCGATTGACAGCTGCCTGCTCTAGGTTTGCGGCCTCTTCCTCGCTCAGAAATTCCTGATCGGCAAGATCTTCAGGACGCTCAAGTGGCGTGATGCTACGAAAATCCCATACCCCCTGAAGGTCCGGTGCACCCCAGGAAGTTTGTGGTGCCTCCTGTGACGAAACAGGAACGATCGCCAACAAAGTCAGCGTCAAGACCGACAATACAATTCTCGATTCCATTCTTGCCATCATGCTTCCTTTCCTCCTGCGATTCGCCGTACCGTAGACCAGAGTCACCACGATAAGCGGAAGTAGAGGTTCCAAACAGCGAAATACTCCGCCACGACCGAAGCGACCAAAAAAACGATACCAATGTTCTTCGCCCAACACAACAAGGTAAAACTGTTTGCATCTATACAAAAGGAAAATGCTAAAGCGTTAGCGACTCAGGCGAAAGATCATGTCCCGATGGACGGCCCCTTGCGTTCTTCCAATGCGAAACCGCGCAAGGCCATCATTCCCCACTGGTAGTCGGGTCTCTGCCATGCAATCCGTGCGACAGACAGGACATTACCGGTTACGGGGCTTCCTCCGCCCGCTCCTCAGCGCGTGCGCCACTCAAGACGTTCATAAGACTGTAGTTCCCCTCGTGGCAGGCATATTCATAGAGGGGCCCTTCTGTCACACCGCGTGAGGCCTGGTTTGTCGTCAATGGAATTCTGACACTCCACGGCTCGGTAAACTTCTCAGGGTCCGTCAACGTAAATTCGTACTGAAGTGTATCGCGATTAAGCCGGGTAAACCGCTCGGTCAGGTGCATTGTTTCTGTGGGCATCCGCCACGTCGCGGCCCAACGGTCTGACGTCTTGTCAACAAAATGCGTTGACTCAACCACTAGGGTGTCACCTTCCCAGTGACCACGAATGTCACCGTTCCACTGACGGACAGCGGCGTGTGGCTGGTCCGTGATCGGAATGATTCGGCGGTCACGAAACATCTCATGAAGAATGACCACATGATCAGGGGTTTGCACAATCTGGTGATTCGGATTGTAGCCAAGCCAGAACATGGGAACACCGTCTGACATACAGCGTTCACCGGTATCAACATCAACCCACGAATCACGCTGCCCATTCACCCGATATGCAACCTGAAGTCGTTCGCGTTCAGCCATCGCTGACGTGTACGGGACTTGCCCGTCAGGCGGGGCCGTGATCAAAGCCGTGCGGCGGTCGGACACGATCCGTGTGCCAGGGTCAAACCAGATTTGGTTGTACGTACCTGGGTCACCATCACTTGGCGCACGCTCAACGAAACGACTTTCATCTGCCCGTCGCTCAAGGGCCGCCGCTTCTTCCTCTGTCAAAAATGCTTTACCGGCATGCTCAGACCGCCTCTCGAGCGGGGTCATGGTCGAACCGGTCCAAATACCTTGCAGATCAGGAGCACCCCAAGGCGTCCGAAGTGGACTCTGTGCCACAAGCAAGTCCGATGCTAACCAGACCAGCACCGTAACGATTAACAGCAACGACCTTCGTTCTCGCATGTACTCCCTCCGCTCTCTACTGACACGCCCCGTCGAGGTGTGTAATCGACACAAGGTTAAGGCGATTCTCAGACTCGCCTTCGATGTACAACCCTTTGACCCATACTTTGTGCTCAACATGCGCGGCGACACCAAACTCGTCAAGCGTCCCGATCAAACGCACGCGCCCCGTACCCAGTGGCACATCTAACGCAGGCTGTTCCGGAAGTCGGTCATCCATCTCCTGAGGTGCCGTCGCTTTACCGACAAACAATCCTTCGCCCGTGCCTCTCTCAACACACCCAACGAGCGTGACCATCGCTGCCGTGTTCGGCGCAGACTGCGCTGAACTCACGATGCACGGCCCGCATGCGAAAAGAAGCGCCACAAGAACTTTGATCTTCATGGTTCACCATCAATTTCTTTGCGCCACCAGCCCGTTCCAAAATTGGTCCAGGGGCCACCGTCCACTGAAATCCTGGACTCCACTTTAAAATTAAACGGAGAGACCATCCGAGTCACACTGCGAACACGTGCCACAACCCCATCGATCACCGACGGCGCAGACTCATAATGAATGGTATAGAACCCGCCAAGGTCACCGCCGATCCGTCCTACCTTTAACAGGTCAAAACCACGGCTATCGTTCTCAAGACGGGTAAAGGATTGTTGGGGCTTGAGGTACACGATGGTCGACTCCACCGTAAAAGGCCCCTCGGGACCTACCGCCTCCATCGAACTGACATAGTTTCGGCCGTCTTCACCAGCCGCAAACGTCTCACGCCCTTCGATCATCCCACCGCTTCCAAAAGGACTCTCCGGCGTTCGCCACTCAAATGTCCACGAGCCAGGAAAATACTGGTCGTAATCAAACAAAGGGATATCGTCACCACTTTCAGTGGGACGACCTAGATCAGGAATTTGTCCCTGAGGAAGACGCTGTTGAGCCGACACCGTCAGCCCAACCGAGACAAACAGCGTGGTCATTACACAGACCACGCTGAAACCGGTTAGTCGTAGCACCACGGATCCCTATTCGTTGTTCGTGCTCGGCTTGGTCTTTGTTAAATCCTGGCTATCAACCACATATTCGGTAAAAGCCTGGTACATCTCATCCCAACTCTGCTGCCCCCAGTACACTTCAAGATGCGGCCCTGGATTCCAACGATTATTGAGTGAGTTGTCGTAGACGCCGATGCCCGTGATCTTGCTACCCGCAGGGAGGTGCAATGGTTCGGCAAGCTCGTAGTGGATCTGCCAATTAAAATCAAAATTCGGCACGTCGAGAATCGTCTGCTCCCGACCGTCTGGATAGGTAACGACCCATCGCAGACTCTTTCCTCTCAAGTGCATATGAGGTGACAGCGCAAATAAGGTGACCGGTTCAGTAATCGGGGTAATGCCCGTAATCTTCCAATCATCCGCGTACGGCGGGATATTTGGAATCTTGGCACGCACGACCTGCCCAGTCTCGCCGTCTCGTGTCGGCTTTATTTCTGTTCCTTCAACAATGTACACATCACTGCCAAATGGATCCGTCGGAAAGGCGTTACCCGCCTGACGGGTTAGCACTTCATGCGTCACCGGTTTTGTGTTGAACCAAATCCCGAGCTTGTGTTGGTCGGTAGTCGGTACCCCAATCGGGTTGTAGTGCAGTGTCCAACGCAGCCATTTATCGGCAGCCAATCGTTTGCCCGTCCCGGGCTGATGTCGTTCCACGCCTCGACCAGGCACATACGATAAGAGTTTGCTCGACCCGGGAAGATTGACCTCATTAAACACGCTCTGTTCCACGCGACCTTCATTCTCAATTGCGTCACGTACAATGACGGCATCGTTCTCATCGTCGATAAGAATGCCATCAACAACGCGTTTACCGGCAGGAAGGTCTCGCGTATAGATCGCTGAATGGTGCGTGACCGCAAAGTTACCAGGTCGTAGTTCCAGGACTTCAGCAAAGCGATCCTGTTCCCACGGAATCGGCGACCAAAAATCAAGGTAGTCCTCTTCCCCTTCCGCAGCAATGTCATATTCAACTGGCATCGGGATGATGTAATCGGGTTCACCACCTTCATACGTCCACCCATCAGCAAACTCCGGCAGCGAGGGCAGGTCAGCGTCATTCCCTTTCGGTGAACCCGCATCGACCCATGCAACAATCGTGTCAATCTCCTCTTGGTCGAGATACCGCTCGTTACTAAATTTAAGACTGTTCTCTGGGTCGGCGCCCCACGGCGGCATCACACGAGAGACGACAACGTCTTTTATTGAGCGTGCCCATGGACGCGCTTCCTCATACGAACCAAGCGACATCGGGGCGATATGGTTTGGCCGGTGGCAAGTAACGCAATTATCAAAGATGATCGGAGCCACATCTTTGGTAAAAGTCGTCGATTCGGCAGCCTGCAGTCCAGTAACTGAAAGGCCCGACATTACCGCGACACCGATGACCGTAAAACCAGAACGATATTGCATCAGATTCGCCCCTCCAGACCGCACTCTACAACAGAACTAGCGTCCCAACCACCATTGCATTGTTGATGTCACAAGTTCGCTTGCATCTTGCTGTACAAAATGCCCAACGCCTGGCACGGTCACAAGCGTGAGATCCTGCTCAAGCCAATCCCACGTGTTGTTCAACGCACCGGAGAGTAACGCCGTGTCATCTAGTCCGTGAAACATCAACACAGGCATCATTACTGACGGAGCCGGCGGCGGCACCTCGTCACCTGGGGCGACACGCGGATAATTGGCCTTGTACATGTTCAACATGCCCGTAAAATCAGACCGCCGAAATGCTTCGACATAGTGCTGTCGTGCATCAGCGTCCGTAACCCAAAATGCAAGAGTCTCAGCCGTCATTGGTCGACCAAACAACACATCAGGATCATCGGGAGACTTTTCCTGAAAAGTCCGCGCGTACGCACTGTTCTCATACTGCTGCGGATTCGTAACTAACTCTCGTGACAATCCATTGGGGTGCGGCAAATTCAGAATCACTAATTTGTCAGTCAGCGTCGGTTGAGTCATAGCAAAATACCATGCAACCATTCCTCCCCAATCATGACCAACAATGACTGCACTGTCTTCCCCGGCATCCTTAATCACAGCTGCCACGTCAGCGATGTGGTTCGGCAGAGCGTACGCATCGACACCGTCTGGTTTGTCACTCAAGTTGTACCCGCGCAGGTCAACAGCCACAACACGGTACTCAGTTGACAGCGCTGCCATCTGGTGGCGCCAGGTGTACCAAAAATCAGGAAACCCATGAATCATCACTACCAGTGGGCCTTGACCAAGACTCGCATAGTGAATGCGAACCCCATTATTCTCAGCGTAGTGATGTTCCACACGCTCGTACAGATCCTGTGCCACGGCACTCCCCATCATCATGAACGAACACAACACCCAGCATCCGATGCGGACAACCGTCCGTCGAGAAAAGAGTAGCCTCGCCATCACCTGAACATTCCTCTCACCATCGATTGAAGAGTGGTTAAGTTAACAACTTCTATTGTTCGTTCGAAGCGGCAGCTTCTCCGGTCCGTTCCGCCGAGAGGATATTTGTCATCGCGTAGTTCCCTTCGTGACAGGCGTACTCATAAATAACGTACTCAGGTAACCGAGGCATATGCCGCATGCCTGTCCACGGTCGGGTGTACACGGAGTTATCTTCAATGGTGAATGAATGCTCGATCGTATTGTCATCAACTCGACGAAAACGCTCAACCGCAATGGTGTCTGGAGACGACGGGAATCGGTGCTGAGTTTTGTCACTGAAATTACGCGTTTCGACGACCAACGTATCACCCGCCCAATGACCGCGCGAATCTCCATTCCACTGACGAATCTCACCCGTCAGTTGCGAGCGACCGTCGAGGGGAATAATACGAACGTCATGAATATTTTCGACAAGAATCGCCACATGGTCAGGGGTCTGGAAAATTTGATACGTGTTGTTATAGCCGGTCGAGACTGGAGGAACACCGTGATACGTAATGCAACGGTCCCAATTACTGCGATCAAGCCATGAATCAGCTGGGTGGTCAGTGGTGTAGGCCCGAGCCGCGTCAGCCTTGGCCGTTGTTTCGGGTCGTACTGGCAGACGACCATTCGACGGCTCGGTGACAAGTGACGTGCGCAGGTCTGGACTCACACTACCACGGTCAAACCACAATGCATTGTAAGAACCGACGCTACCAGGTGGCGGCGCAACGTCACGGGTAACCGCAATGTTCCGCTCTGCGGCTTCTTCCTCGGAATAGTACTCCCGTTCACCGAGACTTGCGGGTCGCTGTAGCGGTGTGAGTGACGCATAGGACCACGTCCCCTGCAGGTTCGGGTCTCCCCACGCCGTGCGCGCATTGCTGTCCGATTGCGTCTGGCCCATGACAAGCCCAGTCAATCCGGCTACCAACAAGCAAACCGTAAAAACTAACAAAAAAGCGCGGTTTCGCATAACACACCTCATAATATTCGACGACCTACCATAGCTTCCCATTACCCTACGTGCAAGACAAACGCGGTATGATTTGCTCGAAAGCGAGGTTCCTCATGGCTACCCGTTCTGCCCTACGCGTCCTATCCACGCTCGTCATCGCCGCCATTGGATTTGTTCCGGCAGCACTTGCACAAAAGAGTACCTTCGAACCACCTCGTCTGGCGGACGGGCAACCTGATTTAAATGGGATCTGGAATAACGTTGGCTCCTCACACATTCCCCTCGAACTCCCCGATGAATTCGCTGGTCGAGTACCAAGCCAAGAAGAAATCGATCAACTCGTGAAGGCCCGCTCAGACCGCGGTAAGTCCGCTACGTGGGAGGGGCACGAGAATAGTCGTGGTGTTGGAGCCTATGCCAATTACTGGTTCGACTGGTTTTGGAAAGAACCCGCTGCGATTGACGCTCCAGCGTTACTTATCGAACCTGCCAACGGCAAAATGCCAAGCATGACGGACAAAGGTCAAAAAAGTGTCGCGTACTACCGAGAACACCTACACGATTCTTACTCGACCATGGAATCAGGGGACCGCTGTGTATCACGCGGCACCTACGGCATCATGATGCCAACAGCCTACAACAATGGGAAAATGTTTTTTCAAACTCCGAATCACGTCGTGATTTTGAGTGAAATGATTCACACCGCGCGCATCATCCCCATAAGTACTGAGCCACACGTTGAGGACACCATTACCCAGTGGAACGGTGACCCACGCGCTCGCTGGGAAGGAAATACCCTGGTCGTGGAATCAAACAATTTCAAGGCAGTTGGAAACCAACGCGGTCCAGGTTCACGAGCACCTCAAACGGAAGCTCGACACGTCGTTGAACGGTTTTCACTCCTCGAACAAGACACCCTGCACTATGAGTTACGTGTAAATGACCCGGAAACCTACACCACGCCGTGGACGGTCGCATTCAACTATAAACGTGACAACGATTACCTTCAGTTCGAGTATGCCTGTCACGAAGGGAACTACGCCGTCCCGAATTCGCTCAGTGGAGAACGTGCTCAGGAACACAAATAGTCACAACGGAGCTAGATAATGATTTCAAATCGAAAATACCGAAGTAGTCTCGTAGTTGCATTTGTTGCCCTCACGCTGGGAGCTAGCCATATGGTGACAAATGCTTTCGCACAACCGTACCCAAACCCGTACCGACAAGTTGACGGCTGGGCAAAACTACCAGGCGGACGCACGATGGGCGCGGTCGGTGGAGTCACAATGGACAACGACGGCCGGCACATCTGGGCTGTCATTCGTTGTGACGCCTCCGCGCCAGAACGCTTTGGCAACGAATGTCTCGACTCCGACCTTGATTCGGTTATCAAGTTCGCTCCGGACGGGTCTGTGGTCGAAAGTTTTGGCGGGGGTCTGTTTATTTGGCCTCATGGAATCGATGTTGACCCGGACGGCAACGTCTGGGTGACAGATGCAGTCTCTGAACAACGGACCCCTCCAGGCACCCGTGGCCATCAGGTCATCAAATTTAGCCCAACGGGTGAAAAACTCATGACGCTGGGCACACCAGGTCAAGCTGGTGGCGGTCGAGATCACTTCAACTCACCCGCTGATGTCGTTGTCGCAGATAACGGCAGTGTTTTCGTGGCTGACGGGCACGCGAACACAACCAACAACCGTGTCGTTAAGTTCGCAGCCGATGGTTCCTATGTGAAGGAATGGGGCAAAACTGGTTACGGTCCCAGTGAGTTTCGTACGCTTCACGCGATCGCGCTCGACAATGACGGTCGCCTTTACGTAGCTGACCGATCCAATAACCGGATTCAGATCTTCGACCAGGAAGGCGAGTTCATCAGCCAGTGGACACAATTCGGGCGTCCCAGCGGCATCTTCTTCGACGACCACGGACGCATCTTTGTTGCCGACTCGGAATCTGACGACGTTCAGAACCCCGGCTGGGAAATGGGTATTCGTATCGGGGAAGCCAAAACAGGCTGGGTATCAGAATTCATTCTCTACCCATGGGGTGACCCACGAAGTACGATTGGTAATGGTGCGGAATTCGTAGCCGTCGACGGAGAAGGCAACGTCTATGGCGGTGAACCTGCTCCTCGTAATCTCCAGAAATACGTAAGAGTGAAACCGTAAGACGTCGCGCGTAGGCGAACACGTTATCGACAGGGAAACGCCGATTGCAGGGCACGAAGCACGAGCGCCGTGTCTGATTCGTACAAAACATTCTGATGCCGCCTGAGGTACTGCACGACGGCCCAGACCGCCCGGACTGCCGTAATATCACTTGGAACGCAAACTCGGTCGGCCATCAACGTGCCGGCTGAATCTGCCACCCCACGGACCAGTCCCGCACAGTAGCCCATCCCGAAAGGATCGACCTCAAAAGTCTCCTCACGACCGGCACCAGTACGACCCAAAAATTCAAAGTAAAGCCCACAGTCCCTCTGAAGTTCGTGCCCGGAACCAGTTCGCCCTTGTGTGGCATGGCCGATATCGGTCGGCCGTGTGGTAACAAGAAGGGCAATGACAAGAACTCCGACCCACTTCGACAGCTGTTTCATCTCTCTTCCAAAAGTATTTGCCAATAGGCACAGTCAGTATACGCTTGGCAGATGCACGTAACCATGTGCCAGACGCAGTGAACGACCAAGAGTGCATTCGGTCACTCGTCTATCAATCAATCCTCGATTAACGGCTTCGCACGTAACACTATTAGAACAACAAGGCCTCACTATGACTACGCGACACGTATTACTGAGAACTACCGCCACTCTGCTTTTTATATCTGTCGCTATGTCTGTGCCTGTCACGTCAGAAGGCGACCATCAAGAGTTCTTACTCGGCAATGTTCATCTAGAGAGCGGGACGGCCCTGCCGGACGCCCGACTCGCCTATGTGACGTATGGGACGCTGAACACAACGCGAACAAACGCGATCCTCCTTCCTTCATGGTACGGAGGCGACCACCACGGGTACGACTTTCTTATTGGACCTGGCAAGGCGCTTGATCCCTCTCAGTATTTCATTATTGCCACTGATCAATTCGCTGACGGCCTGTCATCATCTCCGAGTAACACACCGCCGCCATTTGCTGGACCTGATTTTCCACAAATCGAAATTCGAGACAATGTCTCGGCAACACACCAGTTAATAACAGAAGTATTTGGCATAGAGCGTTTAGTGGCAGTTATCGGATTTTCTATGGGTGCACAACAAGCGCTGCAGTGGGCCGTGAGTCACCCGGCAATGGTCGACGCAATCGTCGCATATTGCGGAAACGCAAAAGAGTATCCATTTGGGATCGCGCGACTCGAAGGTGCAAAAGCTGCGATCATGGCGGACGCCGCCTGGGACAATGGTCGCTACACTGAACCACCAGAAATCGGGCTGCGGGCACTTGCGCGCCACTGGGCCGCGTGGGGCAGTTCACAAGAATGGTGGCGACAAGAACTCTTTCGAGAATCAGGTGCCAATTCTGTCGAAGAATGGATTCGCAACTCGGAAGACTATTGGCTCACCAAAGACGCCAATAATCTCTTGTCTCAAGCTATAACCTGGCAAACCCATAATGTTGGTGACACACCAGGATTTAATGGTGACTTTGAAGCAGCACTTCGATCAATTCAAGCACGCGTGCTCATGATTCCCTCTGCCACCGACCTCTACTTCCCTCCAGAAGATGCCGAATACGAAAGCACACTTATTCCAAATGCCGAATTACAGACGATTCCATCTGTCTGGGGACACCGTGCCGGCATCGGGGCAAACCCCGACGACATTGAATTTTTGAATGATGCAATTAGAGAATTTTTGGAGTAAATGAAACAAGTTCGAACCGGCGAAGTCTTACCATCTAGATAATATAATGACGCCTTTGTAAGACACGGGTATCATTAAGACTCGTTTATCGAAATTACCGTCTCACAGACTTGAACGCCAACGATCAATTCAACGAGACACGGAGGACCACCATGAAACGCATGCTACTTCTCGTCCTTGGCATCCTGACCATCTCACCAAGCGCGTATGCCCAATCAGATTCAGAACTCATTGAACAGACCCTGGCAGCAGCACCGCGTCGAGCTCGTGACGATGCGTCCGTCGTTAAATGGAGTGCCGACCATACGTACACGACGATTAAGGAAGGCACGAATACGGTGGTCTGCTACAGCAGAGCCGACGAACGTGACCGGCCACCGTTTGCTGTGCAGTGCACCGTCAAGGCCAATCTCGACCGCGTCGCACAAAACAGGAAATTTAGAGCGGACAGCTCGGACAACGACGAGAACCGAGCCTTAGTCGCCGCGGCTGGTGAAAATGGAACCCGCGCGGCAGTGGAATACGGCTCCTTTTTCAGTTCGATGAATGGGCAAGACCAGGCGAGTGCCGGTGTGCATACAACCATCTCGATGCCGAACGCCACCATGGCCTCAGCTGGCTTTCCAGAAAACCGGGACCAAGGCGGCGCATTCATTATGGCGGCGGGCACGACTGAAGCACACTTGATGATTCCGTAAGCGACCGATAGTCGACTACAATTGAAATCTGCCTCTCACCACACATCAAGGTGGGAGGCAGATTCCGTTTTACTTAAGTATTTTTACGTTCTCTCTATCGCGCTTGTCGTTCTTCCAAGCGCGCCCCACCTAGTGCGTTCGGTACGGAGTAGTTTCCTTCGTGACACGCGTACTCAAACTGGACATAGTCGTCATCGCGGTCATATGGAAACGCGGCCGTCCACGAGCCCGCATATGTTTCTGGGTCATCCATACGGATGGTGTAGTGCAAAGAATTTGGTCCAGCCACAGTGAGTCGCTCCACCACTCGTTGCGCCTCCGACTGGCGAGAACGTGTCCCGGCTGTGGGACCGCGCATATTCTGAACGGACTTAAAGTTCGTCGATTCGATGACCAATGTATTGCCATCCCAATGACCGCGCGGGTCACCTTCCCATTGACGAATCTCGTCATCAACATGAGGACTATCTGTGATTGGAATAATACGTACGTTGTGAATCATCTCGCTATGAATCACAACATAGCCTGGGGCTTGTAGGATCAACGTCCCATTGTTGTACTCCGTCGGCATCATCATACCGAGGACACCGCGCGAAATACACCGGTCCCCAGATTCCATGTTTGCATAAGAATCGTGGAGTTGGGCGAGATTCATCGCCACTGACTCGCGTGCGTCGGCAGTTCGTTCAGGGATACGCCCAGTAGCTGGCTCAACAATAATTGACGGCTGTCCGATATCGGTCGGCGCATCAAAATACCAATCAAACCAATACAAACCGTACCCGCCAACACCACCGCTATTATTTTCGTGCCCCTGCCACTCAGAACGGCTGATACGACCTTCCCCTCTTGCCCGCGCACGCGCCTGTAGTTCCTCAGTCGTCAGATCCTGCCCCGAAAGTTCTTCCGGAAGTTCCAAGGGTGTAAACATCGCACGCGTGTTATTCCACATGCCTTGAATGTCCGGCTGACCATCGGCGAGACGGCTAGGGGTCCACGCAGAGGTTGCATCTCGGTCTTGAGCACCAGCGACCGACGGAATTACGAATACAACACTCACAGCAACCGTAAAAATCAAACGAATCATGGCCATTACAATCTTATTCCTCCGTTACCTCATTAATCGTTCTAACGTGAGCCCTCGGAAGCTTCTTTTTCCCGTGCACCAGCGAGAATAACCGCCATCGAATAATTCCCCTCGTGACACGCGTACTCGTAAATGTTGTCTGGATTTGCAGTCATCGGCACTTCATAAGTCCACGGCTTCGTCCAGGTGAGCGGGTCATTCACCGTTACCGAATATAACAAGCCATCTGACGATATCCGTGTAAAGCGCTCGGTCAACTCCAACTCCGCACTCGCGCCTCCGCGCATAAAACTGGTCTCGCGAAGAAAGTTTTTCGTCTCAACAACAAGGGTGTCCCCGTCCC
>Ga0310124_10001125_pt1 | contig 18746 bp, 14 predicted proteins | sample CB11b_AW_Bot5_MG_FD_203507 | JGI IMG/M metagenome (GOLD analysis project Ga0310124, IMG submission 203507) | Marine microbial communities from Western Arctic Ocean, Canada - CB11b_AW_Bot5 | ecosystem: Environmental > Aquatic > Marine > Oceanic | place: Canada: Western Arctic Ocean | collected... | reverse complement strand
CGCTCAGCATTCTGTCTAAGTTGTGAACCTCCATTACAACGGTCGGTCGACCGTAATTATTGCAATTGCCCCCTTATTAGTAAGATATGCCGGCACACAACCTTAGGTCAAGACATTGGGGGCAAAAAAATAGACCTGGATGCCCTTGGGCCGCGACCCCTCGCTGGGTTCTTAGACTGTAGCTGGTGTTTGCAAGTCTTGCGGAAGGGGTGACATATCAGAGTTTTGTTAAAGATGTGGGTGGCGTGAAAAAGCAAAAGCAATTAATCAGCCGAGATCTGATCTGGTCCCTGCCCCGCGGTCTTATCAAATTTGCCATCGGCGCCACGCTCGTAACGGGTAAGGCCGTGCCTGGCAATATTTTCATCGCTTAACATCTGCTTGGCGTGGTGGTCTGTCCATGTTTTAGGTAGGTTCGGCGCTTGGATAATCCGCCTCACCGGTTGTCCGGTGGTGGGATGTTTGGTGAGCGGAGGTTCAGATATTTTCTGAATGACTTCGAATACATGTCCAGGTTCCCCATCCTCGATGATTACCTCATAGACATAAATAGGCATGGTGAATTACTCCGTTGGGTCGCTGATGGCAGATTGGTTATCGGGGAAGCAGCCGATTGCGTTGTCTGTAACCGACCCTACAATGCGGTCGATTTTACAATATTGTCGCGAGGCGAAAAGAAGGAAATTCAAAATGACAACCATAATTGAGCGATCTGGAGCGGTTACATTCAAGGGCAATCCTTTGACATTGGTTGGGGACCAGCCTGATGTGGGGCACAAAGCGCCATCATTTACGGCTGTAGGCAATGATTTGTCGCCGGTGGAACTGTCAGCATTTGATGGCAAAGTGGTTGTGATCCTCTCTGTCCCGTCATTGGATACGCCCGTTTGCGACACGGAAATCCGCCGTTTCAATGAAGAGGCTTCTGGTCTGGGTGATGACGTGTCGGTTTTGACATTGAGCATGGATCTGCCGTTTGCCCAAGCGCGTTGGTGTGGTGCGGCAGGGGTTGAGAATGTTACCACGTTGTCTGACTACAAAGACCACTCGTTTGCAGAAGCATATGGCTTGTACATCAAAGAACTCGGTTTGTTGGCGCGAGCGGTACTGGTACTGGATCGTCAAGGGACGGTTCAATACAAACAACTAGTTACTGAGGTTGCTGAGGAGCCAGATTATGCAGCTGCGATTGATGCCGCCAAGGCAGCTTTATAATTCATCAGCAGCTTGAGAGATTCCGGTCACATGTGTAGCTGTTAAGCGCCAGGTGCAATAAGCTTCATCCCTTCCTGGTTTGATTTGCGGCCTCCCTCTATTGCATATCCCTCGTCATCGTTATGAGCTGACCATGGCAACGCGTGGATTAAAACAAGAGCTTAATGCCCACGGGTTCGTTTCGGCTGGGCGATCGTTATTCTGGAACTTTTTCAATATACATTTTAGTCACGGCTCTCCTTGCCAGAATTGGCCGATGACATATCAGCGTTCAGGTTAATGCAGCGTATTAGTCTGTATTTCTTTTAGATCCAATAGCGGGCCATGAAAATCATCCGCGCCAATCCAACCATTGTGGCAGCCATACTCATTTTTGTGTTGGCGTTGTGTATACGCTTTGGGTACTGGTCGCAATATTGCGGCACAGCACTGGACCGATGGCATGAATGGGACCAGACGGACATGTCCACCTATCTGGAGCAGGCTCATCTTCTACGTACGGATGGATGGTTGGCGAAGGATCCGTTTCGCCCCTACCACCTCTGGCATGCATCTGCATCAGAACAAAAATGGGCCAGTTGGGTCAACTCTCGTGTGTTCTATCAAGCTCCAGCCTACTCCTATGTGTTGGCGGCGGCAGGTAGACTTTTTGACGATTCATTGCCTTTGGTCAAGGCCGTTCAGTTAATCATTGGGGCCGGCACATGTGTCTTGATATTTTTGATCGCACTCCGCCTGGCCGGTTTATTTGCAGGTTGCCTAGCTGGCATTCTGGCGTGCCTCTATGCGCCGCTTTTTTATTTTGAACCACAACTCTTGCGAGTGGGCCCAGGTGTTTTTTTTCTGGCGCTCATCCTGTTTTGCCTGGTATCCATAGTTGGTCGATCCTCCAAGGTTAGCACGCACCGCATCGCGGCTTTGTGTGTGGGGATAGGTTTGCTTACAGGTCTTTTTGCCATCTTTCATGAGATGAGCAAGGTCATGATTGCGGTGGTGGTCACCAGCTTGGCGGTTTATTTTGGCCGTCGGGGAATTCGGTATGCAGCGACTGCAATTCTGGCGGTCGCGGTTGGTTACCTGATTGGATTTTCGCCCCTGATGGCGCGTAATGTTGCTGTTGGTGCTCCACCGTTTGCCGTTTCCGGTATGACCGCCATTCTTTTTGTCAACTGTAACGAGGCAACAGCGCCGGTTGGGGGCTCGATTCCTACCCAATTGTCGCCTACGGCGATCAGGATTCTTGATCAGGCAGAGGGAGGCACGGCGGGAGCGTTGAAGGGGGTCTGGGATAGTTACTCGGGCGATCTTGGTTTGCTTATCTCCAATTGGGGCCAGCGGTTTGCAATGATTTGGAATAAATGGGAAGTGCCGGCAAACACGTCCTATGCATTTTATATGAACATAACTGGTCTTCCGAAGTGGATGCCAGATTTTCGGTGGCTCTTTCCAGTGGCATTTGCGGCAGTCATTATCCTGGGAATCCAGGCAGTAAGGACCAAGCTGGCAAGCTTTGGCAGCGAGCGTAAAAGTGGTTCGTACGATCTACCTAGTTCGTCACCAACAGATCTGAGCACCTGCTCGTTATCCGGTCATCTTGTGTTATTGTTGTATCTAGCAGCAATGACGGCTTCGCTGAGTTTGGTCTATGCCGTTGCGCGTTATCGTCTCTATCTTATTCCATTTTTTCTCGTATACGCTGCAGTTTTTGTGAAGGTGGTAGTGGTTGACATACGTGCACGACGGTGGCTCCGGATCCCTCTATCAATTTGTCTGGTCTTGATTGGTTTATACATACACAATCAGGCAACACGCGATGATTTTCGTCCTCAAGATCCTCGAATTGATGACTATGGGGTGGCCGTCAATCTGGCCAGCGGGGTATCCGAACCGGAGCATGTCCTTGTGGCACGGTTAGCCACTCATGCGAAGCAGGACCATCCCCACAAGGTGGGCCGATCGATTGTGATCCGAGCTGCCGAGGCAAACTTCTGGCTGGGACAGAAGAAAATGAGTGATGGCCAGCCATCGGATGCAATCGGATATTTTCAAAATTCAGTGCAATGGGTCTCGAGCAATCCCATTTCCTTAAATGCTCTGGCCTGGGTCCTGGCAACCGTTCCCGGTGACCAGAATGAAGACCCAGGTGATGCGGTTAAGTATGCCACGGAGGCTTGCGAATTGACCAATTATGTTGAGCCGATGGTCCTCGATACGCTTGCGGCAACCTATGCCAATGAGGGTGATTACCTCCGCGCAGTGGAAACGGCCCGCAAGGCAGTGGTGCTTGCTCATGAGCAGGGTAATAAGGCATTGGTCGAGAGGGTGACCGAACGGCTGGTAGTGTATGGGCGGGGAGAGCCATATCGTCTCAATGGCCGTTGATTTGCTATAAACAGGCCTGCCCTTGACCCTTTCTTGAGACTCAATATCATTTAGTGGCATTGGGACTATGTTGGTATCTTTTGGCGCAAGCTTGTACTCAAATTGGGAATCAGCTCTATGTCCTGCCGCTTAGCTAAATTTCTTATTCCTGTTGTCTTGGTGGTTGGGTGGTTTTGTTTTGTTTCCTTTGGCAAGGGTGTTCCTGGCGGCCCGTTGGTGCTTTATTGTGGTCGTAGCAAGGCACTTGTGAAGCCTTTATTGGATCAGTTTAAGGCTGAAACAGGGGTCCAGGTGCAGGTTCGGTATGCCAAGACGGCACAGCTTGCCGTGGCGCTGGTCGAGGAAGGCCTGCAGAGTCGAGCGGATCTGTTTTGGGCACAGGATGCAGGTTCTTTGGGGGTCCTATCAAAGTCCGGACTTATGGCATCGTTGGATCCGAAAATTGTCGATTCGATCCCCCCTCAATTTCATAATCGGGGCGGCCAGTGGGTGGCGACCAGTGGGCGGGCTCGGGTATTAGCCTTTGCACCGCTTCGGGTATCTCGCGAAGAACTGCCGCAGCGACTTGAAGAATTGGCTGATCCAAAGTGGAAGGGGCGTGTGGGTTGGGCTCCGACGAATGCGTCATTTCAGGCTGCAGTGACCGCAATGCGCAATTCATGGGGTGAGGATCGAACCAAGAAGTGGCTGGCAGCAATGAAAATCAATGGTACCCGTAATTATGCCAAGAACACACCGATCCTTAAGGCCTTGGCTGCAGGGGAGATCGATTTGGGTTTACCGAATCACTATTATCTGTTGCGGTTAAAAGCGAATGACGATCAGTTTCCTGTTGAACAGCAATTTTTTGTGCCGGGGGATATAGGCAACTTGGTCAACGTGGCTGGAATTGGAGTTTTGAAGTACTCGTCTAACCAAGAGTTAGCGATGGAATTTGTTCGCTTCTTGCTTTCTACCAGGGCCCAGCAGTACTTTTCTAAGCAAGTGTTTGAGTATCCTGTCATTGATGGGGTGGAGTCATCGAGTCGGTTGGTCTCTCATGAGAGGTTGTTGGATCTTGCGCCATCGGTCAATTTAGACGAACTGAGTGATGTGACGGATACGATCGCAATGCTTAAGGAGGTTGGGTTGCTATAAACGCTGTTGCGTTCCATCGACGTGCGCCTTGGTGTTTGCTCGCACCAGCGTTGGGTAGCGCCTTGGCGGTTATTCTGCCGGTTGCGTACCTGGTAATTAATGCAGTGCGGCGTGATCCGAGCAGGATTGCCGCGGATCTGTTTCGTTACCGTACCATTGAACTGCTTGGCAATACAGTGGCGTTAACCTTTGGCGTCCTGGTTTTCGCTTCGTTGGTGGCTTTGCCAATCGCTTACTTGACGACGCAGACAAATCTTCGTGGTCGCAGCTGGATAGCACTTGGAGGAGTGCTTCCGTTAACCGTGCCCGGTTACATCATGGCCTACGCGATATTGGCGTTAGGTGGTTACGGTGGATTCTGGCATCGATTAACTGGGCAGGTGATTGCAAGTCCAAAAGGTTACTGGGGGGCACTATTAGCATTAGGTATGTACAACATGCCGTACATGTATCTTAATCTACGCGCTGCATTCAGCGATCTTGATCCTTCTTTGGAGGAGGCCGGTCGATCATTGGGGCATGGTCGGTTAAGCCTGCTATTTCGCGTAGTCTTGCCCCAGTTGCGCCCTGCCTTGTTGTCCGGCGCATTACTTATATCGTTACATGTGATTGCAGATTTTGGTGTGGTTAGCCTGATGCAGTTCGAAACATTTAGTTTGGCCCTTTACAGCGCGAACGAAACGATGGATCGAGGCGCATTTGCCGTGCCTGCTCTGGTTCTAATCATGATGGCCATGTTAATCATGATGGCGGATGTGTTTTTCTTGAGAGGCCTTACATTGCATCGTGTGACAGCAGGCACTCCTCGACGAAAAAGTCTAATTGAATTGGGATCATGGTCGCTTGCGGCCTACTTTTTTGTGGCCATCGTGATCATGGTTGGGGTGGTTGCGCCGGCCGGACTTGTTGTCTTTTGGTTCCTTCAGACGCCATTGGCGTCCGTTGCCGATGGGGTTTTACCTGCTCTAGTCCGTTCGTTGGCGGTCAGTTTTCCTGCGGCGGCGATGACGGTTGCACTGGCCATTCCCATTGCTTTATTGGTAAGACGCTATCCGTCACGGTGGTCTGCTATCTTGGGCCGTTCGGCATACATTGGTTATGCGATCCCTTCATTGGCCTTCGCGTTGTCGTTCATTTTTATTTCGTTGCAGATTGAACAGAAGATTCCAGTGTTGCGTGGGTGGATTTATCAAGGTTTTGTCCCTTTAATCATTGCCTACTCGCTGCATTTTTTGGCTGAATCGATTGGGCCAATTCGCAGTGGCCTATACCTTGCCACACCACGCCTTGAAGAGTCGGCCCAAGCTTTGGGCGTCGGTTCTTGGAGGATTCTGATGGGTGTAACGCTTCCATTATTGCGAAATAGTTTGATTATTAGTGCTGCTCTGGTGTTTTTGTCTGTTATGAAGGAGTTGCCAATCACGATGCTGCTGGCGCCGATTAATTTCGATACGCTGGCAGTGAATGTGTGGTCATACAGCGAAGATGCCCATTTTTCCGAGGCGGCTCCATTTGCATTGTGTATTCTGTTGTCTTCGGGCGGTTTCGTATGGATCCTGCTTTTCGGAGGGGGAAAGACCTTCAACGGACCAAGGACAAGCACGGCGGATCTCTTGGCATGAGTGAATTATTACGAGTTCAAGGATTGAGAAAACGATTTGGCATTGACCAACCTTATGTGGTTGACGGTGTGTCATTTGACATTGGCATCAACGAAATATTTGTGTTGGTTGGATCATCGGGTTGTGGCAAGACGACTATCCTGCGATTAATTGCCGGGTATGACCATCCGGAAAGCGGCACCATCACAATTGGCGAACATCTTATTACGGGTAGTTCAGCACACGTACCAACAGATAAGAGAAATATTGGATTCGTCTTTCAAGATTACGCATTGTTTCCAAATATGTCGGTATTCAAGAACGTGTGTTTTGGCCTGCGCGGAAAGTCCCATCTTCAGCGGGCTAAACGCGCGCTCACCGTATTAGGAATGGTGGGCATGCGAAATCTAGCTGATCGTATGCCATATGAACTGTCCTCCGGTCAACAGCAAAGGGTGGCGTTGGCCCGCTCGATGGCGGTCGCCCCCAGACTTTTGCTGCTCGACGAACCATTTAACAATCTCGATGCAGCAACTCGGCAATCAACCCGCAACGAGGTACGCACACTTTTGCGGCGTAACCGCATGTCATCGCTTATGGTGACCCACGATCAGGAAGAGGCATTAAGCTTTGCAGACCGGATTGGTGTAATGCGCGATGGTCGGGTCGAACAGGTTGGAACACCGCAGGAACTCTATGAGCATCCACGTACAAGTTTTGTGGCGCAATTTCTTGGCCATACGAATCTTCTTCCCGCCCAGGCCAATGGTGATCGGGCTGAATGTCCTTTAGGTGTCGTGCGTCTTCATGGAAAAGCACGTGGTTTTGTGACTATCGCCATTCGGCCTGAGCACCTTCGTTTTCAGCATCTATACCCCGGCCATCCTGCCGGGCAGATTACACGCCGAGAGTTCAAGGGTCATGATCTTACCTACCAAGTTGTATTGGGTGACCAATTGTTGGTGGTGCAAGCTGATTACGACTGTCCATTTTCTGTTGGCCAGAGTGTGCGTGTGGTGCCGGTTGAACCGGCCGTTGTGGTTGAGGCCTGACTCATGGCCTGTGGTGACTTTACAGCAGTTTTTACCTATGATGATCGTACTTGGAATACCAAGCGGTTCGGGTGATTTTCGCCGGACCTCACCATTGATGCAAGGGAATAGATAGTTATGGCTAAAGAGCAAGATGCAGACACTTCCGCTTCTGAGACGCCTACGGTTGAAGCGCAGGCCCAAGAGCAGACTGGGCAGCAGAAGGTTCGATTGCGGATTGATCAGAAAAATATGGGTACGAGTTACGCCAACGCGTTTCGAACAAGCACGACGGCGGAGGAGATCATGCTCGATTTCGGACTCAATCAGGTTGCCCAGGCACGTCCGGCCGAACAATCAGGCGGATCCGATGCGGTGGGTGAGATCCTCTTTGAGGTCAACGATCGCGTGGTACTTAACTATTACACCGCTAAACGGTTGGCCATTACGCTGGGGCAATTAATTCGACGTTACGAAGATCAGTTTGGAGAAATCAAATTGAATGTTGCTGATCGTGCTTCAGGTAGCAAGAGCGGATGATGGATCCATTTCGTATGGCGGGGCCGGGATTGAATAGCTCGTGTCACGGTCCTCGCATCGCATGGATTTGTCATGGGCGAGATGGCTATTGTGTGCCTGTTTCATATCTTTTTGACTGTTGATATAGCTTTAGACGGCTTTCAATTTCAAGAGCAACCTGCTGTAGATTATTTTGGATTGCCAGATTGCGGGCATTCATGGCGACTTGTATTGCCTTGTGAAATTGGCCTGTGGCAGCATAAGCAACCGCGAGGGTATCAAGGATTGAAGCTTCTGTATGGCCAGATAATTCTGCCGCACGTTGGGCGTGATGGATAGCCTGCGATGGATTATGTACTGCTTTGTCAGGATTGCTGGCCAAGATCCATGCAATCCCGTTGTGGGGTGTGGCCCACTGCGGCCGGATTTCAATAGCCTGTTGAAAATGCTGCAGTGCCGCAACGTCATGCCCTTTATTCACCAGGGCAATGGCGAGATTATTATGTGCATTAGCATCTTTTGGCTGGTTTCGCAATAGATAACGCCAGTGGGCGATTGCCAAATCAAGATCCCCTCCTGATTGCAAGATTTTTGCCAACTGTTTGTGCGCCTTGATAGATTCCGGGTTAAGATGCAATGCTTGGCGAAAATGCTTGATTGCCTGACGGAGATGATGCTCTGCGTTCGCTACTTGTCCGCGGTGATCTGCTTGTACCGCTTCGGCTTTTTCCATCAGCCCTAGATTGGTCATTTCAATTGCGGTGCGACTGAAATGTTGCTCGTAGTCCTTCCGATCAAACCGTTGAACCAGTGGGATGGACAGAGGATTGATCCATCTGGTGGGCAGGCGGTCGCGCGGTTTTACAGCGAGATCCACCGTTGGGTCAATCAGCATTTGAGAGCGGCGCCCATTGAGTGAGACTGCCACCTTGGCTCTGACTTCGATCGTGCGATGCCCTTTGCGTTGCAGATCATGGGCTACCGCAGAGACAAATTGAAGAATCATGGCAGGACGAGACCGCATGTTTACAAGTTGACCCATGACCAGGTAGTCCATCGGATTGATTTCCCAGGTCTTTTGGTTGGTTGGGTCGGTCGCATAGAACTGGGCACGGCTTCTGACATGTGTCATCTTCATACGCCAAGCGAAGTCATTACCTTCCTGGGTCCAGTTTACATCGCCAGGGTAGAGCCAGTGGCGGAGGGGTAGCCCGGACTGTACGGCAAAGTAGATGGCCAGCAGCACCAAGAGATGGTTGTTCCCATCATGGCATTCAGGGATTGGACTGTCGGGTAAGGTTCTTGGGGAGTGAGTGGTCCGCCGGAAAATATAGGTGAGTGATCGGGGCCATTTAGGTTCAAAGAATATGGTGGTTGCGCCGATCATGAACCAAGGGAAGACCCCGATTTCAGGAAACATAATCAAGTTGCTTAGGTGAAACATAAGTGCAACGAGATAAGCTGCCATACGTGTCGGTCGCCAGAGTAAAAAGGGTACGATGAGAAGATCAAGGAGTAATCCACTGTAGCTGTAGAGATAGGCCATCCAAGGTTCGTTGAACAATAAGCCGATGATTGGGAAATCAGTTTTTCGCGATAGGATGATCCGCATGGGTTCGCCGGATAGCCAGTCGGGGTGAAGCTTGGCAATGCCGCCGAAGAAGAAAGGGATACCAATCTGTATTCGCAACGCCCATATGGTCCATCTTGGTGTGGTTGCGTAAGCCCTTTTCGGGCGTAGCCACGCGTCAACTGATGCGGCGCGGCCGGCGGGAATAAAGACCATGAGAAAAGCGATAAGGCTTAATAAGTACCAGTGGTTCTGATAGATAGATTTGTCTAGCAGAAAGACATAGGTATAGGCGATAAAACAGAGAGTTGATGTGATTTGGTAGCAAAAGCCAATCATGACGCAAAAAGCGAGCACGCCGAGCACGCATAGGTGCCAGAACATGCCTCCAGCCGGCCAGGGCTGCAGCCAACTGAACCCTACGAAACTGAAGTGAAAATGGGTGCCCAGCCATCGACCATCGGCTGCTATGTATTGGCCGAACAATAAAGTTTGAGCAAGTAGTGCTGCCCCAAACACGATGCGGAACCATGCCAGGGACGCCATGTCAACGGGTGATTGCAGGCGTCGAGCCCAGCTCGGAAATACATTCAAGTCTTGTTGTGTTGGTTCTGTGCCCATCAATGGGGGCCTAAATACTGTTGTCAGTGGTCAAACCTATCGGTCGTCATCGGGCGTGAATTCACAGTCATGGGTATACGATAGTATCTGGCATAATCCTATATGTTTTTCATATCGTAAATTAGAACACGTTTTGATTTGGTAGTGTAGGAGTGTGTCTCATGCATCGCGTACTGGTAACGGGTTCTGCTGGCGTGATTGGTCAGGCTGTCTGTCATGAACTATGTGCACGTGGATACCATGTTCGCGGTTTCGATATTCAGCCCACTGGTGGATCAGTTTCCGAGTCAGTTCAAGCATCAATAACAGATCCCCAGGCCGTCCGTAGCGCTATGGGGGGAATGGATAGTGTTGTTCATCTGGCAGCCACGCCAAATCCCCAGGCTGAGTTTATTAATGAATTGGTGCCAAATAACTTGATTGGCGTCTACCACATATTTGAAGCAGCGCGACATTCTGGCATTCAACGTCTGGTTGTCGCCAGTAGCGGCCAGGTCGTCATGGGCCTTGTTGAACATCACCGAATAATCCAGGTTGAAGACGAAGCGGCACCGACCAACCATTATGGCTTGCTTAAACTTTGGACCGAACAGACTGCCCAATGGTACGCATCAGAGTTTGGCTTATCGATTATTGCGGTAAGAATCGGAGCAGTGCCCCGTAAGTTGCCGACTGCTGATCCGGGATTGGTTCCAGCCCCGAACTCACCCAAGGATGTCAATAGGCTTGTTTATCTCAGTCGCAATGACGCGGGACGGTTTTTCGCTGCAGCTGTTGAGACTCGAAATGTCGATTTTTCTGTATTGTTTGCGATCAGTCGCAGCCTTGGACGCATCATTTTTGACCTGGAACCGGCTAAGAGATTGATCGGATATGAACCGGAAGATACCTATCCGTAAATTTGCTGATGGGCAGGTCTACTCTATTGATGAGTTTCATCTATTTGGCCGAAAATGAATGACATGACCGATCGGAAAACAACCACCTCTGATCCTTCTCTAATGCCAGGTGTACGGATCAAGAAATATGGGTTGCGGTACAAACTGCTGTTTTCCACATGCTGCTTTTTCATTACTTTGATGGTGATTGAATTCGGAGGTCGATTGCTTCTAGGTCCAGTGCCACCCAATCAGTTTCCGGGCCTCAATCCTAATGAAATTGAAGATGAGGAACTGCTCTGGCGGCATAAGCCCGGGTATGGCGGTGGTGGTCAGGATGGTCCAATCAATAATTTGGGTTTTCGGGGGCAACCTATCACCCTGGCCAAACCAAAGGGCATGTATCGAATTCTATCGTTGGGTGAGTCAACGACCTATGGGTATGGTGTTGAATTTAATGAGACCTACTCCTATGTATTGGAACAATCTCTTCGCAAAGATAAGCCAATTCAGGTGATCAATGGTGGCGTGCGTGTCTGGTCAACCTATCAGTCCGTCCGGTTCCTTGGTCGTGAGATCGAACGGCTAGAGCCAGATATAGTTTTGTTTTATCACGAAGTCAATGATTTCCTGCCCACGACCTTCCGGGGATTAAAAGTTCACGGAGCGGGTCTTAATGATGTTGAACTTGCCAAACACATGCAGCGGCGATCATGGTTTCGTAGATTGGCCAGCCAATCGCGTGTGGTGACAGAGGTGCGTTTAGGATGGGCACGCTCACTTGCAACGGCGACAGAGCAAGAACTCGCCAAGAAACACGATCGTACGGTTCTATTGGTTGGCGCGTTGCCATATATTGATTTGCCACTGGTACCGCCAAATGTTGAGAAGCCATGGCTTGCCAATGAGAGTCGTTTGGTGCGACTGCCTGATCCTTTAAGGGAAAAATATATTAAGGAGTTGATTGCAATCACTGGTCGCCAAGGTGTGAAACTGGTTATTCTGCATCCGAGTTATCCAGTCAGCATACCGCATCGGTGTATATTGACGCGCTTGGCCAATGATAATTCGGTGCCGATAATCGAGATCGAAGATGTCATCAATGAACACGCATTAGCGGAGGGAAAGACCAAGGACAACTATTTTTTACCCAATGATGTGTATCACCCCAATAAACATGGACACCAAGTGATTGCAAGCGGCATTGCCAAATATTTGGTTGAACATGATTTACTGCCATAAGTGTAACGGAGGATTAGTTGAAACCGCTGTCTCCCGGCCTGACGATCCGCGATAACCTGAAGGCTTGGGCGGCGACACGACCGCGTTTGGCTTTTAAGGCTAGTTCATTGCAATCCGCGCGGAACTGGCAGCACAAAGCTAGGCGGCGTTTTCTTGAGATTCTTGGTTCTTCCCCGCCTCCTGTCCCACTGCGTCGCCATATCCTTGAGAAGAAACAGATGGGCGGCTATACCCGCACGATGTTTACTTTGACCACGGCGCGGAGCCTTAAAGCGTTGTGCTGGCTATGTATGCCGGATGACGTGAGTCGTCGAGCCCCGCAGCCAGCCATGATTGCGACCCCAGGCCATGGAATTGGCGCCAAGGATCTCCTGGCGATGAACATCCGAAGAAAACGACGTCGTGAGGGTGCGGGGTTTCAGAAGGATTACGCTCTGCAGGTTGTGCGGTTGGGGTATCCCGTATTGGTTGTTGAGCCCCTGGGTTTTGGCGAGCGTCGTGAGAAGGAGATGCTACTTTTGCCAACAGCAGGGGACAACGGCTGTCATGAAGCCGCATTTATGGCATTCATGCTGGGCACGACATTGCCGTGTATTCGCATCAATGACATACGCCGCTGTCTTGACTATTTGGAAACAGTTCCTGAAATTAATGGTGATCGGATCGGGCTGATGGGGATTTCTGGTGGTGGGCAATTGACCATGTGGACCTGTGCCATTGAACCTCGACTTAAGGTGGCTGTCGTAAGTGGCTACATGACCACTTATCGTGATGGACCGATGGCCATGCGCCGTTGTATGTGCAATGCTGCTCCTGGGTTGGTGCAGGACTTAGATATGTCAGATATTGCCACGCTAATCGCACCACGACCGATTTTATTTGAGTCGGGCACTCATGACCCACTGTGTCCAGTTGATGCGACCCGTAAGGCCATTCGACGTGTGAGATTGAACTACCGATATTTTGGGTCAAGTGGTCATATTGAGTCGGACATCTTCCCTGGTGAACATGTGTGGTCAGGGCAAAAGATTCAGTCGTTCCTTCATGAATGGTTGTGAGTTATGGCAGCCTACAGGTTTGTAAGGCTTTGTGTATGGTCCTATTGGAATTTGACTCGCACAAGGATCAATTTTCTTGTCTGTTTGATGGATAACCGACATGCATGTATGTCATAGAGTGTTTGCGCCTCAGTTGCGGTCGGTTGCAGAACAGATGTTTTTAACCATGCAGGTTCCACAACGTATTGCGGAGGTAGTTGCAGAGATTCTTGTTGATTCTGATTTGTGTGGTCATGACTCACACGGCATACAATTGTTGCCGCTCACCTTGATGCAGATTGAGCAGGGTCAAATCCGGCCTGCAGTAAAGCCCGTGGTTATCCGTGAATCTGCTGCTGTGCTGCAGGTTGATGTGGGGCATGGCCTGGCTTTCTATGCGGCGAAGACAACCATGGATCGCTTGGTTGAAAAGGCGATGGAATCGGGAATCTGTTGCGGTACGTTAGTAAACTACGGCAATACTGGGCGCCTGGGTCACTTTGTAGAGATGGCGGCGCACCAGGGTTGTATCGCATTGATTACCAATGCAAGAGGTGGTGGCGGGAGTGTAGCTCCATTTGGTGGCAGGGAAGGTGTAATGGGGACCAATCCAATCGCTGCGGGTGTGCCGACGGGAGAAGGCAGTCCCTTTGTAATGGATTTTTCAACTGGCATGATTGCCAACGGGAAAATTCTTCAAGCATTGACCAATAGTTTAACGCTTCCGTCGGGTTGTGTACGCGATAAAAACGGCAAGCCGACAACCAGCCCAACTGGTTTTATGGATGGTGGCACCATGCTGCCTTTTGGTGGCCATAAGGGTTACGGTATTGGTTTGCTAACCTGTTTGCTCGGAGCATTGAATGGTGATTTTAGTACAGATGATTCGACTATGCGGGGTATGTACATGCAGGTTATACAGGTGGATGCGTTGATGGATTGCAAGCAGTACCAGGGTTTTGTCCGCTCCTTTTTGAATTTCGTTCAAGCTTCTAATCCAGTATCAGGATTTAATGAGGTGCTTGTTCCGGGGCAATCTGCGAGCCGCATACGCAATAAGCGATTGGAGGATGGGATTGAATTACCAGATGCCGTCTTTCAACAACTTGTGGAATGGGGTGAGAAACTGGGCGTTGAAATTCCTGGTTAAGAAATCCACTTCAACAACCGGATAATCCCCATTTTTGCTGGTTGACATGTAGTTGAATTGCTATGGAGGTTGTGAATTACGTCACGATGGGCGAGGTAATACTCATAAGCCCGGAATAACATTTGTTCATTAGTTGCGGTTGGGGCCCATCCAAGCGTGTTTTTGATATGTGTGGTATCAAAGATGAAATCATCAGCAATGAGGCGGCGATGGTAGGCTCCCAGTGGGGATATCCCCAGCATGTAACACAGGCGCATCGCGACAAGGGTAAGGTTGCGTGGTAATGAACGAACCCGTGAACTAGAGTTGGCCTGTTGAATAACAGACTGATACACCTCTCGCATGGGCTTGACATCATCCGATCCGACATTAAACACGCCACTGCCTTGATAGTTGAGGCTGCATTCACAGGCATGAGCCAAGTCACTGGCTAGCACAAAGTGATATCGATTGCGACCGTGCCCAACGACCCAAACACTTCGCCCTTCTTCGATGAACTCGAAAAGGATTGCCAGAAGACCCATGCGCCCGGCATCTACAATTAGAGGGATTCTTAAGATAACATAATCGAAACGCCCGCGAAACTGCTCGAGGCATCTCTCGGCTTCCCATTTTGATTCTCCGTAGATGTCGACAGGGTGGGGGGGGTCAGCCTCGGTGACCGGTCGGCCCATGGGTTGCCCCCATAGGCAGCTTGTGGATGTAAAGACCAACTTCTTGACCTCATGGTCCGCCGCAGCTTGAGCAATATTGCATGTGCCTTGCACATTGGTCTTCCACAGAGAGGTTTTACTTGTGTCGGATAGTGGAAGCATGGCCGCGCAATGAATAACCGCATCAAAGTGATGTTTTTCAAAGATACGATTTACTTGCACTGCATCGGTCACATCAATCTGTACGTGGCGGATATTGGGTGTGTCTTGTTCATTGTGAACAAGTAAGTCGATATTTGTGCATTGAAATCCCCGTTCAGCCAGCCATCGCGACAAGATACGACCGAAGAATCCGGAACCGCCGGTGATTAGGATGGAGTTCATCTATGCCACTCGTAGATCATAGCTGTACGTTGCGAATTGGATAATGTGATCAGCATTCATCATCTAATTTATTCCTCATGCCCGCTTTACCATAAAAGCCACCTCGACCCCATATTGAAAACTCTGATCGGTTACTTTGCTTCGGGACAGCCACATCTTATTGTTTTTTTCTATTCCAGGTGACATGGTTATGCAGGCTATGGATAGGGAGGGATTCTTGGCATGCATTATGTGATCTCGATTCCTGCATAATGTTCAATCATTGGGGTGTTTACCTGCTTGATGTGTGCACCAATCCGTTCGGTACCCAAACGGAGTCTGTATTGAATGGTCCATGCATATGAGATTTTTATCCCGCCTTGAAATTGCTTGGCTTGATAGACATATGGTCATCCTGAGTGAAATGGCATATTACGCTTGGCGGATGTGCATGACGCGGAATAGGTCACGCTGTTCCACGATCCCAATGAGGCGATTGTTCTCATCTACAACGCCGATTGCGCCGAGATGATATTGTTGGCACCGTTCTAAAACTTCCGGCAATGGCATAGATGTTCTGATGGCTTCAATATTACGGTCAACTAGATCACCGGCAGTAACCAGGTTTCCTAATGTCGGGTTGTACATTAGATCTCGCAGGGCGCGAAAATGAATGGTTCCTACATAGTGCTGTTGTGAGTCAACGGCTGGAAAATCATTGAGTCGACTCTTCTCAACGAAGTCCAAGACCTCGTCAAATGTTGCGGCATTGGATAACGCCCGGATGTTGGTTCGCATGATATGTTTGGCTGTCAGTGCTTCTTCTAATGCTTGGTCACCAGATTGTTTTCGAATAAATGTATGACGGAACTGCTGAAACATGGTGCCGGGTTGGTCCGACTGCAGGGCATGAGATGTGGTAGGTCTGAGCAGGGTTATGGCCTTTACTTCGCCTGCCCGCACAATGGTGGTTTTAAGAAGCATTGGTCCGATCAACTCATAGAGCACAACCGAGGCCATGATGACGGTGTTCAGGCTATTTGCGATTTCTCCGGGCCAATATCGCAGTAGCATGGCACCAAGACCAATTGCAACACCGGCTTGACACAGTAAACCAAAGCCAGCATTCGACGGAACGCCTATTCCACTACCAATGCTTCGCATGGCTAGTTTAATGCTGACAATTTTACCTACGGCACGCGTGATAACGTATACCAACCCGAGCCACCCAATATCGGGCAGCTTTTCGATGTGCAGGTTGTAGCCCGCCAACACAAAGAAGATAAGCAGGATTGGTGCCCCGATAGTAGCTATGGTTTCCTCGAAACGCTGTGGATTGGTGGCGAGGTTGGAAAACGCAGCGCCCATTCCGATGACTGCAACTAAAGGATTGAACTCGATTCCCAGTGATTTGCGCAGCAGATAGGTCGTGACGGAAAGAGCCAGAAACGTGGCGAAAAATATGACCACTGTTTCCGCCAACGTCAACCAGGTATGGAGTTTGCTTAACAGGACACCAAGAAGGAGGCCCAGGGTGAGGCTGCCAATTGAGATGATTAATAGATTGATCCAATGTAGCCCGCCAGTCATGGTTGGTCCTTGCGGCAGGCTTAACCACGCGAAAACGATCAACACAATATTGAAGCCAACGACACTGGCCAGATTGTTTAGTCCAGTCATGCCGAGTAGGTGGTCAGTGGTCGGTCCCTTAGCCTCATATTCATTGAGAACAAGGTGGGTTGCTGCTGGCGCGGTGGCAACGGCAACAAAACCTAGGAGTAGTCCAATGATCAGGCTAAATCCCAAGTTGACGCCAAAAACGAATTTGGCCGCGATGGAACACCCTAGTGTGGTGGTCATGCTGGTCATGGCAATTTCAGTCAGGCTCATTCGGCCCAGTGATTGCCATGTGGCTCGCAAGCGCCGTGATTCAAAGACTCTGGCGATCATGAAAAGGCTTAAACCCAAGGCTACATCAGTAACAATATTCAATGATGCAACCGTGGATTTAATGGGCTCATTCCAGCCCAGTCTTTTGACTATCTGGTGTGCGAGGATCCCGGCAACCATGTATCCGACAACGCTTGGGATACGGACCCATCTCGCCAAATAGCCTCCCAATAGACCAGTGAGTAGGCCACCTGCTAAAACAATGCCAAGAAGATTTGGTTCGGGCATAAGCCGACTGTTGGTTTGGCACACCACAACGTTAGCGATGTACGACAAAAAAAGTGCGTAGGCAAACCTAGTTAGGTGTGTTACGCACAAACAGGTTAGACAAATCTAGACACCTAATCATGCCACGTTTGAAAATATTTGAAGATTAAAGCGGGCGCACGATCGACAAACCACGCCAGTAATCAAGCAATGTCTCAATGCTTCCAACACCACCACCCATACCGCTCTTGTTGACGCCACCATAGGGGATGCCGTGTACAGCAAGATTGTGACCATTGATCCAGCTATTACCGGCAACCATCTGCTCGGCCACGCGTTGTGCCTTGGCCATGTCCGGGGTCCAGACGCTGTTGCCTAGTCCATAGTCCGTGTTATTGGTCATCTTGATGGCCTGGTCTTCAGAATCAAACGGTGCCAGATAAGCGACAGGACCGAAGATTTCCTCTCGGGCGGCTACATTATCTAATGGGCCGGCCAAAAGTGCCGGCCTGACGTAATGCCCATCAAGATCAGGAACATCGGCGGCACCGCCTTCAAGGATTGCTTCAGCGCCGTCAGCGACACCGCGTTCAAGATAGCCAAGTACCCGTTCACGCTGTTTTTCATTGACGACTGGTCCCATCTGGCTTGAGTCATCCATTTGGTATCCAATCTTCACGTCCTTGAGTCGATCGACACACTCACCGACGAATTTGTCATAGATTTTACTGTGAATGAACCATCGAGTGGCGTCGCAGCATACTTGGCCGGTGTGGAATGTGATGGCTTCAACGAGTTTGTTTGCGGTATCCGAAATGTCGATGTCATCAAAAATAACGGCCGCACCCTTGCCACCTAGTTCAAGCTTGCACGGTGTCAAGTTTCGCCCGCATTTCTCGGCGACCTCGCGGCCAACTTCGGGCGATCCGGTAAACGAGACATGTTTGAATCCCGGGTTGGCTGCTACTGCGGCGCCTGTTGTTTCTCCAATGCCGGTTACGACATTGATGACGCCGTCAGGAATGCCCACCTCTTGCGCAAGGTGTGCTAGATACAACGTTGACAGGGGTGTATCTTCAGCTGGTTTGATTACTGTAGTGTTACCAGCAGCCAGTGATGGACCAAGCCCCCAACCTAGAAGCAGAAATGGAAAGTTCCAAGGGATGATAAAACCGCAGGGTCCCCAAGGA
>Ga0310124_10001123_pt1 | contig 18759 bp, 32 predicted proteins | sample CB11b_AW_Bot5_MG_FD_203507 | JGI IMG/M metagenome (GOLD analysis project Ga0310124, IMG submission 203507) | Marine microbial communities from Western Arctic Ocean, Canada - CB11b_AW_Bot5 | ecosystem: Environmental > Aquatic > Marine > Oceanic | place: Canada: Western Arctic Ocean | collected... | reverse complement strand
AAGAATTCTGGCTTTAGAAATACTGGTTCTCCTCAAAAAAGAGGTGTATGTACTCAAGTTAGAACACAAACACCTAAAAAACCTAACTCTGCTCTTCGAAAAGTTGCAAGAATAAGATTGACTAATAGCATGGAAGTAACAGCATATATACCTGGTGAGGGACATAATTTACAGGAACATTCTGTAGTACTAATAAGAGGCGGACGAGTAAAAGATTTACCAGGAGTCAGATACCATATTATAAGAGGAGCTCTTGATACTGAAGGTGTAGCAGATAGAAATCGAGGAAGAAGTAAGTATGGTACAAAGAAACCTACAAAGAAACCTGGAGCTCGTAAGGCACCATCAACATCAACAGAATAATTCAAAGGTAATAAAATGTCACGCCGCCACAGAGCTAAAGTAAGAGATATAATAATTGAAGCAAAATATAACAATCTATCTTTAACTAAATTCATAAACAAAGTTATGAAAAGTGGAAAAAAATCCTTGGCTCGCAAAATTGTTTATTCAGCATTGGATGAAATTGAATCAAAAGCAAAAAAACCAGGAATTGAAATATATAATCAGGCAATATCTAACGTTGCTCCTTCAGTAATACTAAAAAGCAGAAGAGTTGGAGGGGCTAATTACCAGGTACCCACTGAATTGCCTTCAGATAAAAGTCAGACACTTGCCATGAGATGGATAATTGAAAGTGCAAGATCAAAAACAGGGTCTGCTTATTATTTAAGGCTTGCAAGAGAACTTTTAGATGCTTCGAATTTCCAGGGACCTGCTGTGAAAAGAAAAGATGATATACATAAAATGGCCGAAGCCAATAAAGCCTTTGCTCATTTCAGATGGTAATTACAGGAAATAAACTTATGTCTAATAAACTTAGTAACACTAGAAATATGGGATTTATAGCGCATATAGATGCCGGAAAAACTTCTGTTTCTGAATGCGTATTATTTTATACAGGAAGAACTCATAAAGCAGGAAATATAGACGATGGGAATACTGTTTTAGACTGGATGGCCCAAGAAAAAGAAAGAGGAGTAACAATTGTTTCTGCTGCTACATCATGCGAATGGAACGGCTTTGATATTAATATTATTGACACTCCCGGACATGTAGATTTCACAGCTGAGGTGGAAAGAAGTTTAAGGGTATTAGATGGTGCAGTAGTCGTACTTGATTCTGTTGCAGGAGTACAACCGCAATCAGAAACTGTATGGAGACAAGCAAACAAATATAATGTTCCACGTATGGTATTTGTAAATAAAATGGATAAAATAGGTGCCGATTTTGATATAGCAACACAAACTTTGGTTGACAGATTGTCAGCAAATCCAGTACCCATACAAATTCCTATTGGAGCTGAAGATAAATTCGAAGGTATTATAGACTTAGTAGAACAAAAAGCAATTTACTATAAAATTGGAGATGAGCTTGGGCATATTGATAAAACCACAGACATTCCTGAAGATTTAAAATCAAAAGCAGAAAAATATCGTTCTAACTTAATAGAAAAAGTTGCAGAAAATGATGAGGAATTTTTAGAAATAGTTTTCTCTGGTGAAGAATTTGAAAATGAAAAATTAAAAAGTGCCATAAGAAGAGTAACAATTTCAAATGCTATAATTCCTGTATTATGCGGAACAGCTTTAAAACGTAAAGCAATACAGCCTATGCTAGATGCTATAGGAGCATATTTGCCATCTCCATTAGATATTCCGGATATTATTGGAAAAGAATACAAAGGTGGTGATACAGCATTAACAAGGAAACCTGATGATAATGAACCATTTGCCGCTTTAGCATTTAAAACAGTTTCAGACCCTTATATAGGAAGATTGATTTACTTTAGAGTATATTCTGGTTCTATTGATGCAGGTGCAGGTGTACTAAATACTATTACAGGTAAAAAAGAAAGAATGGGAAGAATAGTGAAAATGCATGCAGATGATCGAGAGGAAATTAAAAAAGTTAGTGCGGGTGATATAGCTGCAGCAGTAGGATTAAAAGATACTTCTACTGGGCATACAATATGTGCGGAAGACAAACCAATTATTTTAGAAAAAATTACTTTCCCTGAACCTGTAGTAGCTGTTTCTGTCGAACCAAAACTAAAAGCCGAAAAAGATAAATTACAGGAAGCTCTATTAAAAATGGCTGAAGAAGACCCCACATTTAAAGTTGCTTATAATGATGAGACTGCAGAAACTCTTATTTCTGGTATGGGCGAATTTCATCTTGAAATAATGGTTGAAAGAATGAAACGTGAACTAAATGTAGAATGTAATACCGGAAAACCACAAGTGGCCTATAGGGAAACTATTACCTCTAACTCTCGGGCAGAAGGAAAATTTATCAGACAAAGTGGTGGTAGGGGACAATATGGCCATTGTGTTCTTGAGGTAGAACCAAGAAAAAGCGGGGCAGGATTTGAATTCGTTGACTCTATAAAAGGAGGATCTATTCCAAGGGAATATATTCCTGCTGTTAGAAAAGGAATTATAGAAGGTTTAAATACGGGTAATTTGTTAGGATTCCCTGTGGTTGATATAAAAGTTACTCTAATTGATGGCAGTTTTCATGATGTTGATTCTTCTGAGATTGCATTTACAATTGCAGGATCGATGGCTGTAAAAGATGCCATTAAAAAAGGAAAACCCGTTGCATTAGAACCTATTATGAAAATAGAAGTGACAACTCCGGGTGATTTCCTCGGAGAAGTAATCGGAGATTTAAACAGAAGACGTGGACAGGTAAGTGAAACAACTTCTATAATTGATACACAAATTATCAAAGGATCAGTACCTCTTGGTGAAAGTTTCGGTTATGCTAATACTCTAAGATCTCTTACACAAGGTAGGGCAAGTTACTCCATGGAATTCGAAAGATATGATGAATTACCAAAATCTATTCTAAAGGACAAAATGTCTGATCAAAGTACAAGCAATGACTAATAAAAAAGAAGCATCAAAAATAAGGATAAAACTGAAATCATTTGATCACAGAATGATTGATTTTTCTGTTCAACAAATTATAGAAGCAGCTGAAAGAACGGGTGCCTCCGTATCAGCAGTGCCTTTACCTACTAAAATTAAAAGGTTTTGTGTGATAAGGTCCCCTCATATTGACAAAGATAGTAGAGAGCACTTTGAATTTAGAACTCATAAACGATTATTAGATATATTAGACCCAAATGCCAGAACTATCGATGATCTAACTAACCTTAGTGTACCTGCTGGTGTAGATATTTCAATGAAATTATAAAAATAAAATAATAAATAAAAAATGTCAATAAATAAAATATTAGCAAAAAAAATAGGATCAACAACTATCTTTAAAGATGGAGAATCTAAACACGCAACAATATTGAAATCTGGTCCATGTACTGTAACCCAAATTAAAACCAAAAAAAATGATGGTTACGATGCAGTGCAACTAGGATTTGAGCCTGCAAAAAAATTAAACAAACCTTTAACAGGACACTTAGTAAAAACTAAAAATAAATTTAAAACACTAAAAGAATTTAAAATATCTGAAAATATTTCAAATAAAGTAGGAGATTCAATTAATATAAGTATTTTCTCTAAAGGTCAATATTTAAATGTAACTTCAAAATCCAAAGGTAGGGGATTTACAGGAGTTGTAAAAAGATGGAACTTTAAAGGCGGTCCTAAAACCCACGGACAATCAGACAGGCATCGTGCCCCTGGATCTATAGGAGCCGGCACTAGCCCGGGGAAAGTTGTGAAAGGTAAAAAAATGGCTGGAAGGTATGGGGGAGAACAATTTACAATAAAAAACCTTGAGATATTAGATATAGATTTAGACAACAATTTATTATATATATCAGGTTCTGTACCTGGAGCAAGAAATACCTTAGTATTAATCTCAGCAAGTAATAAAACTTTCACTCCATACGAAGAACCTGAAACTAAAGAACCTGAAACTAAAGGCAGTAATTAACGATGAAAGTAAAATTAATAGACCATAAAGGAATAATTGTTGGTGATCATAACATCGACAATAGTATTTCATCATATCCTTTAAATCTTCCACTTATTCATCAAAATGTAGTTGCGTTTCATGCTAATCAAAGACAAGGTACACATAAAACCAAAACAAGAGCTGAAGTTAGGGGCGGTGGAAGAAAACCACATGCACAAAAAGGAACAGGAAGAGCCAGGTCTGGTTCTATAAGAAATCCAATTAATAGAGGGGGTGGGATAACATTTGGGCCATCACCAAGATCTTATAGAAAAGGTTTAAACAAAAAAATGAAACTTAATGCATTATTATCTACCATTGCATATAAAATTAATGAAAAGAAATTATTTGTACTTAAAGATTTTACCAATTCTAAAAAATTTAATAAAACTAAAGATGCTTTAAATTTATTAAATGGCCTAAAACTAGACAAACACAGTTTGTTAATATTAGATGGCGCTGATAAAAAAAGTATACTATCAACTAGTAATATCCCAAATACTAGTTCCTTATCCAGTGATTTGATAAATGCACCTGCAATCGCTAGATCTGAATATATTATCATCACTGAAAAGGGACTTAATAATTTAATTGAAAAAAGGTTAAATAAAAAATTAAATATTAAAATCAGTAAAACAAACAAACAAACAAAAGCTAAGGAAGAGATTGATGCCTAACTATACTTGCATAAAAAAACCAATAATAAGTGAAAAGTCATCTTTGTTACAAGATCAAGGAGTTTACACATTTGAAGTAGATATCAAATCAAATAAATCCCAAATAAAATCTAATGTTGAAAGTGCTTATGGAGTAACCGTTGTAAATATCAGAACTTTAATAACCAAGTCTGCACAAAAAAGAAATCCTAAAACAGGCTCATGGATGGTAGGAAAAAAGATTAAAAAAGCTTTGGTAAAAATACAAAGCGGGCAAACTATTAATATATTTGAAGGTGTTTAAAATTGAGTCTAATTAGTAAAAATCCAACTACACCCGGTCAAAGAGGGGCAATATATTCTAATTTTGATGAAATAACATCAAAAGAAAATAAGAAATCTCTATTGGCACCGCTGAAAAAACATGCTGGAAGAAACAACAGAGGTAAAATTACTGTTAGACACAGAGGTGGTGGACATAAGCGTAAATTTAGAATCATTGATTTCAAAAGAACAAAAACAGGAATTGAAGGTATCGTAGAATCTATTCAATATGACCCGAACAGATCATCTAATTTAGCATTAATAAAATATAAAGATGGCGAATGGGCATACATTCTATCTCCTGAAGGTTTAAACGTTGGAGAATCTATATTAAGCAATGAAAAAACAGAAATCAAAATTGGAAATTGTATGCCTTTAAAAAATATTCCATCTGGTACCGAAGTACATAATATTGAATTAAATGCTGGTCAAGGTGCAAAATTAGTAAGGTCAGCTGGTAATTCAGCTCAAGTGCTTGCAACTGAAGGGGGGCACACTTTAATAAGGTTGCCATCTGGAGAAATGAGAAGAATACATAAAGAATGTAAAGCTACTATTGGATCTTTAGGTAATCAAGATCATAAAAATATCAAACTTGGAAAAGCTGGTAACAACAGACATCGTGGTAAAAGACCCTCAGTTAGAGGTGTTGCAATGGCTCCGAATGCTCATCCACATGGAGGCGGTGAAGGAAAATCTCCTATTGGAATGCCTGGGCCTAAAACCCCATGGGGGAAACCTGCTCTTGGTGCTAAAACAAGAAAAAGAAAACCTAGTGATAAATTCATTATAAGAAATAGAAAAAGGAAATAAATAATGTCAAGATCAACTAAAAAAGGACCATATGTAAATAATAGCTTACAAAAAAAAGTTGAAAAAGCTATGAATTCAAAATCAAATGAAATAATTAAAACATGGTCCAGGGCTTCAACTATACTACCTGATATGCTTGGACTTACTATAGCTGTGCATGACGGGAGAAGGCATGTGCCCATATTTATATCTGAAAATATGGTTGGACATAAGTTAGGAGAATTTGCGCCTACAAGGACATTTAGAAATCATGCAAGATCAGAAAAATTTACCTCAAATTAAAGTGTAAAAAATGAAAGCAATATCTAAAAACATAGGAATATCATCTAAAAAACTGAAGCCATATATTGATTTAGTAAGAAATAAAAACATCAATGAAGCTTTGATTCTTTTAAAATATCAGAAATCTCCTGCAGCATTTGAAATCCACAAAACTATTGAATCAGCTGTTGGAAATGCAAAAGACCTATTAACTCCAGGAATTGAAAATCTAAAAATAAATGAAATATATGCTAATCAAGGGACCACACTCAAAAGATGGAAAGCTAAAGCACGTGGAAGACCTGGTACTTTTAATCACCCTACTAGTCATATAGTAGTCAAACTTTCGTAATAAGGATATAAAATATGGGACAAAAAATTCATCCAATAGGATTTAGATTAGGAATATCAAGAGGTTGGGATTCTACTTGGTTTGGAAGTAAATTTTCATACAGTGTATTTGTAAAAGATGATTATAAAATTAGAAAAGAAATCATGAAATTAAATCAGGATGCCGGTATAACTAAAATAGAAATTGAAAGAAGTACCAATGAAATTTCTGTAAAAATATTCACATCTAGGCCTGGTATTGTTATCGGCAGAGGAGGGCAAAGAATAGATGAATTGAAACAATTAATTTCAAATATAACTAAAAACAAAGTTCAGTTAAATATTGAGGAAATTAGAAATCCAGATTTAGATGCAACACTTGTTGCACACTCAGTTGCTGAACAAATTGGAAGAAGAATATCATACAGGCGTGCTGCACGAATGGCAGCAAGTCGCTCTATGCAAAACGGAGCATTAGGAATAAAAATCATATGTAAAGGAAGACTAGGCGGAGCAGAAATAGCTAGAAAAGAAAAAGTAATGGAAGGCAGAGTTCCTCTGCACACTTTAAAAGCAGATATTGATTATTCAATAGCTGAAGCTCATACAGAATATGGACAAATTGGTGTTAAAGTGTGGATATACAGAGGAGATATCGAAATTTCTAAACAAACACATGTAGAACTCTCTGAAATCAAACCAATTGAATTAACTATAACGCCTGAACTTTCTACAAATGAACCTGATTCAACTAACCAAAATGATTCTTCAAATTCTATTCAATCTACAACTACTAAAGAAGAAAATGAAATTAAAACTACTAAAACTGAAATAAAAAAACCAAAAGCTACTAAAGAAATTAAAACTACTAAAACTGAGGACAATACTAATGATACAAATTTATAGTAGATTGAAAGTTACAGATAATTCTGGTGCCAGGGTTATAAGTTGTATCGGTGTTCCCGGTGGTAGTGGCAGGAAATTTGCTCATGCAGGAGATATTATTGTTGCATCTGTTAAACAAGCAACTTCATCATCTCAAATAAAATCGGGGGAAATAGTAAAAGCAGTCATTGTTAGAACAACTAAACAAATAAGAAGAAAAGATGGAAGTTATATAAAATTTGACGATAATGCTGCAGTGATAATTAATGATGATAAATTACCGCGTGGAACACGAATATTTGGACCGGTTGCAAGAGAATTAAGAGATAAAAACTTCATGAGAATAGTATCTTTAGCACAGGAGGTATTATAATGAAAAAAATAAAAGTTAACGACAATGTCCTAATTACAACTGGAAAAGATAAAGGTAAAAGAGGGAAAGTACAAAAGGTTTTGCCAAAAAAAGGAAAGTTATTGATTGAAGGATTAAATATTTACAAAAAGCATATGAAAAGCCAATCAGAAACACAACAAGCAGGTATCATTGATAAAGAAATGTTTGTGGATATCAGTAATGTCGCATTAATTGATCCTAATAATAATAAACCAGCAAAAGTAGGTATCTCGGAATTAAAAGACAAATCAAAAGTCCGAATAAATAAAAAGACCGGTGAGGCAATTGTATGACAAAAGCTAATGAAACTATTAAAATGCCAAGATTACTTGAATTGTATAGAGAAAAAATTGCCCCTGAACTTACTAAAGATTTAAATTTAACTAATATATTAGCTGCACCAAAAATAGAAAAAATAGTTATCAATGTTGGATTAGGAGAAGCAATTTTGAATTCTAAAGCATTAGAACATTGCATAAAAGATATTTCTTTAATATCAGGACAAAAACCTATAACAACAAAAGCTAAAGCATCTATAGCAGGATTTAAAATAAGAGAAGGAATGGCTATTGGAGTAGCTACAACTCTAAGGAGTCATAGAATGTATGAGTTTCTTGATAGATTAATTAACTTAAGTTTACCTAGAGTTAGGGATTTTAGAGGATTACCTAGCAAATCATTTGATGGCAATGGTAACTATACTCTAGGAATTAGAGAACAGATTATTTTTCCTGAAATTGATTATAATTCAATAGATAAAATACGTAGTTTACAAATAACAATAGTAACTACTGCAAAAAACAATGAAACAGGTATAAAATTACTTACTTCATTTGGGTTTCCTTTTATAAATGCAAATGAAAATAATAATTAGGAATAACTAAAATGTTGCAACCAAAAAGCTTTAAATATAGAAAACAGCATAGAGGAAGATTAAAAGGAATAGCTTCAAAAGGTACCAAAGTATCTTTCGGAGAATATGGGTTGAAAGCTCAAGAATCATCATGGATTTCCGCTCGTCAAATAGAAGCTGCAAGAAGGGTTATGACAAGATATACAAGAAAAGGTGGAAAAATATGGATACGAATATTTCCTGATAAACCTGTTACTGCTAGAGCAGCAGAAACAAGAATGGGGAAAGGCAAAGGAAATGTTGATCATTATGTTTCTCCTGTTATAAAAGGAAAAGTCTTGTTTGAAATATCTGGAATCGAAAAAGAAGAAGCAAAATTAGCATTAAATTTAGCATCAGACAAATTACCAATAAAAACATCATTCGTAGAAAGGAAGTTATTTTAATGCCAAACATTGATAGCATTCGAGATAAAAATGATAAAGAATTATTAGAAGAACTAACAAGCATAAATAGAGACATGTTAGATCTGAAATTTAAATTAGAAACAAAACAATTAGCAAATGCATTTGAGATTAAAAAACTAAAAAAAAATAAATCAAGAATATTAACAGTTATTCAAGAAAGGAAAATACTAAGGGCATAAAATGGGTAATAAAAAAACAAGAACTGGTGACGTGATAAGTGATAAAATGGATAAAACTGCTATTATTAGCGTAACCCGTCAATTTAAACACAAATTATATGGTAAATATATTAAAAGATTCAAAAAATATATTGCCCATGATCCCGAAAATAAAGCAAAAATTGGATCAAAAGTAATAATACAAGAAATAAGACCATTATCTAAAACAAAAAGATGGTTAATCACAGAAATAATTGAAAATAAAAATTTGGAATTAAACAAAAACTAAAGAGGTAATTTATGGCTAAAGAATCTTCTGTAGCAAGAAATAATAAAAGAATAAGAATGGTAGAAAAATATTCTACAAAAAGAATGGAACTTAGATTGAAATCTAAAAATCTTAAACTAACCCCTGAGGAAAGATTAGTCGCACGCAAAGAATTAGATAATTTACCGCTAAATTCAAATCCAATAAGAATTAGAAATAGATGTTTTATCTCAGGAAGATCAAGAGGTTACATTAATTATTTTGGTTTATCAAGAATAACATTCAGAGAAATGGCTCATAAAGGCCTTTTGCCTGGTGTTAAAAAAGCTAGCTGGTAATAGGAGCTATACAATGAACACAGACCCAATATCAGATTTCTTAACTAGAATACGAAATGCAAACTTAGTAGGAAAAACTACTGTCAAAATCCCATATTCAAACATAAAATCCAATATAGCTAACATTTTAAAAGAAGAAGGATTTATTTCTAATTACCAAATTGCAACTGAAAATAATATCAAAAACATTAATCTTGATCTTACCTATAAACCAGAGGGAACTCCACAGATTAATGGATTGAAACGAATAAGTAAACCTGGACTCAGAATCTATTCAAGAAAAGGTGAGATACCGCGGTATTATGGAGATTTAGGAATAACAATAGTTTCAACTTCTAAAGGAATAATGACACACAAAACAGCTTGGCAAGAACGTTTGGGTGGAGAAGTTATTTGCGTTATATGGTAATGGAGAAAAACAATGTCTAGAATAGGAATGAAACTAATAAATATACCTGAAAATGTCGAAATTAATGTAGACAAAAATAACAATGTTTCTGTAAAAGGTCCTCAAGGTGATTTAAGTAACACTTTTAGAAATGAAATAAATATTAATATTGAAAATAATTCTATTATTGTCACCCGAAATAATGATGCAAAAGAATCAAAATCTCTTCATGGATTAACAAGAAGCTTGTTGAATAACATGGTCATTGGTGTATCTAAAGGTTACACAAAATCACTAGAAATGGTTGGAGTTGGATATAGAGCTGAACAAAAAGGTTCTGCAATTAATCTAAGTGTAATGAAAAGCCACCTAGATATCATTGAAGCTCCTGAGGGTATTACCATTAAAGTTGAAAATAATACACAAATTACTGTTTCTGGAATAGACAAACAAAAGGTAGGACATATAGCAGCTTTAATCAGATCATCTCGTCCCCCTAATCCATATACAGGCAAAGGAGTAAGATATTTAGGGGAACAAATATCATTAAAACCTGGAAAAAGTGCTCGTGCAGAAACTTAAAAATATATTTATGACAAGGAAATTAATTTGAACAATTACAGAATGCGGATAATAAGGCACCAAAGAACTAGAAAAAAAGTTAACGGAACAAAAAACAGGCCTAGGCTTTCAGTATTTAGAAGTCTCAATCATATATATGCTCAAATAATCACTGATGATAATGGAAGCACATTATTACAAGCTAGTAGCTTAGAATTGAAAACCACAAAAGCACAAACCAAAACCAAGGTAGCCGAAGAAGTCGGTAAATTATTAGGACAACGAGCTAAAGAAAAAAAAATACAAAAAGTTGTTTTTGACAAAAATGGTTATAAATACCACGGCAGGATTAAAGCTTTAGCAGATTCTGCTCGTAAAGAAGGAGTGAAATTCTAATGATAAATACAAGAAATATTAATAAATCTAATACTGGCACTCCAATACTTGAAAGAACTGTTAAGGTGTCAAGAGTAGCAAAAGTTATAAAAGGTGGAAGAACTCTAAGATTTACAGCAACTATTGTAGTGGGAAATGGTAATGGTAAATTAGGAATGGGAAGTGGAAAAGCATCAAATGTACCAGACGCTGTAAAAAAAGCTGTATCACAAGCTAAAAAAAATATGATAGTAGTTCCAATAGTGAATGGAACTATCCCTTATGAAATAAAATCTAAATTCTGTGGTAGTGTAGTACTATTAAAACCCGCACCAGAAGGTACTGGGATAAAAGCTGGAGCAACTCTTAGAGCCATATCTGAGGTATTGGGAATTAAAAATATTACTACAAAAGTATGGCGTAGCACGAATCCTTCTAACGTTGTCAAAGCTGCTTATAAAGGGTTAAATTCTATGGTTGATATTAAAAACGAATTAAAACTACGTACTAATACAATAAATAACAATATTAATCCTATTAAGGTACCTGTTTCTGATGAATAAAAACAAAATTGAAATAAAGTTGCTTAAAAGCCCGATAGGTAATTCCAAAAAACAAAAAAGAATCCTTGATAGTTTAGGTTTAAGAAAAATAAACCAAATTATCACACATGAGAATAGCCCAGAAATCACAGGTATGATAAATAAAGTAAAACATTTAGTAAAAACAATTCAAGTATAAATAAAATGCAACTTAATAATTTGAAAAACCCATTAAAAAAATCTAAAAAAAGAGTAGGAAGGGGGAATAGCAGTGGCCATGGTACATATTCCGGCAAGGGATTAAAAGGGCAAAAAGCAAGATCTGGATTCAGTCTCATACCGGGATTTGAAGGAGGTCAGTTAAGGTTAATTAAAAAACTTTCTAAACTTAAAGGGTTTAAAAACCATCATAGAATCATTAACCAACATGTCACTCTAGAGCAATTAAACCTTATTCCTTCAAATGTGGAAATAAATGAAGAAAATCTACTGAAACATGGGCTAATAAAAAACAATAAAAACCCTGTAAAAATCTTAAATGTTGGAAAATTAAATTCTAAAAAACATATAAGTATTAAGAATATGTCTGAAAATGCAAAAAAAAGCATTCTAGATTCTGGCTCTACAATTCAATCAGAGTAAATTGGTCATGAATAGTAACAGAACAAGAAACAGAAATAAAAGTAATATGCCAAAATTATTACTTTCCTTAATTGCTGCTATTCAAATACCAGATTTAAGAAATAAAATAATATTTACATTGTTAATGCTAATCATATTTAGATTTGTAGCACATGTCCCTGTACCCGGAGTCGATACTCAGGCGTTAAGTCAAGCATTTCAACAGAATGCATTATTAGGTTTTTTAGATCTATTTAGTGGTGGTGCTTTGAAAAATTTAAGTATCGCTGCGCTAGGTGTATATCCATATATCACAGCATCTATTGTAATACAAATTTTAACTCCAGCTATTCCTCAACTTAAAGAACTATCACAAGAAGGCGAACTTGGCAGGCAAAGAATAAACCAAATTACTCATTACATAATGATCCCGATTGCCTTATTGCAAGGTTGGGGGCAATTAACACTTCTAAATCAAGCCGGGGTCTTTATTGCATTTGATTTTGGATTAAATTTCATGACTTTGACAATCATGGTATCTTTGGTCGCAGGTACAGTATTTTTAGTATGGATAGGAGAACTTATTTCTGAAAGAGGACTAGGAAATGGCGTATCATTAATAATATTTGGAGGGATAGTCTCTAACCTGCCAAATATACTAGGACAAGGATTATATTTACAAAATTCTACCGGAAGCTTAATAATTTTAATTGGCTTTACAGCGATCATAATTTTTACAATTGTATTATTTTCAGAAGCAGTAAGAAGAATCCCTGTTCAATATGGAAAAACCATTATGAGGGGAGGGCAAGTACAAAGACAAACAGGATCAAGCATTTTGCCTATTAAAGTAAATTCCGCTGGTATGATACCACTAATATTTGCTTTTTCTATTGTTATATTGCCTGCCACAATAGCCAGCTTTTTTGTTAACCCTTTAAGTACTAGTTTTGGTTCAAATTTAGCAAAATCTATTTCGAACTTTTTCGACCCCACTAATTTACCTTATTGGATCTTAGTATTTATTTTAGTGGTAATATTTACATTTTTCTATACTTTGGTAACTTTCCAGCAACAAAACTTGTCTGACAATCTTCAAAAACAAAGTGGTTTTATACCAGGGATAAGACCAGGGGCACCGACGCAGGAATATTTAAATAAAGTAATTGTCAGAATCACATGGGCAGGAGCACTATTTTTAGGCGTTGTAGCTATTGCCCCATTTTTTATAACAGGGTTAACCGAAATAAGATCTTTAACTTTAAGTAGCACTAGTCTACTAATCATGGTAGGTGTAGCACTAGATACCATGAGACAACTTGAATCTCAATTATTAATGAGAAATTATCAAGGATTCATGGATTAAATTATGCGAATAATACTGTTAGGCCCTCCTGGAGCAGGTAAAGGCACACAAGCAGAGTATATATCAAAAAATTTTAATATTAAGAAGATTTCAACAGGAGATTTAGTAAGATCTAACATTAAAGAAAATACCGAACTTGGGAAGATTGCAAATGAATACTATGTCAAAGGGGATTTAGTACCAGATAAAATTCCTACAAATATGGTAAAAGAATGGATATCAAATCAAATCGATAGTAACTGGTTATTAGACGGATTCCCAAGAAATATCAATCAAGCTGAATCATTAAATAATATTTTAAATTCATTAAATAGCAATATTGATACAGTATTGCTAATTAATGTAAATACTGATTTATTAATAGAAAGGTTGTTAAACCGTCAAACTACAGAAAACAGGTCTGATGATAATTTTGAAGCAATACAAAACAGGATATCTATTTATGAAAAAGAAACTAGTCCTTTAATTAGCTTTTATAATGACAAAAAACTACTCTACAAAATTAATGGGAATAAACCTATTAAATCTGTTTATCAAGAAATTGAAAACTATCTAAAAAATAAATGAGTAAAATGGGTATAGAATATATTGAGATATAAAGTGAAATAGTATAATATGTTAGTCTTGTTTTTTGATAAAGGACACTGAATGATTGGTTTAAACAGACCAAAAGGAATTAATATAAAAAATAATATTGAATTAAACTATCTTAGACAGTCAGGAAAAATGCTTAAATCAGTGAAAACAATAATTAAAAAAAATATTGAAGAAGGAATTACTACAAAAGAATTGGATTGTATAGCAGAAAAAGAAATATTAGATTTAGGAGGGAAACCAGGGTTCAAAGGGCTATACGGTTTTCCAGGAACTATATGTTCCTCTTTTAATGAAGAAATAGTACATGGCATACCGAGTAATAGAAAAATAATAAATGGTGACATTATAAGTATAGATTGTGGAGTAATATATGAAGAATTCAATACTGACAGTGCTTTTACAATGGGAATAGGTAATTTGCCCTCTATATCTACAAAATTAATTGAAATAACTCTAAATGCATTAAATTTAGGAATTAAACAAGCAATACCAAATAATCATATAGGAGATATTGGTAATGCCGTAGAATCATATTCAACAAATAAAGGATTTTCTGTTGTAAAAGAATACGTAGGGCATGGAATAGGGAAAGCTTTACATGAAGATCCTCAAATACCAAATTATGGAATGAAATCATCTGGTCCGAAAATTATAGAAGGAATGGCATTAGCTATTGAACCAATGCTTATTGAAGGTTATGAACAAACTGAAATTGATAGTGATGGATGGACAGTAAGAACTAAAGACGGCACTATGTCAGCTCATTTTGAAGATACAATTATTATCACAAATTCAGGTAATGAAATAATTACATAAAAATAAAAATATGGCTAAAACAAAAAAAGAAGTAATAGAAGTAGAAGGTATAGTAAAAGAAGCATTACCAAATGCTTCTTTTAAAGTTGAATTAGCTAATGGGCATGAAGTTTTAGCATATATTTCAGGTAAAATACGTGTTCATTATATAAGAATACTGCCTGGTGATAGAGTTTTAGTAGAATTATCCCCTTATGATTTAACAAGGGGAAGAGTAACTTATAGATTTAAATAATTAGGATATAAAAATGGCAATGATTGCTGGGGTAAATATACCAGATAATAAAAGAATCAATATAGCTTTAAGATATGTATATGGAATAGGACCTGCAATAGCAGAAAAAATTATTTTTCAAACTAACATTATTGACAATCCTAGAGTTAAAGATTTAACTGAAACTGATTTGGATAAAATTAGAACTATAATAGATAATTCTTATACCGTTGAAGGAGATCTTAGAGTTGAAAGAAATTTAAATATAAGAAGGTTGATTGATATTGGTTCATACAAAGGTACAAGGCATAGAAAAAACTTACCAGCAAATGGCCAAAGAACTAAAACGAATGCAAGAACAAAAAGAGGGAAAAAATTGGCAATTGCAAAAAGAGGAAGAGATATAAATCAAAAAACATAATTAATCAGGATAATTTATGACTACAAGAAAAAGAACTAGAAAAAAAACAAGACAAAATGTTGTGTATGGAAAAATTTATATCCAGAGTACATTTAACAATACACTTATTACTATAACTGACAGATCGGGAAGCGTGCTTTCATGGAATAGCGGTGGTACAGAAGAATTTAAAGGGTCAAAAAAATCAACTGCCTATGCTGCACAGCAAGCATCAGAAAAATTATCTCGGAAAGCAATTGATTTTGGGATACAAGAAGTTGAAATATATGTAAAAGGACCCGGAACTGGAAGAGATTCTGCCATAAGAGCAATTAATGCTTCAGGTATTAAAGTAAAAAGTATAAGAGATGTCACACCTGTGCCGCATAATGGCTGTCGCCCACCTAAAAGAAGAAGAGTTTAATTAGAGGATAAAATGTCAAGATATACTGGACCAAAATGTAGGAAATGCAGACAATATGGCATGGTGTTGTGCGGAAAACCTGCGAACAAATGCGCATGGGAAAAAAGAAAATCTCCACCTGGTGATAGATCTAAATTATCACAAAGGAGAAGGCCTTCAGAATATGGAATACAATTAAAAGAAAAACAAAAAGCAAGATTCATGTATGGTATAGTCGAAAAACAATTCAGAAATTATTACAAAACAGCTATTAAAAAACAAGGAATATCTGGTGATAACTTAATGACTTTATTAGAGCTAAGATTAGACAATGTTATCTATCGTCTCGGATTTGCTGACACAAGGCAACAAGCCAGGCAAGTAATTACACATGGACATATTTCTGTAAATGAAAAAAAAGTGAACTCTCCTTCGTATCAAATTAAAACAGGAGATAAAATAAGATGGCAAGAAAAAACAAACAAAACGAATCTGTTAAAAATCATCAAATCAGAATCAGGCAAAAATGCAATCATACCAAACTGGTTAAAAGTTGATACAACATCTAATATTGGGGAAGCAGTTTCATCTCCCTCTTCAGATAATTTTGATCCAAATATAGATCGAATGCAAATAGTCGAATATTACTCAAGATAAATAATTAAAAGGAGAAAACTATGATAATGGATTATTCTATAGTTCCTGAATTGGAACCGGAGTCAGATTTACTTTTAGATAATATTAACTCTAAATTAATCACTGAGTTATCAGAACCAAATTATGGTAAATTCATCTTTGGGCCTGTTTCAAATGGAAACGCAATAACAATTGGGAATTCATTAAGACGAGTATTATATAGTTCAATTTTAGGTACTGCTATAACGTGGGTAAAAATCGATGGTATTCTACATGAATATACCACCATGAAAAATATAAAGGAAAGTGTTGAAGAATTATTATTGAATTTCAAATCTATTAGAATAAAATCTAAATCTGATAGATCAGGCAAATTAAGATTAGAAGTCGAAGGTGAAGGTAAAGTAAGTGCAGCAGATATAATGGCTTCTTCTGATTTTGAAATAGTAAATCCTGATCTTCATTTAGCAACTTTAGATTCTAAAAATGCAAAACTTTCAGTTGAATTCAATATAGAAAGAGGTATAGGTTATAAAGTAAAGAATATTGAAGAAAAAGAAAGTACTATTGGAATATTACCTGTTGATGCAATATTTAGTCCAATAAGAAAAGTTAATTATCAAGTTGTAAAAACCACTCCATCCGAAGCAGGTGAATTAGAAAACCTGATTTTAGAAATATGGACAGATTCAACTAAAACTCCTCTAAATTGTGTTAGAGAAGCAGCTGGTGTTTTACTAACACAATTTATGACTATTAGTAAAGCTTCTGAAGAAAATCAAGATGATAATGATACGAACTCAGAATTATGGAGACAGTTGTCACCAGAACAATATAATACAACCATAGAACAACTGGATTTATCATCCAGGACACTTAACTGTTTAAAAAGAGCTAGCTTAGATACGGTTGGCCAGATTGTTGAAACTAAAAGATCTGAACTATTGAAAATCAGAAACTTTGGTGTAAAATCCTTTAATGAATTAAATGAAAAATTTAGGGAAATGGGATTTTTACCTGAAGGATTCACTTGGTCTGCAAGCGATATAGAAAACACTGAAGATATAAACGAAGATTAAGGATCGATTCTCATGAGACATAAATTAAAAGGTAGAAAATTATCAAGAAATACCGGACATAGAAACAGTTTATTGAAAAATCTAAGTTCAGCTTTAATACTTCATGAATCAATAAATACTACTGTACCTAAGGCAAAAGAATTAAAAAGATATGCAGAAAAAATAATTCACAAAGCAAAAACTGACAGTTTGCATAATAGAAGATTAGTTATTTCTAAAATTGGATCAACTGATGCTTATAAAAAATTATTTGAAGATATAGGTAAAAGATACCAAGATAGAAATGGGGGTTATACAAGAATAATAAAAATTCCTAGTTCCAAAACAAAATCTAAAATTAAATCATTTTTTAGAAAAGGTGACGGTGCTGCAATGGCAAGAATTGAATTAGTTGAAGAAACAAAAATGAATTTACAATCTCAATCGTCTAAACCTACTGATGAAAAAGATCGTACTGAACCTATTACGATAAATTCAGACGATAACAATTCTGATGATAAAAAATAATAATTATGCCATGATATGTGAGTATGAAGGTACTAAATATAACGGATTTCAATCACAAAGCACAAACAACACAATACAAGATAAAATTGAGCATTCAATTTGCAAAATTACAAATAGTTCAATTAATATTGATTATGCAGGAAGAACAGACTCAGGTGTACATGCTAAACATCAAGTAATATCTGTGAATTTAAAATGGAACCATGAACCAATCAAACTACAAAATGCAATAAATAATTATTTACCAAATGATATCAGGGTTAAGAATATAAAAATCGCTCCAAAGCATTTTCATCCAAGAAAATCAGCTATATCTAGATCGTATGAATATTCTATTTTAACATCTAATAATTCAGATGTTTTCACAAGAAATACCGTTCTACAATTCTCTGACGAATTAAACTTGTATTATATAAATAAATGCCTAAACATACTAAAAGGCAAACACAATTTTAGAAATTTTTGCAAAAAAGAAAGTATCCCTGAAAATCCTATAAGAATCTTATATGAGACATCAATGAAA
>Ga0310124_10001122_pt1 | contig 18760 bp, 12 predicted proteins | sample CB11b_AW_Bot5_MG_FD_203507 | JGI IMG/M metagenome (GOLD analysis project Ga0310124, IMG submission 203507) | Marine microbial communities from Western Arctic Ocean, Canada - CB11b_AW_Bot5 | ecosystem: Environmental > Aquatic > Marine > Oceanic | place: Canada: Western Arctic Ocean | collected... | reverse complement strand
GTTGCCTCGATCAACTGGGTGTCGATACCAGCGCTATGCTCGTGCAGTACCTCGACTGGCATACATCGACATACGTCAAACCGCTGCTGGACCGGATCGAACAGAACCGCCTTGACTTCGGCGCCCACAATCGGCCGACGTCCGACAGTATTGAAGCGCTCGTCAATCGCCTCGAGGCGGCTGTCGCGTCGCTCGATGTGCTGATCATCAATCAGCAGATGCTGGCGCCACTGATGACCGTCGACTTTACGGAACAACTGGCATCGTTGGCGGTGAGGAATCCGGCGCTGCTGATCATTGCCGACTGCCGCGATGTGTCACTGCTGCGTCCGGGCGTCATGGCGAAAGTCAACACCACAGAAGTGGCGGGCCTGCTGGGCCATCCCGTCGATGAGCGTGATACGGAGCAGTGTATCACAGCCTGCGGTGAAGCTTCGGAACGACTGGGCGGTCCCGTCATGATGACGCGCGGCGAGAACGGCCTGATTGTTGTCGGCGACGACCATCTGATCAACGTACCGGCCGTTACAGTCGTGGGCGAAACGGACACTGTCGGTGCCGGTGACACCTGCCTTGCGGCCTACGCTTTGGCGACAGCAGCTGGTGCCGGTGCCGCGGCATCTGCGGAGTTCGCAAATTTGGCAGCGTCGATTACGGTGACTAAACTGAATCAGACCGGCACGGCAAATGCCGATGAGCTGGCGGCACAGGTCGTCGATGCCCGCTACATCCATGCTCCGGAAATCGCTTCCGGGCTGCGTTCGCCGGACCTGCTCGCCGACACTGCTATCGAACGCATTACCGGGCGTACCAGTGGCGCGATCACGCACGCGGTCTTTGACCACGACGGCACGATCTCCACACTGCGCCGAGGCTGGAATGAAGTGATGTACGACATGGGGCTCAACGTCACCAGCGGCGGTAGGCTGGCGGAATTGCCAGCCGACCAGCGGGCCAGGCTTACAGAGAAAATTCACAAGATGGTCGATGAAACCACCGGTATCCAGACGATCCGGCAGATGATGTTTCTGGCGGATATCGCCAGCAGCGAAGGACTGGTCGAGGCATCGGCTGTCCGTACGGCATCCGAATACAAACGCCAGTATCTCGAGCAGTTGATGACGACGGTGAATGCCCGGATGGCCAGCGTCCGTGATGGCAGCCAGCCGGTTACGGAGTTTACTGTACCCGGTGCCGTGGCGCTGCTTAAACAATTCCATGCTGCCGGTGTCGAATTGATTCTGGCCAGCGGTACCGATCAGGACGATGTCGAGAAAGAAGCGACGCTGCTCGGTTACGTTGGCTGTTTCAGCAGTATCCACGGTTCGCAGGGTAATGAGATTGGCGATGCCAAACGTCTGGTCATGCAGCGATTGCTTGCCGGCCGCCAGACATTGGCCGGCATTGTTGTTTTCGGGGATGGTTCGGTCGAAATTGCCGAAGGACGTCATGCCGGCGCGGTGACCGTAGGGATAGCGAACGACGAGGACATTCCCGGCAAACTTTGTAACGACAAACGGCGGCGTCTCATCCGCGCCGGTGCCGACTGGATCGTACCGGATTTCACGGATGCCGCACAGTTGATCGAGGCGATTCATGGCGATTGAGGTATTTGATTCACCGGCGCGCAACCGCCTGGTTTATGGGTGCGGAGCCATCGAACGGCTCGGTGAGCTGGCACGCGAATACGGCAGCCGAGTGCTGGTTGTCAGCGACTACGGCGTGGCCGAGGCCGGGCATACGCAGCATGCGGTCGACAGCCTCGAGGCGGCCGGGTTGTCTGTCACCTCGTTTGTTGACGTGCACCAGAACCCGACGACCGATGACGTTGCATCCTGCCTGGCTGTGGCGCGGTCGGCGGATATCGATCTGTTTGTCGGCATCGGCGGCGGCAGTGCCATCGATACTGCCAAGGGCTGCAACTTTCTGTTGACCAACGGTGGTGACATGCACGACTACTGGGGTTTCGGCAAGGCGACGAAACCGATGCTGCCCCTGATCGCCGTGCCAACGACAGCGGGTACTGGATCGGAATGCCAGTCGTTTGCGCTTATCGCAGAGTCGAACACCCACCGCAAGATGGCCTGTGGCGACCGCAAAGCCACAGCGGTGATCGCGCTGCTCGATCCGGTCCTGACGGTGACGCAACCGGCCATGGTCTCCGCCTGCGCCGGTATCGATGCGGTCAGCCATGCGGTCGAGACCGCGGTGACGACCAAGCATACTCCAATCTCCAGCCTCTATGCCATGGAGGCCTTCCGATTGACCAGCGCCAGCTTCACTCGCGTTCTCGAAGCCCCCGACGATCTGGCCGCGCGCGAAGCGATGTTGCTCGGTGCGGCCTATGCCGGCATCGCCATCGAGAACAGCATGCTCGGCGCTGCTCACGCGATGGCCAACCCATTGACAGCGCAGTTCGGTATCGTGCATGGCCAGGCGGTTGGCACGATGTTGCCGCATGTCGTCGGCTACAACTGCGTCGATGCTCAGACGGCAACGATTTATCTGGAACTGGCGACAGTTGCCGGGTTAGCGTCGGTCGATGCTTTGATCGACCTGCTTGCGGGCTTCGTCGAAGTGGCGCCTTTTCCGTCAAGCCTCGCTGCTGCCGGTATCGATGCCGACGCCATCCCGACGCTTGCAGTCAATGCCGCCGAGCAGTGGACCGCCGCCTTCAATCCGGTGGCGATTGCGGCACCCGATTTCGAAGATCTATATCGCGCTGCGATCTGAGGCGAATTCGTATTGCGGTGGAACGGTCGCGGCCGTTGCCGCAAACCGTACAGTAGACGGCGCGGTATCAATTTTTCTTGATGTATTTACTTGACGGCGCGTGGCGGAGGAAAATTGGGTTGGTACCTGTACCGTTGGGTAGACCGTCAAGGATGACCACGGCTGCAGCTTTTGGGAGGGGGAACCGGTGGCGTATAATCGAATCACACCGGATCACTTTCAGCGCTGATCTTGATCAGCCACTGAACCGTACAATGCAAATATGCATGCAGTGAAGACAAGCGATACTGTGATGGCGCACAAGAATGCAAGGGGACTGAATGACGGATAATGCACGATACATAAATGACTTAGGCGACGACGAGTCATCGGAGGAGCACCTGCCGCTGCCGACAGCTGTCGCCGAACGCTATGCGATCAGGGAATGCATCGGTCAAGGTGGTTTCGGTGTCGTCTATCTGGCCGACGATCAGCACATCGGTCGTGACACAGCGATCAAGCTGCTTTTCGCAAAATGGTCTGAGAACGAACAGATCGATGCCAGGTTCGTGCAGGAAGCACGGATTGCCGGGCAGCTCGAGCATCCGAATATTGTCATCGTTTACGATTTGCAGCGCCACCCGGAAGGCTCCTGCATCATCATGGAGTATATCCGTGGCGGCAATCTGCGCGACTGCCTGCGCATGGCCGGACGGCTGCCGCTCGACCGAAGCGTGTCAATTGTTACGGATATTCTGCATGGGCTGCAGGCGGCGCATGAGCTCGGGGTTATCCATCGAGACATCAAACCGGCAAACATTCTTTTCGGCGTGCGCGGCGAAGCGAAGATCTCGGATTTCGGCATTGCACATCTGCCGTCGGATCGCGGCGGCCTGTTGAGCGATGAGGACCGGCATCAACGTCTCGGTTCACCGTATTACGTTGCGCCCGAGCAGTGGCGTGGGCGCGGTGTGGATCAACGCACGGACCTGTACGCTACCGGAGCGATCTTGTACGAGATGTTGAGCGGCCAGCGGGCTCACCGGTTACCGGATAATTCGTCAGCGCTCGAAGTGGTGAAGGCGCTGGGGAAGAATCGCCCGCAGCCGCTGGGAGAACTCTGTCCCGAATTACCTGCCGCTGTGGCCGAGGTGGTGATGAATCTCCTGGCACGCGACCCGGAAGACCGCATGGAAACCGCCGCACAAGCGCGGTTGGCACTGGAAGCCGCGGCTGGTGTCGTTGCCGGCCAGGCAACGGGTGACCTCCACACTGCCACAAGCCCGTCGACAGACGCGGAGCCGAAGATCACCGACATCATCCGCCTGTTGCTGATTGACGGAGTCATGGCGCCGGCCGAGCGTATCGAGCTGTATCGTCGGGCGGAGGATCTCGGGGTCGGCCGTGAGCGCGTGCATCAGCTTGAGCTGCAGGTACGTCAGGCGATGAACATTCCGACAACGGACAATGCCGATGTTGATTCGATTGACGTCATGCAGGGGAGCGATGACGGCACTGCGGCCACGCGGCGGCTCGACAAGCTGTTCGGAAATTCAAGCGATTGACCGAGGACGGCGCCGCCGTCGGTTCATTCGTCGTCGAGTCGATCGATCTCATCCTTGATCCAGTCTTCCCAGCGCTCACGCTGCTCCTTTTCATAGCCGCTGTTCCCGGCGTCCTTTGAATCAGTTTCGTCGGGTGCCTCCTCAAAGCCCGGCGGTTCCTCGATTTTTGCCGGTGGAATTTCGGAGTCTATCGCTTCGGCGGCTGCCGAATCGTCTTTGTCCTCTTGAACGACTTGGGCGACGGGCTCGGCTTGTATGGTTTTCATTTCGCGGCTGGTGATCCAGAATGAAAAGAGCAGGGCCAGAACAGTAACAGGATGAGCGATGTCGATGCCCGGCACCAGGCTGGCCACGATGGCGCCGAACATGGCGAAAACGGCCCACCACTGGTCGGGGCTCTCCGTCAGCCGCGTCATGATGATTCGACTGACGCGGGCAAATCCGGTCTGTTTCTTCGGCGCACCAACTCCGGCACTGCGTACCACGAAAACCATGGCAGCGGCAACGATCACATAGATGATTCGTAACGTCAACCACGATTCGGGAATCAGGGCGTTGATCAGAATACCCAAGCCGACGGCAGCGAGCAGATGATTGGGCTCTCGTGCTTGGGCAACTCCGGCGGACGTGGGACTATTGGTTTGGAGGCTATCGGACATTGACACTGTAGACTATACGGGTAGCTGTCTTGCTGTCGTTGAGGTAATTCTATCGCGCCGACACCGGCTGTACAACCGAGAGATCGGCGCCAGGTGACTTAATTCACCGCGAGGGCCGTTCGGGCCACACGCGAAAAAGCATATTGCCCTGTGCAACTGAACGGAAACACGGTAGATTTCCTGTCCGTCCTTCATGCCCACAACTCTGTGCGGATACAACTATGTATTTCCAAGACCTTATTCTGAACCTGCAGCAATACTGGAATACGCAAGGTTGCCTGCTGACCCAGCCATACGACATCGAGACGGGCGCGGGCACCTTCAATCCGAACACGTTTCTCAGGGCGCTCGGGCCGGAGCCGTTCAATGCCGCCTACGTGGAGCCTTGTCGGCGCCCGACCGATGGCCGCTACGGTGACAACCCGAACCGGCTGCAGCATTATTTTCAGTTCCAGGTTGTCATGAAGCCGAATCCGAAGAACTACGTCGAGCTCTATCTCGGTTCACTGGCGGCGATCGGTATCAAGACTTCGGAACATGACATCCGTTTCGTGCACGACGACTGGGAATCACCGACGCTGGGCGCCTGGGGTCTGGGCTGGGAAGTCTGGATCGACGGTATGGAAGTGACGCAGTTCACCTATTTCCAACAGGTCGGCGGTGTCGAGTTGCCGTTGATCATGGGCGAGATCACCTATGGTCTTGAACGCATCTGCATGTTTTTGCAGCAGGTCGACAACGTCTACGACCTGGCGTACAACCAGCACTTTTCCTACGGGGACCTGTACCACCAGAACGAGGTGCAGTTTTCGGCACACAACTTCGAGCTGGCCGATGTCAGTTTGCAGCTTGACTCCTTCGCGCGCTACGAGGCACAGTGCGTGTCTCTATGCGCTGCCGATAAGCCGTTGCCGGCAACCGACTACTGTCTGAAGGCGAGTCATGCCTTCAACCTGCTCGATGCGCGCGGCGCGATATCCGTCAATGAGCGACAGGGCTATATCCTGCGCGTCCGAACGCTGGCCAGAGCGATTGCCGAAGCCTGGTTGAAGAATCGTGAGGCGCTCGGGTATCCGTTGGCTTCGAAGCCGCCCATCAGCATAGATGCAGCCCCGCCGGCAGCTTCACTTGCGGACGAACTGGCCGCTGCCGTTGCCGGCGCCCCGGCGGGCGACGGGCGTGCATCGCTGCTGCTGGAGCTTGGCGTCGAGGAGATGCCTGCCCAGGTGTTCGGCCGCTTGCTGGCCGACCTGCCCGAACTGTTCCGCAAACATTTTGAACCGACTGGACTCGACCCGCAGGACGTGCGTTTCTTTGTGACGCCGCGGCGCATCGCCGTCTCCGCGGGTGCCGTCTCGGTGAACCAGGCCGACCAGAGGATCGAGGCCAAGGGGCCGCCGATGAAGATCGCCAGGGATGCCGACGGCAACTGGACCAAAGCGGCTCTGGGCTTCGCCGCCAAGAACGGAATTTCGATTGATGATGCCGAAGTGCGCGAGATCAAAGGTGCCGAATACCTCTTTGCCTGTGTCGATCGCACCGGCCGGCCGGCCGTGGAAGTACTCGCCGCAGTCATCCCCGAATTTTTCGGTGCGATCCACTGGTACAAGACGATGCGCTGGGCCAGTGAATCCACGCCGTTCGTACGACCGGTCCACTGGCTGGCAGCAGTTCTGGATGATGCCGTCATTCCAACGGAGTTCGCCGGCGTTCGCAGTGGCAACCAGTCGCAGGGGCATCGCTTCCTGGCGCCGCAGCCGATTGCCGTGACGGCCGAGCGTGAGGCCTACTTGCAGATCCTACGCGAGGCGTACGTCTATGTTGATCAGGACGAGCGCAAGCAGCGCATCCGCGACAAAATCGCGGAGTATGCAACAGGCGCCGGCCTGATCTGGCGTGAGGATGACGGGCTGCTCGAGGAAGTCACAAATCTTGTCGAGTATCCGGTGCCCGTTCTGTGCTCCTTTGCCGAGCGCTATCTGGAGATCCCGGCAGAGGTGCTGGTTTCGGAGATGCGGGAGCACCAGAAGTACCTGGCACTCAACGGCACGGACGGCGCCCTCAGCCACTCGTTCATCGCCGTGTCGAACACGATTTGCGACGACGAGGCGGTGATCCGCGAAGGGTACGAAGCGGTGTTGCGAGCGCGTTTTGCCGATGCCGAATTTTTCCTGCGCGAAGACCGCAAGCAGAAACTGGAAGAGCGCGTACCAAAGCTGGCGGAAGCGATTTTTCAGGCCGACCTCGGCAGTGTTCTCGACAAGGTGGAGCGCGTCCGCAAGCTGGCGGCGGCGATCGGTAGCGAGCTCGGCATGTCGGCCGATCAGCTCGCGACGGTCGACACGATTGCCCACCTGTGCAAGACGGATCTGACGACGCATCTGGTCGGGGAATTCCCTGACTTGCAGGGGCAGGTCGGCTGCTACTATGCACTTGGCGAGGGTCTGCCGGCAGTGGTTGCCAACGGTCTGCGGGATCACTACCTGCCGCGCAACGTCAACGACGACTATCCGTCCTCGGACGAAGCGGCGGTCGTTGGCATTGCAGACCGCGTCGACACCATGGTCGGTATCTTCGGCGTCGGCAAGGCCCCGACCGGGTCGGCGGATCCGTACGCCTTGCGGCGCGCCTGTCTGACGAGTATTGCGATCATCGCAAATCGCGGTTTCCGGATCGACATATCAAAAGTCGTGTCGGCAAGCATTGAACTGTACGCCAACGTGCTGCCGGCCACGGCGACGGATGGTTTGCAGGATGCCATTCTCGACTTTTATCTGTCGCGTGGCACCCGACTCTTTGCCGACAAGACGCGCTCTGGTATCCCCGGTGGCTTTGCCAAAGACACTATAGAGGCGGTCGTCCAGGCCTCGACGCCGTGGCATGACTTCACCGATTTGGTGGCACGTCTCGAAGCGATGATGCAGTTCCGCAGCCGCGATGATTTTCAGGCGGTTGCAGCGACATTTAAGCGCACCAACAATATTCTCGATCGCGACGTTGCCCGGGGTGCTGTGGATCGATCCCTGTTCAGCCACGATGCGGAGGCAGGGTTACAGAAAGCCCTCGAGGAGACTGCTGCGGCGATGGGTGTCTGCCTGGAGAAGCAGGATCACATCGGTGCGCTGGCAGCGGTTGCGCCTTTGCGCGAGACTGTCGACACCTTCTTCGACGACGGCCCACTGGTCAACGATCCCGATGAGACATTGCGGGTCAATCGTCATCGCCTGGTTCGCGCAGTCGTCGACCTGGTGATACAGGTGGCGGACTTTTCCGCGATTCGGGAAGGTTAGCAATCGATTCCGTACCCCCTGGACTTTTAGCCCTGGACCGCACCCTCGGTCAGTCCGCTGATTATTTTCCGCTGGGCTATCAGGAAGACGACGATCACCGGCAGCGCCGCCAACGTCAGCGCTGCGCAGGTTTGCGGAATAGCCAGGCCTGTGTCGTCGGCGAAGTTTCGGACCGCCAGTGGCAATGTCGCCAGTTTCGTTGAGCGTATCAAGACCAGCGCGAAGACAAACTCGTTCCAGATCATGACGATATCGACCAGTGCGACGACAACCAGTGCCGGCACACTGAGCGGCAGCATGATCCGCGTGAACACTCGCAGGCTGCCGCAGCCGTCAATCGAGGCGGCCTCGACCAGCTCGGAAGGCACCTGCGCAAAGAAGCCGCGCAAGTAGAATACCGAAAACGACAGGTTGAAGGCGACGTATACCGCTGCCAGGAAAACCAGCGACAACCAGCTGCGGGAGATAGCGAGATCGGCTTGGATCCGGTAGAGCGGGATCAGAGTTGCGTGCACAGGCAGAAACAATCCGGCCATGAGCGTGATCCACAGAAATTTCTTGCCGATGAAGTTGAAGTGGGCGAAGGCATAACCAGCGAGCGCCGCGAGCGCCAGCAGCACGAGCACCGCTCCTGCAGTGACCACCAGACTGACCAGCAGACTCGTCGAGAAATTCGACTTGGCGACCTCTGCGAAGTTCGCAAGCGTCGGTTGCAGCGGCAGCGACCAGATGCCGGCGGTGACCGCTGCGTCCGTCTTGAACGCGGTACAGACGGTCCACACCAGTGGCAGTACGCCGACAGCGACGGCGATCCAGAGAATGGCCAGACGTGCAGTGCTTGCAGCTTTCATTGCCGACGGTCGCTCCACCGTTTCAGTTGCAGCATGACTACCGTAGTGCCCAGGGCCAGCACGACGAGGGCGACGGCGATTGCCGAGCTGTAACCCATGCGGTCATGGACGAATCCCATTTTGAACAGGTAGGTTGCCAGCAGCTCCGTGGCGTGATCGGGATCACCGCCGGTCATCAGAAATACGACGTCGAAATACTTCATCGATCCGACAATCGCCAGAGTTGCGGAGACTATGATCACTGGCTTCATCAGCGGTAGGGTGATGTGCCGGAAGCATTGCCACTCGGATGTGCCGTCGATGCGCGCAGCTTCGTATACCTGCCGGTCGATCATGCCAAGGCCGGCCAGGTACAGGACGGTGTGGAATCCGATGAATCGCCAGGTGACCGCCAGTAGAATGGCGCTCAGGCTCCAGTCCGGGCTGGCCAGCCATTCTGGTACCGAGGCGGTGATCAGCGAACGCCAGACCAGTGCGATAACGACCGTCGGCAGGACGTACGGGAGAAAAACGCAGGTGCGCATGAAGCCGCCCAACCTTCGGGTACGTTCGAGCAGGACTGCCAGCAGCATGGCGATCGGCAACTGAACGGCCAGCGAGAAGGCGACAAGTGCGAGGTTGTGCGCCAGCGAGCGCCAGAACACCTTGTCTTTGACCATGTCGAGGTAATTGCCGATACCCGCCGGCGTCCAGGCTGGCGCACGGCCGTCCCAGTAGTGAAATGACAGGTACAGCGAATAGGCGAGCGGGATGGCGATGAGCGGAAGATAGACAATCGCGGCGGGCGCAGAGAACCACAGGCCGCGCAAATCACGGCATTGCGTCATGGTTTGCGCCTGGCCGTTGCAGCCATCTTCGAGGCGGCTTCCTGCGGCGTGGCAGTTTTTGCAAACAGCGCCTGGGTCGTGTCTTTGTGCATGGCGGCCAGCTCCGGTGGCAGGTACTGGTCGTAATACAGCTGAATCGCTTCCGCTTCGAAGAGAATCTCGGCGGCGATCAGCGTTACGGGCTGGAGCATGGGGGTCGCAGCGTCGCGGGTCAATGCCGGGATTCGTCCGGTACCGGCCCAATCTTTCATGCCGTCATCATTGGTCAGTTCCTGCAGCAATGCGATGCAGTCGTCGCGCTGCTTTGTATTTGCGGCGACAGCATAGCCGGCGTTGACGCCGCCAATGGCGATTCGGTTCCATTTTTCGTTGCCCATGCCGGGGAAGGTGAAACATCCGAGCTTCTCCAGGATCTCCGGTGCTTCCTTCTGGGCGTGCGCCAGCATCCAGGTGCCCATCAGGATCATGGCAGCCTTTTCGTTGAAGAAAAGGCGTCGGGCTTCGTCATAATCGATGCCGTTGAAACCGGCGTTGAAGCAGTCGGCATCGACGAGTTTCTGTATCTGCTGCCCTGCTTCGATGAATGCCGGGTCCTCGAACCGTCGTTCCGCAATCGGCGTGGTGCCGCCGGCGCGCGTTGCAAAGTACATGAAGTAGAAGGCGCCGGGCCACTTCTTGGAATTCCCCAAGGCCAGTGGCGTGATGCCCTGCGCTTTCAATTCGGTGCAGACGCGCTGGAATTCGTCGAGGGTTTTCGGGACGTCGACACCGGCTTTCTCGAAGAGCGTCTTGTTGTACCACATGGGGACTACGGTGACGTCGACGGGCAGGGCGTAGAGGTTGCCGTTGACCCGGCAGAAGTCGAGGGCGGCCGGGTGAAAGCGCCCGGTACTGCCGGCCGGCAGGTGTTTCGTGAGGTTGAGAACCTTGTCGTACTTCACATCGGCCGCGAGGATGCCGCCGCCCCAGGTGTGGAAGACATCGGGCGTGGTGTTGTCGCCGATCGCCATTTTCAGTTTCAGTTTGAAATCGTCGTTCTTGATCGATTGCGCCTCGATGCTCAAGCCTGTCCGCTTCGTTTGGCATCGGTTCACAGCTTGCTCGACCACGGGTTTGGTAGGTTCGGACGTCTGGATGTGCCAGAATTCGATGGTTCTTGCATCGCCCGAACTTGCTCGGTCGTCCCTGCGGCCGCAGGCAACGACGAGACAGGTGAGGGCGAGGATGAGAAAATATTTCATGTTCGTCTGCATTGTGTGTTCAACTCCGTGCTTTTGGTTGATAAGCCAGTGATGCCAACAGGCGCAATATACTACACTGCGACAGGTTCGTCCGTTTCTTGCAGTCGTGTGATCAAATAGCAATCGAAACACGCTTGGTTTCGAGGAACGCTTCGATGCCTTCAATGCTGCACGCACGGCCGAGGCCACTCATCTTGAAGCCGCCGAACGGGCCGATAGTACCGGCCCGGATGGCCTTGTAGATGCCCAAGGCCCGTTCGAGGTTGCGGATCAAAGCGTAGGCGGCCAGCCCGTGCTGCGTGTCGTTTGCTTTGCCAATCATTTCCTCTTCGGTGTCGAAGGCCTGAACGAAAGGGACAGGTCCATAGATCTCGTCGTCGGTGATTATCTGATTTCTTTCAGTTGCCACGTTGGCGTTATTCGCGGCGCTCGAGCCGGTCCTTGGAGCGGACCAACCAAGCGGCGATGTCGTTGACCAGCGCCGACGTTTCGGGCGGCATGACTTTGTTGCGAAAACTCATCTGCCAGGCGTCGATCACCATCGGGCTGGTTGCGTCGTCATCGGCCCAGTCCCGCAGGAATACCGATTCGAACGTTTTGATCTCCGCACGGTTGAAGATTTGGGCGCCGAGCTCCCGAAAACTTCCCTGCAGCGTATCGGGATTGAGATTGGACGAACCTGCCAGCAGTATGCTACCGTCAACTGACATGATTTTCCGGTGGTTCTCCTGATGGAAGGTGTCCCGGGTACCATCGGGAAACGTGAAGTCGATGCCGAGAGTGTTGCGGGCGCGCACGGGGATACCGACCGCATCAAGTTCGCGCAGGAACATGGTATTGGGAAATCCGTTCATCATGAAGTTCCCGTTGTGATCGGCAATTATCCGAATATCCAGATTGGGGCGTTGGCGCCGGCGCTTGATCAGTGCATCGATAACGTAAGCATCGTAGATGAAGAGCTGCTCGATGTAGATGTTTGATTCAGCGCGGCGGATCATGTCGACCAGCATATTGCGAGTGTTGCAGATACGGCCGTCGACGTTGGCTTCCGAGATGCGGACAACGTCATCGCCGGCGGCCGGGAACGTGTCCCGCCTGATGCGGATCCAGTCGAGCAGCTCGTCGCGCCGGTCGAGCCAGGCGGTGTTATCGAAACCGCATTCCTTATAAAAGAACCACTGCTGCTCGATCGGATCGATCGTCAGTGCCGCATCGATATCGTCATAATAGGAGGCTTGGACCAGCGCTGCGGCCGGCCCCTTGATGTAGATGGCGTCGTCGAAGTAATAGCCGCCGCTGTGATCTGTCCAGTTCTTTGAGCCGAAGTAGGCCTGTGGGGAATCGGTATTGGCATCGACAACGATGACTTTGCTGTGGTCTATCTTCGACTCGTAGTAGGTGTTGTGCCGTTCGATCACAGCGAAGGTCACGGGTGATCGCGGCACCAGGTTAGACAGTCCGAACGGGATGCCGGGCGGGTGTCGAAGAATATTTGCCTGCAGTAGGACGACACCGATGTCATCACCCTGAGCGCGCGCGCCGTTGATGCGGTCGCGAATATATTCGAAGACCGGCATCATCTCCGGCTTCATGTTGTAGTTGGTGGCGAAATCGTGCAGGATGAGGCAGCGAAAGCCGGGATTATCCCGGCGCTTGGCAACAGTCTGATCGATCAGGTACTTGGCGATGGTACCGCCGAGCGTGCCGCCGAAAAGAAAGATGTCGATGAAAATCGAATCCTCGGCGCTGTCGATCATCTCGCGGAGCCGCATGAACATTGGATCTCGCTTGAAGCAGGGATGTCCACCGGGATCGTCGGGGCCTTCCGGCATGCGCATGTAGTCGGCGTCCCAGTCCAGTTTGCCACCGTTGAAAATGACGCGTTCGTTCAACCAGTTGATCCGCTCGGCATCGCGCTCGTTTTCGCTGATCAACTCGACATGGTTGCCGGGAATGAACCCGAGCCAGCTCAGGCTGTAGTCAGCCGTTGTCATCAGATCATCGAGATTGGTCGCAGTCAATTCGCTGGATTTGAGGATGTCGACAAACGCTTCTGTCGTCACGGCCTTGGTGAGCTCGGTTGCCAATGACTCGACTACCGGCGTTGCCGCAGCATACAGACCTGCGGTGTTGTCAACTGTTCGGCCGAGCATGCGCCCGAGGTGCTGCAGCGCAGTCCGTCGTTCCGATTCGGTGCTGCGTGGATCGTCGACGGCATCACGGACGACGAGCAGGCGGTACTGCAAGTATCCGGCAACGGCTCGTCGATATTTTCCGGTATCCGGCTCGATGAAACGCCAGTGGACCATTGGCATGAGGATGCGTTGCGGCACATGGGGGTCGAGGTAGCGGATGAAGTCATGTGCCTGTTGTCGTGTGTTGGTCGGCAGTCGATCGACGGTGCCGGTGAATCGTTCCACGTTGGTAATGTCGGGGTGGAACAGGATCTGATAGTCGTTCATGAACTTCTGCCGCGTGTCGAGTCGATCGCGGATGTCGACCTCACCGTCGGTCGTCCAGTTGCCCGCCACCGGGTTTGCTGCGGCTGCCGGCTGCCCTGCGAACGTAACCAGACAGAGCAGTACGATGATGAATTTTGCACATATCATAGGTGCGGGGTGTGATAGATGTAGTATGACGGCTGTGCTTTTGGACACAATGTGGCGAGAGGGGTGGTGTCTGTCCTGACTATTTCGATTCGCATTGTACCGGCAACCTTATCTCGATGAGGCCTGGGCGATGAATGGGGGCTGTGCCAGACTGTGTTGCCGAGGGCTGCGATTGCGGGGTTGATATTCTGCACTGTACACATTATTGGTAGTCTAAACCGGTCGCACCGCAATACGATAGGCGGTGCGGTCCGAGTTTGCGAATTTCGAATCTATTCGTACGGCAGTTGCTGCCGTGCTGTGTTGGGCCACGATGGACATAGACATAACTTCCCTGCTCGAGGACTGGCCGTTTGACGTGGAGAACAACATCCGCCGGATCGAGGACCACGATGGAAACGAACTGATCCAGGTCCGCGTCGAGGACGGTCCCTTCCGCGGCATTCTGCAAATGAATCTCGATGGGCGGCCGGACGGTACGCGGCCATATGGCCACGACTTTGCCCTCGAGTATTACGAAGCCAGATACGGCGCTTCCAGCCGTCCGTCCACGGACGAAGGTTTCATCCTGAGCCGCAAAGCCTGCGAAGAGCTGTTCGATGAAAGTCGACGTATCTACGAGCGCTATGTGTTTTTATTGCAGCTGGCGGATTACGATCGCGTCGTCGCGGACACAACCCGCAACATGCGGCTCTTCCGATTCGTCAACCGTCACGCCGCTCATGAAGACGACCGTACCAATCTCGAACGCTGGTGGCCCTATGTTCTGCGCGTTCACGGCACCGCGAGATGTCTGCGGGCGACGCAAAACGGCGATCGTGACCAGGCGGTGAAGATTATCAACGATGTCCGACGTGAGATAGAGGAACTCAAGGATGTCGATGCCCAGGAGTTTTTTGTTGAGCGTGAACGCTCCCTGGAAGCGCTTGACAGCCTCGAGAGTTCGCTCGACGAGCAGCGTGAACCGACTCGACGCGAGACTCTCGAAACCGAGCTTGACCGCGCCCTGGAGAACGAGGCCTACGAGTTGGCAGCGGATCTGCGCGATGAACTGCAGGGTCTCGATGATATTCGCAGTTGATTAAAGAGACAACTGCCCAGTTGCGGTGCCTTCGCCGTTTGGTGATATTGTGTCCGAAAATCCCGGCCAGTGCGCGTGACATAATGCACTGTGTCGGAAGCAGCGCCGAATGCTGCAGCGTCGGTACGAACAACGTTTATTACTTGTTGCTCTGTAACCGCTGACGGCGCTGGACCTGATGCAGCAGGAGCAGGATTTCCGTTGATCGCTGCGGGTCTTTGGCGATCGCCGTTTCATATTGTTTTATTGCCGCTTTGTAGAGCTTCTTCTTCTCGAGCGTTTTGCCTTGTTTGACCAGCTCGGTGGCCCAGCTTTGGTTCATGTACGTCATGATATTGTCGAGCTTGGATATCTGATCGGAATACTCTGTCTGCGACGCTTGCCGCAACATCTCCTGCGATGCCACCAGTTTGCGGATTGCCTGTTTATATTCACGATCGTAAAAAAGCTTGCGCCCCTGCTGGTACAGTGCGTCGGCTTTGGCACGTTGGACGTCTCGCCGCCGCCGATCGCGGTCGGAAAGTCCCGCCGTGTCCGATTTGCTCAGCGGCCGGCTGGCCAGGCCGGACGACCGTCGGGACGTCTCATTGGAGAAGCCCGTGCCCGTGTCCTTCTTCGGTATCGAGCAGCTCGCTGCTGCCAGCCAGATGATCGGCAACACTGCGGCGACAGGTCGTATGCTGTTCACGCGTGCGCTCATTTGTCCGCTCCTTTGATCTCGATTCCTGCCACCGTGTAGGTTGTGACTGCATCCGGCGGATCGGGAATGATACGCTTCAACTTCGTACTGAGATCCGCTGTTACATTGACAATTTCTCCGTCCCGGCGGATGGCGCGTTCCATGCGCGTGAACAGACTGCTGCCGGCCTGCTCCTTGAGATTGTCGAGATCGCCGATCACCGCCATCTCCCGACGCGCTCGTGTGTGGGCCACGTTGATGCGGTTTGGATTGTCGATGAACCCGATGCCCTCACCGTCGTTGCTGCGCACGTAACAGATGATGACCGCGTCGCTCTCGCCGCCTTGGAAACTGTCCACCGTGGAGACGCGGTTTTGCAGGTACCAATCCCATTCTTCCTTTTCGAACTCAAGATTCGGCACCAGGCATTTGACGAAGTCGCGGGTCATGAACTGCCGGATCAGGCGGACCTGGCGGCGATACGGTGCGATGATCGTGATTTCCTTGAGCGGGTATCGCCGGATCAGTTCACAGAAGACGCAGACGCAGAGCCGCGCCTCCAACGGATTTTGCAAGCCGGGTTTGTGTCCCTCGATCACCAGCTGCTCGTGGCGCGCGCGCGCGGGTAGATCGCTGGTCCGGTAAAAGCGCAGGGTAGAAGTCGGGAATCGTTTACGGCGGGTTTCGAAATCGAGTTGGTAGTATTCGGCATGCTCGCTGGCCTTGACCCGGGCATTGTAGAATAACGTCGAGGAGAATCGCATCAGTCGTGGATTCTGGCAGCGATACGACGACTGCAGCAGGAATACCGGGAAGTGGCGCACCGTGCCGAGCCATTCCAGTGCGCTCTTGGACAACACGGTCCACAGCGCTCGCGGCACAGGGCCTCGCTCGTGCAGTCGTTCGACGACCATCTTTGGCAGTGGGAACGGCGGCAGTTGCTGATGATCACCGAACAGCACGGCGCGTTTCGCCAGCCGCAGGCACAGCAGAAATTCATCCATGCGTCCCATGCCCGCCTCGTCGAACACAATGCAATCGTACGGACCGTTTTGTTCATAGTCAGCCTGAATCACATCATCACGCAACGTGGCAAAATGTGTGCCTGCATAGATTGTGCCGCCGGTCGATGCCTGCTGTTTCTGCTTGTACGCGGTGACGGCATCGATGTCCTGCACCCAGATATTTGCGTTGACGTCGGCCGAGATGTTGTCACGCTCACGACCGACCCGCAGAACCGGCAGATCGAGGATCCGCCGGCAGACGTTGTCCACGGCGGTGTTCGAAGGCGCCGCCAGCAGCAGGCGCTTGCCGCGGCCGCACAGTGTTCGCAATACCTGCTCGAGAACGTACGTCTTGCCGGTACCCGGTGGCCCCTGGATGACAATGATCGGATTTTCGTCACTGACGGCGTTGGCCCAGGCATGTTGTTGCGTGGCGTCGAGCATGAGGTCGCCGTGGGCGTCGTTGTTGTCGACAAACCCGGAAGCTTCAATGCCCAGTGCCGTGTTCAGCGCTGGCGCGACGAAACGTGATTTTTGCATGAACTCAACGACCGTAGCGTTGATCATGCCGGAAATGAATTTTGTCGGGCCAGGCTGCGGTCGTCCGTAAATACGTGGATTCGGCAACTCGGCATCGGGAACGTCGCGCCACTGAAACCGGCCGTAAAGATAGTCCCGTTCGATCAGGTCGATCTGGAACGAAGCAATCGGTGGATGCTCGCCGCGTATGAAAACCCGCATTCGGCTGCCCTCGGGCAGCGGCAGATCAGCAGGTGTCGGCAGTCGCAGGACGAAGGAGCGGCGATCGACCTTTTCGAGGACTTCGCAGTCGCCGAACTGGATGACGAAAACTTCTTCGAGCTCCAGCAATGCGATGTCCGCAGCCTGGATAAACGAGATCTCACTGAGGATGTTCCACGGCGTACGTGCGGGAATGTGAATCGCCGGTGAGGGTTCCTCATCGAAGATGTCATCCGTCCCCGGCTCGTTGCCGGTCGACGTGGCGTAGCTGCCGTCGAGTGGCAGTTCGAGCTGGTTACTGAGTTCGTCCACGGCCATGTCGGCGACAACCTGCTCGAGCATGTGCCGGACGGACGCGAGCTTCAGCCGTTTCATGATGCGAATAGCACGCGGTTCATAGGTGTCGGAAATTGCGTCGAGGATGGTGGCAACTTCGGTACGGTTGAGCGTGCGCACGTCGCGCGTCGGTTCCGTCTGCCGCACGTGGGCGACGACTTCGTACATGATCTCCAGCCGCTCGCCGAGCGTCAGTTCGTCGTCCTCGAGAAAGACCAGTGGCGGCTCGAGAATCTCCGGCTCGCCTTCGTTGAACTGCAGCAGCAGCGATTTATCGAAGCCCGGCCCTTCGACTACCATCATGGCGCATTCTTCAATGGTGCTCCAGATGAAGTACGCAATGCACGCTTCCTCGGCACTAGTCTCGAACGTCTGGTTGAGCAGCTCGAAGGTTTCCTCTGCGATCACGAACGCCTCGGGCCGTGTCGTAAGTTGCCACGACTCGAAAAAGCCACAGGACATTACGGTATCCGGGTCGCTGTCCCAAAGACGCCGCCCCTCCTCGAAGTATCTCGATATCTTTTCAAACTCAGGATGCACAAGCTGTACTCAGTTCAGGTCGCGGTTGCGAAAGTGGTCAATAGTCGCGGCCAGGCCGCGGTCGAAATCGCACGTTGGCTGGAAGCCAGTGGCGGCAAGCCTTCGAGTGTCTGCCAGCGAGTGGCGGATATCGCCCGGGCGCGGCGGCTGGTATTCCAGCCCTGAGCTCGACCCAGTCAGTTCGATGATTTTTTGCGCCAGGTTGTTGATCGTTGTGCTCCGGCCGTAGGCAGTATTGAATATGCCGCTTTGCTCGCTGAAGGCCAGATGCACATTCGCGGCGACCACATCTTTGACATAGACGAAGTCACGGCTTTGCTCACCGTCGTCGTAGATTACCAGGTTGTCGCCGCGGATCGCGCGGTCTATGAAATGTGGTATAGCAGCGGCATAGGCGCTGTGCGGGTCCTGGCGCGGGCCGAAGACATTGAAGTATCGCAGGCACGCGGTCGGCAGCTGTTGCTCCGTGGTGAACATGTCGCAATAAAATTCACCGTCGAGTTTGGTGACTGCGTATGGACTCCGGGGCGCCGGCTTCAGGTCTTCCGTCTCGGCGCCGCCCTCGGTCTCGCCGTAGACTGCGGAAGAACTGCTGAAGCACAGCTTCTTCACGCCTGCGGCGGCA
>Ga0310124_10001120_pt1 | contig 18767 bp, 20 predicted proteins | sample CB11b_AW_Bot5_MG_FD_203507 | JGI IMG/M metagenome (GOLD analysis project Ga0310124, IMG submission 203507) | Marine microbial communities from Western Arctic Ocean, Canada - CB11b_AW_Bot5 | ecosystem: Environmental > Aquatic > Marine > Oceanic | place: Canada: Western Arctic Ocean | collected... | reverse complement strand
AGCAGGCGGTTTGTTAGAATGTAATAACGCAACTAATCCTAAAGCAACCGGACAATTAATTTTTGTTTCAGATGGTGGAGCTAGCGGAGAGCCACAATTTTGGTCATGTAATGGTGTAGCAGATCCAGGTTGGATAGATATTGCGGCACAACCACCAGAAGTAACAAGTGTCACTTCAGACGGTACAGCGGCAAATCAATTTGATCAAGGAGTAACTACAACAGTAGTAATTACTGGTAGTAATTTTGATAATCCTGTACAAATTAAAGTAGGAAGTGTTTCTATTGCATCTAATAAAATTACAGTAAATTCTGCAACACAAATAACTTTTATTATAGATCCAGAAATAATAACAACAAGTACTACATATGATCTTTCTGTTACAAACCTATCTGGATTGGCAGTTGTGGTATCTCAAGCATTACTTGCGGATAGAGCACCTACATGGGCGACTAGTATAGCTAATTTAGGTTATATATGGGAAAATGTAGATATTAGTACTGCACCTGCAAATAATACATATGCAGTAACTGTTGTTGGTGGAACTAAATTTCATATAAACACAATTGAAACATCTGCATTAGAATTACAAGAAGGCGGAATATATAGATTTGATATATCTGATGCTTCGTGTGCTACACATGATTTAAGACTTTCCACAACATCAGACGGCACACATTCCGCTGGTAGTGAATATACAACAGGTGTTACAACAAACGGAACACCTGGACAAGCAGGAGCATATACAGAAATAACAGTAGCTGCAAGTACTCCTAATTTATATTATTATTGTGTTGCTCATAGTGGTATGGGAGGTGTTGCAACTACACCTGCAACATTTGGTTTTTCTTTACTTGCTACAGATCCAGAAGCAACAACACTTGCATATTCATGGGGCGCATCAGCAGGCAACGGAGGATCAGGACATGGTTCTGGTTCGATAGTAAGTCCTACTATTAATGCAACCACAGGTGTTATTGGTGGTACTATGCCTGAAGTTGGTGTTGATACAAATGTTAATATAACAGTATGTGTTGCAGATACAGTTTCAGGAGGTACAAATAACGTAGCATGTAAAGATTACGTAATTACTTCTAAATTAAACGAAGCACCAGTAATTACAAGTCCAGCAACAGGCGCATTGGGGTCATCTCATAATGTAGATGGTACAACTACACTTAGCTATCAAATTAATGCAACTGATCCAGAAGGTGGAGGATTGACATATGCTGTAACAGCAGGTGCATTGCCAACGGGTATATCACTTGATCCTAATACTGGTCTTATAAGTGGTATTCTTACTATTGGTTCAGTAACTACTCAAATTTATAATTTTACAGTAACAGTTTCAGATACTGCACCAGTACCGGCGACAACAGATATAGCATATTCACTAGATGTTCTTGTTGGATTTATATATAGAACTATTATTGTTCAAGGTTATATGTTAGGTGGTTATCAGAGTAGTAGTCCATGGAAAAACGTTAATCTTACTGTACATGCTACAGATACAACAATAGATTTAGGTGATCATATGACTCGTGGATGTGATTATGTAGATGGCGGGTTTAATGATAATAAAGCATTTGTATGGGGTACACATGATACTTTTGGTACAGGTAATACTGACTGTTCTGCATTTGATCAGTTTACTGAATCAGGTTTATCAGATCAAAGTGTTTATAACCTTGGATCAGGTAGATATGATACTTCTGTAATGCAAGACGATAATATTGCTTGCTATATAGCAGGAGGGAGTTACGGTACTTTTGGTAGCCGCGATTCTCAAGTTGATGTTTTTAATCTTACAACAGAAACATTTACAGGATTGGGTACAAGCTATTGTGCAAATTATCCAACTACTCCAGGTAACGGTCGGGCTGCAGGCGTTAGTGGATTTGGCGATAATAGTTCAAGCTATGGTTGGACTAATTGGATGTCTGCAGGTAATTGGTATAAATTGTCTTTTGCTAATAAGACATGGTCGAGTGCATCTGCAGCCATTGGCTCCAATGATGGTTGGGGTAAAGGATTATCTACAAAGCATGGCCACTCATATATGATGCAACAAGGTAATACAGGTTTTAGTATAGCGGCATTTACTTATGCAAATGATACTACGTTATGGACTGGTTCTACATCGCCAGCAATGCCAGTAGCACATGGAGAAGAAAATTGGGAAAATGGACAAGATTGGGGTTATTCCATTGGTTCATATAATGGAGCACAAGTTAATCAATCTTGTAAAGTAGTTTATTCTACTCATACATTTAGTACAGGTACAGCAGGTCACGAGGCATTAAGACCAAAAGGACATGGTGGTTGTTCTTCGGGAGCAAATAGTTCTAGAGCGGCATAATAATGAGTAATAAATTAACAAATAAAGATATTATTAATTTTGCATCGAAGCATGAAATCACCATGACAAAATGGCAAATGCATAATTTTGTTGAAGGTGAAGGAATTACAAGATGGAGAAGAGTCAGACAATTACTATTAGAAATTGAAAATAGACAAGGTGTATTAATAGGTTTTAATTTTTCAAGAGAAGAACTTTTAGGTACTGTAGATATGTTGAAAGAAGAAATAGAAGAAACTAATAGTGAAGGGCAAAAAAGAATAAACCGTGCTAAAATTGCTAGGCATGATTGGGATCTTACACAATTAGAACGAGGTGTAATTAGAACTAATAAAGAATTAACTTATTTCTTAGAATTAATGCAAGAACTTGATATTGATAAAGATTATCTAGATAATTTTTATAAAATTGAAAATGAAGAAGATAGAGATTATTATATCCGTAAATTAGGTAAACAAGCGGCAACAGAGATACTGGCATATGGTAGAATGGGAACAGGTAATGCTAGTTCTATATTAATGATGGATAAAGAAGATCAACAATTAGCAATGCAAGGAGCATTAACTTTACAAAAAAGTGTAGATAACAATATGGCATTAATAGATAGAAAAATAAATGCAAGTATGCCTTTATCACTTAATGAAAATAATATTCGTGTCTTAGAAAACTCACCGGAGAACAAATAAAATGGCGTATTTACTTTATAGATCAATAGGCGATATGCCTTCAACAACAACTATTACATATTTAGATGGGTATACAGTTGCAAGAATCGACGATGCATACCTAGATTATTTAGATTATGGTACATATAGTGCAGAATTAATGTCTGATGAATTATGTGATTCAGAATCGTATATGTTTTTTGCAAATTCTAGATTCTATATTAAAACAGCAGACGATATTTCTTTTGATCTAGAAAATCCAGATTATACACCTGCCGGTGCTAAAATACGAGTCGATGCTACCGAAGAACAAAAAGTTCATGCACTAACAATAACAAAACTTATTACTGTAAAAACAGTAGAAGACATTTTTAAAGGTAGAGCTTTAAGAGAAGGGTTAGGTGGTGCAGAATTGGAAGCAAATCAAACAACAAGCCAATCACATGTAGACGCAATTAATGCCTTAGATAACATGATAGATGTTATATTGTGGAGAGAAGATAATATAGGTGTTCGAGCACCGTCTCATGCGGCAGTCTCCGCAGGGCGTCAAATTGAAGGAACTGCTACAAGAATTATTCCTGCACCATTTGGCATACAAATATAAACTAAATAATTATAGTACATTATAATTATAGGTGACGTATGCAAAAAGCAATTTTTAGTATTCCTTTGAATCCTAAGTTGTCTCCAGAAGCGTTTAGTAGATTTTATTCTATTGTAGAAAAATATAAAGATTATATATACGATATATACTTTACTTCTAGAATGCCCCCTTTTATACAAGATGCAATGGGGGATGTGTTTGATAAAAATCAAGCAGATGATATAATTGAAAATGCTTTTATTTTACAAAATAATTTAGGCATTCCTCTTTCTGCAACATTTAATAATATTGAAGTTCCTCCTACACAAGAATTATTAGACTTATGGATAGAAAACTTTAGTCCATTATATGAAAGAGGAATAAAAACAGTTACCCTTCCTCATACATTATGGATGACTTCGGGCAGAATTCAAAAAGTATTTCCTGAGTTATATGTAAAAAATACTATTCTACGAAATGTATGTAGAGCTAATGAAGTGGTTGAATTAGTTAAAGCAGGATTTGATTATATTAATTTAGATAGAGATTTAATGCGTGATAGAGATGCACTACTAAGAATTAAGGAAGCAAAAGAATATTGTATCGAAAAATATGAAAAGGATGTTAAAATTTCTTTATTAGCAAATGAAGGATGTTGGGGTAATTGTTCTGTAATGGATGAGCATTATACATATAATAATACTCGCATGGATGTTAATCAGCCAACATATTTTTTTACATCACTTTCTAAATATTCTTGCCCTGCATGGGACAGAGATGAAGCTGCACATGAATTAAAAAGAGCAAATTTCCCTCCATGGCGAGAAGACTGGGTAGAATTTATAGAAGACTTAGGCATTGATGTAATTAAAATGCATGGAAGAGAATCTCCTCAAGTTTTATTTCAAACATTAGATATTGTAAAAAGATTTGCAGAAGAAGAAGAAATTCTTTGGGATGTTTATAATCAATATATTAAAGATATGCATTTAGAAAATGCACCCATTAATGGTTGGCGTAAAAAAATTAAAAATTGTAAATTTGATTGTTGGGAATGTCATTATTGTGAAGATGTTGTTGGTCATAAAGCCAAACATAGATATGTTACTCAAATAAACAATGCATTACATAAAGCAGATTTAGAAGAATCTAAATTAACTGATTTAACATTACAAATTCCTGGGTTAACATCAAATAAAGTAAAACATTTTATTAATAACTTGGTAGCGATGTCAGATACAAGGTATTTAGAAATAGGAGTATATCAAGGAGCAATTTTTACTTCTGCTCTTGAAGGAAATAAAATAAATGCAATTGCTATAGAAGATTTTTCAGCACCACAAATAGCACCAATGCGAGATATATTAGATTGGAAAACAGAAGAAGGTAATCCACTAGAAATATTAAAGAAAAATATTAGTTTAGTTTCAGATCCAGTAGATCCTGAAACTTTGAAAAATATTGTAGTTTCTGGTTGGGTACCGTGGATGTCTCCTATTGTTGAAATTATAAACAAAAATGCATTTGATGTAACAGAAGAAGATATACCTTTTAAAATATCTGTGTTTTTTTATGATGGTGATCATTCATATGAAGCACAGAAAAAAATAATTAAACATTATCTTCCTATGATGGATGAAACATTCATAATGATAATAGATGATTGGAATTGGAAGCAAGTTCAAGAAGGAACTATTGAATCGATTAAAGAAGAAAATTTAAAAGTAATGTATGATCATTTTATTTTAACTTCTGGAGAAAATCCCAATGACTATTGGAATGGTTTAGGAATTTTTGTACTTAAACAACCTAAAAAATGAGATACTTATTTTGCTCATATGACATAGAAAAATTAAGAACATTTGGTACTACACATATTCCTATAGGAAGATATGGTTATTCTTTATATGGAATTAATGCTACAGAAATTTGTTTTTCATATGAGTCGTTAGGATTAGTTCATCAGAATATTTTTAATAATTTACCTGAAGGGTATTTTATTTTAACTGTTGACTCTGTTCCGTTTTATGCTTTTACTGTTCAAGGTACCCTATATAGACGAACCACTCCAGGAAATATACTTGAAGTAAATCGAGATAATGTAGCAGAACGATATCCTTTATATCAAGAAGATGATTTAGTTTGGGACGAATATGATACTTTAAAGTATTCTAATAATGAATTATATATTTCTAGCATGGGCGGCAAAACAATATGGACTAATAAAGATTTAGATATTTCTAATTTAGATTGTTTAACTAATTCATATCAATTACTCGAAGATGAATATAAATTTGATATACAAGAAAGAAAATTACGTTCGATGATATTATGAACTTTGAATTACTTTACCTTAAACAAGAATATCTATTATATCTAGTAGGTGTAATGATTGTTGCAGGTATAATGAAAAATTCAAATTACCTCAATGATTTTTATCAAATTATAGCATCCAAAATTAAATCCAAACGATTAATAGTATTTCTTATATCTTTAATAACAGGTATTTTACCTATACCAGGTAGAGTAACAGTGTCAGCAGGTATATTAGATACATTAGCACCGGATAAAAAATTAAAAAAATATGCTAAATCTCGTTCCAAATTTGGTATAATAGATTACTTGGCAACGCATCATTATTATCTATGGTCACCTTTAGAAAAAACAATCATCTTACCTATGGCTGTATTAGGGTTAACATATGCAGAAATGTTATCGTATACATTGGGACTTCTTATTATTAGTGTGTCTTATATACTATGGTATATTTTTGGTAAAATGGAAGAAAAAGATATTGTCCTTACTATTAAAAAAGAACAAATAAATTGGATGCGTTTAATAACAGGTGCATTGCCATTATTTGTAGCAATAGGATTATTAGTTGGAGGTATAGAACCTTGGATAGTTTTTAGTAATGCAACATTATATTATATTGTAAGATCTTCTACATATTCTTTAAAGACAATTAATTCCTATGTCAATTGGAATCTTATTTTAACCCTTGCAGTTATAATAATTTTATCTAATATTATTAAAGTATATTATAATGATATTGAAACATTTTTAAGAATTTCATTTTTTGACATGGCAACTATAAAAGGATTTATAATTGTATCTGCTATTGCATATGGTTCTTCTTTTGTGTTGGGATCGTCTAGTAAATATGCAGGTATAGTTGCATTGTTGGCAGCAATATACGGATTAGAATATTTAACTTGGTTTATTGCTTTAGAGTTTTCTGCGTACTTAATTAGTCCTACTCATAAATGTACCCATATAGGTAGGATGTATTTTGGTACAACATTAAAAAAGTATTATGCTATTGTAAGTCTATGGACTGTTATAATGATTGGCTATGCCTATCTGATAATATGATAAATATGCTATACAAGTAATGCGAGATAACATATGACACAGAAATTTTCAATAAAAGGTTTTGCAGACAATAGTATTACAGGCGATAAAATTGCTGGATTTACTTCGGCCACGGACGGTTTTGTAATAACTAAAAGTTCTGGTAGTTTAACATGGGCGGCCGCGGCAGACCCCAATCCAACTATGGGCGGCGACCTAACAGGTCTTGCTTCCAATGCACAAATAGCAGCTAATGCAGTTGGTGTTACAGAACTAAATGTAACAATAGGTACTGCTGGTCAAGCATTAACAATAGATGGTGGCGGAACATTAGGTTTTACAACAATAGTAACAGATCCAACTATGGGCGGTGATCTAACAGGCACTGCATCTAATGCACAAATTGCAGCCAACTCGGTCGGTACAACAGAACTTGCAGATAATTCTGTAACATCAGACAAAATAGGAATTGATGTTATTGTTGCAGAAGATATAGCGGCAAATGCAATTACAGTTGCAGAATTACAAGATGGTGCGGTAACCGCTGCTAAAATAGCAACAGGTGCAATAACTTCTGGTAAAATACACAACTCAGTAAGCATGGGCGGCCCGTCACAAGGAATAGGTAGTATTATTAGAACTAATTCAAATGCTATTAATGAAGATCTTACTTTGGCTTCTGATACCAATGGTGTAACTATGGGACCAGTAACTGTATTGTTAAATAACACGGTAACTGTAAACGGTCAGTGGAAGGTTATCTGATAAATAATAATTAATATATAGGAAAAAATATGTCAAAAATTATTGCCAATCAAATTGAAAGAATAGGTGGAGTAGCATTTACCCTTCCTGCAACAGATGGTACAGTAGGACATGTATTACAAACAGATGGCATTGGTAATTTAAGTGTTGCCGCATTACTTACAACAGGTATTGCAGACAGTGCAGTAACTAATGCAAAAATGGCAGATGATGCTGTAGGTCTTGCAGAACTTTCTGCAACAGGAACACTTGGTACAACTACTTTTTTAAGAGGTGATAATACTTGGGAAGTTCCAGTAGCAGGAACAGTTAATTTAACTACTAATAATTTTTATAAAAATTGGGTAGACGTAACAGCAGATCAAACAACAACTGTGCCCACCACACTAAATGCTGGTGTTATAGGTCCTGTAGAGGTAAATACAAGTGGTAGCGACGGCTGGACAATAGATGGTGAATTAACCATTATATAAAAGGTAAAAAATTATGGCTAGTAAAATTAATGTAAACACAATAGATACACAGTCAGGAACAGTAGTTACTATTCCAACTGGTAAATCATTAGCAATCACAGATGCTGGTGCTTTCACAATAGGCGGAGCTCCGTTGTCGGTTGGTTCAAATACTGTTAGATATGAGGCAGCAGACTATACTATTTTAGGAACAGATGTATTAGGTAAAACAGAATGTGTAATTGGCGCACATGCAGGTGGTGGTAACAGAACTATTACATTACCCCTAGTTACAGAAGCAGGCGTAGATACATGTATGATTACTTGTGTATGTACACAAGATTCAGGTACATATAGTTATATGAAAGTAGGAGACGCCAATGGTGCAGAACTTTGGCGCGGAGCTGCAAAAAATGATTTTGCTAGATTTATAGTTCTAAATGGTGCATGGAATATAATTGCACACTATGAAACATTTTACGAGCGTAGATATTTAAGTGCAAACCAATCAATAGGTGGTTATACTCATTCTCAATTAACTGGTTGGACAGCATATCCAGATACAGTTGCAACAAATCAAAGGCACTCCATTGGAAATATATATAATGCAGTAGGCCATGAAACTATTGCTCCGTTTGATGCATGGGCAGAAATTAGTTTACAAGTTTGGCCGACAGGAGCGGGCGAGCCTAGCGTAACTTCATCTATAAAAATTAAAGGCGTTACCCAAACTTTGATGGATGCAAACAGTAGTGATGGTCGTATTACAGGTCCAACACCAGTTTCTTTTACTGTACCGGTAAATATGAATGATAATATTCAGTACTGGTGGAGGAATAACGACGATGATGGTCGTTCTTGTTATGGTGGTTCACAACATCAAACTCAATTTCATACAAGACTTACAGCACGATATTCTTCGGGATAACAGGAGTATAATTAATGGCTGAATATAAAAGACCTGAAGGAATTGCAGTAAATGATTTTGGCTTTGCTCTTTCCTCCATTAATCCAGAAGCATTTGGAGGATTAGAAGGTTCAGGCGAGTATGGTTCTGATTCTTATGAGCAAATTGCTGTATGGGATGACGATGTAGCAGATTTCCCAACTGTAGAAGAAATGCAACATGCGGCGTTTTCAGGTAATTGGAAACGAGTAAGAAAACAACGAGCTAACCTCCTAGCAGAAACTGATTGGATGGCCAATTCTGATGTAACAATGTCTGCAGAAATGACAACCTATCGACAAACTTTAAGAGACCTTCCTCAAACTTATACAGATCCCAAAGATATTGTTTGGCCTACAAATCCACATGTGGAGTCAGACGTAGACATCTTCTATCCATATAATACCGTATAACATTTTAACCATATCTAATAAATATTAGTATGGCAATTCGTAATCTCATTGTCGATGCTATAGCAGACGACGCAATTACTGGAGAAAAGATCTCTGGATTTTCTACAGCCACAACTGGTTTTGTATTAGCAAAAACTTCTGCTGGCGCATCTTGGCAGGCAGCGGCAGATCCTAATCCAACAATGGGCGGCGACTTAACAGGTACTGCTTCTAATGCACAAATTGCAGCTAATGCAATTGGTACAGCAGAAATTGCAAGTGGTGCAATAACTACAGCAAAAATAGCATCAACAATTAATTTATCGAGTAAAACAGTAACATTTCCAGCGAATTCAATAGGTGTTACAGAATTAAATGTAACAGCAGGTACTGCTGGACAAGCATTAACAATAGATGGTGGCGGAGCATTAGGTTTTGCTGATGTTACATCAGATCCAACTATGGGAGGCGACTTATCAGGTCTTGCTTCCAATGCACAAATTGCTGCCAATGCAATTGGTTCAACTGAAATAGCAGACCAAGCAATAACTGAAACAAAAATACATAATTCAGTAAATTTAGGTGGACCATCTGTAGGAACAAATAGTTTAATTAGAACTAATTCACAAAGTGTTAACGAAGATGTTACTATTTCAACTACTACAAATGGATTGTCGGCAGGACCAGTAGAAGTTTTATCCGGTTGGACAATTACAGTAGACGGCAATTGGACTGTTATTTGATAAATATGTTTAATATATAGGAAAGAATATGTCAAAAGTTATCACAACGCAAGTTCAACGACAGGGCGGAGAAGCATTTACTCTTCCAATGACAGATGGTACAGTAGGACATGTATTACAAACAGATGGGGTTGGTAATTTAAGTGTTGCCGCATTACTTACAACAGGTATTGCCGACAATGCAGTAACAAATGCAAAGATGGCAGACAATGCTGTAGGTGTTACAGAACTTTCAGCAACTGGTTCAGCATCTACTGTTACTTTCTTAAGAGGAGACAATGCTTGGAGTGTTCCAATTTCGGGAGCAGTAAGTTTAACTACTGGTAACTTATATAATAACTGGACAGAAATAACAATAGACACAACAACAACAGCAGATCCGGCAACTGTTAATGCTGCCGTTATAGGACCTGTAACGATAAATAGTAGCGGTACGACTGGCTGGACAATTGATGGCCAAGTAACAATCTTTTAAAGGTAAAATTATGACAAGTATAATTAACGTAAACGAAATTAGCACCCAGTCTGGAAGTACAATTACTATTCCGACAGGTAAAACATTAGCAATTACTGATGCAGGCGCTTTAACAATTGCCGGCGCGGCGTATAATGTAGGTACAAATACTGTAATAAATGCAACAGCAGATTATGCAATAACAAATACAGACGTAGCAGGTAAGACAGCATGTATAATTGGCGCACACGCAGGTGGCGGACTTAGAACTATTACATTACCAGATATTGCAGCTGCTCCAGGAACAGCAACTTGTCCTATTACTGTTGCATCTACGGTAGACGCAGGTGGCGGTGTGTTTTTAAAGGTTGTGGACTTTAATGGTACAGAACTTTGGCGCGGTACACAAAAAGGTGATTATGTTACATTGCAAGTTTTAAATGCTACTTGGCAAATTATGTCCTTTAAAAGTACCGGCGATAACTATAAATTAAATGATTATACAATTACTGCAACTGACGTAGCAGGTAAAGAAATGCTTACCATAGGTTGTAATGCTCAATCAATGGATAGAGTTATTACATTGCCAGATATTAACACAACTGGATTAAAAGGTTGTACTATTCAAGTAGTTGTAACACTAGATGCAGGAGCTGCATTTAGTGTAAAACTAAAAGATGACAGCAATAATGAAGTTTGGACAGGTATTCAAAAAAGTGATTTTGTTAAAGTACAAAAGATGAACAATACATGGCAAGTAATAGATCATGAAGAAACATTTTACGAGCGTAGATATTTAACATCTGATCAAAGCATAGGTGGATACACTCATAGCAAATTAACTGGTTGGACAAGTATATACTCTATTGGAGCTACATATGATACTGGCGGAAGTGAAGTTATTGCACCGTTCGATGCATGGGCAGATATAAAATTAATGCTCAGTCCAACCGCTGCAAGCGAAATAGGCCACTCGACATCAATAAAAGTAAATGACGTCAACATATATTACGGTGCAGGAAACAGTACTGATGGTCGTATTACTGATGGTCGTATGGGAGCATGGGAGTTACCAGTAAACAAAGATGACGATATAGAATTGTGGGTTAAAAATCAAGATGATAATGCCCATTCTACATATGGCGGTGCACCACATCATACCCAATTTACGATACGTTTAAGAAGGCGCTACTAATAATGAATTTAGTATTTCATGAAAGACCTGCTAGTATTGCAGTAAATGAATTCGGTATAGGTCTTACTTCAATTAGTGAAGAAGCACTAAAAGATATAATTTCTTCTGGTGATTATGGTACTTCTTCTTATAAGCAAATTGCTGAATGGGACGAAGATATTGCTCCTTATCCAACTGAAGAAGAAATACAGGCGGCAATTTCTATTGCTAGTTGGAAAAGAGTAAGAAACGAGCGGAATGTTCGTTTAGCAAACACTGATTGGTATGGAATGTCTGATATTACTATGTCAGAAGAAATAACTGCTTATCGTCAAGCATTAAGAGATATTCCACAAACTTATAGCAGTTCAAAAGATGTAATTTGGCCAAGTCTTGCTACTGATGCTGTTTCTACATTTTTAAATCAAGCGTTATTAAACGACGCAGAAATTGTTACAGTTGACTCTACAGATGGTTTTCCTGATGCAGGAACAATCCAAATACAAGATGAAACTATAACATATGCTGATATAACAGGTGTAACATTTAGTGGTTGTGTTAGAGGAACAACCGGAACAACTGCTGTTGCTCACGAAGACGAAGTCGTTGTAAGCATTGCATAATATACTATAAACACTTTTATCTATCCGTGCGACTATTAGATAAATATTAAAATAATAGGGCACATTGTTATATGAGCATAATAAAAGTAGATGAATTAAGTCCTCGATCAGGTAGTGATATTTCTATTACCAGTTTAAAAACGATTACAGGTTTACCATCTCAATTTAAAATTACTGGTGGTACAGCGGGACAAGCATTAATAACAGACGGCTCGGGTGGATTATCATTTGGTGACGCCGGCAGTTCTTTGCCCTCACAAACAGGCCAAGCAGGTAAGTTTTTAACAACAGACGGTACTATTGAAAGTTGGTCTACAATAACTCATCCGGACGAAATACCTAGTCAAACAAGTCAAGCAGGTAAATTTTTAAAAACAGATGGCACTAATGTAAGTTGGGAAGTAGTAGATGCATTACCTACTCAAACAGGACAAGCAGGCGAATATTTACAAACAGACGGAACTACTGCAACTTGGGAAGCAGTAGATGCATTACCTACTCAAACAGGACAAGCAGGTGAATACCTAAAAACAGACGGCACAACAGCAACATGGGAACCATCTGGTGGTGGATATGATGTTGCTACTACATCAACTGGATATTTTGATTTACCTACAGGTACAGATGCACAGCGACCAGGAAGTCCAGGAACTGGTATGCTACGATATAATTCAGACCAAACACAATTAGAGCATTATGCAGACGGAGGATGGATAGGATTTGCGGGATCAGTACCTACTATTACTAGTGTTACTCCAACAACATCAATTGCAGCTGGTACATCTATTACTGTTGCTGGTATTAATTTTCAAACAGGTACTACTGTAAAATTAATAGGCACAAATGGCTCTCAGTATAATGCACAATCGGTTACTTTTGTTAGTTCTACAGAAATACAATTTTCAACACCTGAACTTCCGGTAGCATATGAGCCATATGATGTTCAATTAACTTTACCTAATGGCGGAGTTGCAATATCTACAAATATATTAGATGCAGGCGGAGTGCCAGCATGGACAACAACAGCTGGTCTTTTAGGTACTATATCAGACATACAAACTGGAACACATTTTACATTGGCAGCTACAGATCCTGATGGTCAAGTAGTTACATTTGCAGAAACAACACTCGTTCTTACTACAGCAGGATTATCATTAAATTCAACAACAGGTGCTATTACAGGAGATCCAACAGATGTTGGTTCGACGACAACATATAATTTTGATGTAGCCGCAACTGATAGTACTGGTCTTAATACAACATCTCGTTCTTTTAGTATTACTGTTGTTCCACAAGAATTCGCTGGTTCTAGTGGTGGTGCAGAAACAACAATTACCATTAGCGGAATAACTTATAAAGTACATACATTCCTTGCTAGTGGTACATTTAACCCAGGTAATGGTGGTACATTAGATAAACTCCTTGTAGTTGCTGGAGGTGGAGGTGGATCTGGTGATTTAGCAGGTGGTGGAGGCGCTGGTGGTTATAGAGATATATCTAGTTTTGCTGTATCATCTTCTTCTAATATAAGTGTTACTGTAGGACCAGGTGGTGCTAAAGGTACAGGTAATGATAATCCATCTGCTTTAGGTACTAAAGGTACTAATTCGACGTTCTCTACAATTAATGCTACAGGAGGCGGTAGAGGTGGTCGAGAAGCTGATGGTAATGGGGGACCTGGAGGCTCTGGAGCAGGCGGAGGTGGATCTGGTGGCCAAGCCAAAGGCTTAGGTAACCAGGGGAGCTATTCTCCAGTAGAAGGTTATGACGGTGGTGATAGTTCTGCTTTAGCTGGTAACAAACCCTCTGGTGGTGGTGGTTCGGCTGCCGTCGGTCAAGATTATCCAGGTAATGCTGGAGGCTCTGGAGGAGCAGGCACACAAAATAATATAGATGGAAATAACTACTATTATGCAGGTGGTGGTGGAGGTAGTAACTATGGTTCCGGCGCCGGAAAGTCTGGAGACGGTGGAGTTGGTGGCGGCGGAGGTGGTTGCGGTATGGATGGCGGCGGTGCAGGAAGTCCAGGTGGTGGAGGTCTTGGTGGAGGCTCAGCTATAAACAGTGGAAATAATGGAGGAAATACTGGTGGTGGATATGCAGGCGCCGGTGGTGCAAACACTGGTGGTGGTGGTGGAGGCGCTGGTGAAGGAACAGGCGGAGGCGGCGACGGTGGTTCTGGTATTGTAATTTTAAGATATGTATGGTACGGATAAAATTATTATATATGTAACATTACTTTACTAACTTCTCTTCTTTAATAAATACTGTTATGCCAATTAGAAGAATAACATTACGATCAATAGATCCTTCTTTATCGTTAGGAGATTTTAACAACGGTGGAGATGCAGACGGTCAAGCACGAATACTAGGTAATAACGATAGTTATGCTTTGGGATTTGAAACAAATAATATAAATCGTTTTAATATTACCGCAGAAGGTATGCCCCAAATTACTGGTGGTATGCAATCAAATTACGATAGAATAACAGGTAATTTAACTTTAGATTCTTCTGATTATAATATTCTTTCATGTGGCCCTATAACAGTAGATAGTGGCGTAGAAATTATTATAGAGCCAGGTACTGAGTGGACGGTAATATAAATGAGCAGAATATTAGTAAATGAATTAGGAGCTAGAACTGGCACAGATATTGCTATTAAGTCTGGTTCTACTTTAGGTGGCGCAGATAGCCAACTTAAAATTACTGGTGGATCGTCGGGTCAAGTTTTAGTAACCAATGGGTTAGGTTCATTAACATGGTCTACATTATCATCATTACCAGCACAATCAGGACAATTGGGAAAATTTTTAACTACAGATGGCAACGCCGCAAGTTGGGCGACGATAGATGCATTTCCAACACAAACAAGTAATAGCGGTAAATTTTTAACAACAGATGGTACTAATGTTAGTTGGGCAGATGCATTACCCAGTCAATCAACCCATGCTGGAAAATATTTAACAACCAATGGTACTACCGCAAGTTGGGGAACTGTTGCTGGTGCTGAGATACAAGAATTAAATAATTTCTTTAAGAATTGGAATATAATAGATACGACTATTACTACTTCTGTTCCTTCAACAGAAAATGCAGCAATTATAGGTCCTTTAGGTATAAATAGTACTGGAACATGGAATATAGATGGTTTAGTAACCATTATGTAAAGGTAAAAAAATTATGGCAAGCACTCTTCAAGTAAACACAATAGGACCATTTGCAGGCAATGATATTTTTATTGAAGCAAGTAAAACTATTACTGGTACAGCGGCCCAGTTTAAAATTACTGGTGGCAATTCGGGAGAGTCTTTATTAACAGATGGCGCAGGAGGGTTGACTTTTGGTATACCACCGGCATCTACAACAGGTGATTTTGGTACCGGCGGAAATACAGCAGGAGCAGATAGAACACTTGGAAACAATGATGCCTTTGCAGTAGGAATAGAAACAAATAACATAAATCGGCTAAATATTACAGCCGATGGTTTTCCACAGATTACTGGGGGAATAGGTGCTAATGCAGGTACAGTAGGTACCACTATTAGTACACCCGCTAGTTATAATATGTTATCAGCAGGACCAATGGTTATAAATAGTGGAGTTGTAGTTACTATAGGTTCGGGTGGACACTGGACGGTAGTTTAAATAGAGGAAAAAATTAATGAGTACATTACACGTAAATACATTAGATACGCAGTCAGGCAGTGAAATTGCTATTACAACTGGTAAGGCAATTACTGGATCGGCGGCGCAATTTAAAATTACTGGCGGAACAAGCCAACAACTTATACAAACAGACGGTGCGGGTGGATTAAGTTTTGTTAACTCTCCAGGTGCTAATAATGTACTGAATAAAAACGCTACATATTCATTAACCATTGCTGACGTGGCCGGTACTCCAACTACAATAGTTACTTGTCAAGCAACCCTGGGAAATGTAGTAATATCCCTTCCAAGTGTTACAGATATGTTAGGTAGAGTTATTAGAGTGGTTCTTACAGCAGTTAACACAACTGCTAATTATGTTATTAGAGTTACAGATTCTACCGGAATGACAGAACTTTGGCAGGGATTTGACAAAACGGATTTTGTAGAATTTACTTCTGATGGTACAAATATAAACATGATAGATTGTCAAACTACTGTTAGAGGTAGAATGTATTACTTTGCAGATGATGGCAGCATTACTTCACAACAAATTTTATTTAATAAGTCAGCTAATACTAATATTGATTATAATATTGGTAATTGGTTGCCAGGTACTACAGGAAGAATAACAGCAACATTTGAATGCGATCTACTTTGCGAAATGAACATTGTTCAGTCTTATACTACGCATGGTGATGGTGCAGGTTGGTCAATTTGGAAAAATGGATCAATATATTGCACAGGATTTGGTACTTATGCAGGTGGTGCTCAATATAACTGGTTTACAGAAAGTGTCAGTGAAACAATACATTTAGTAAAAGATGATTACATAGAATTTTATAACTGGATGACTTCTACTGGTCAATATTATGGACATGCAAATGGTTATAAAACTTCTGCAAAATGGACAGTTATGAAAAGGTACGGAACATGATAGAAAATAAAGTATTACATTTACACGAAGCTTTACATCAATATGTTGTTGATAATATTGGAGCAGATCAAAAACATCTAGGTTATTCTGTTATCACTCGTGGAACAGGAGTTGATGCAACATTAGCAGGACCTCTCCCAGTAGAAGTTATTTGGGAAAGATCAGAACCACAACCAACAGAACAACAATTAGATGATGCTCTTGCAACTTATCTAGCAAATGCATATCAACGAGATCGAAAACCAGCATATCCAGATGTTGGAGATCAATTAGATATGCTTTGGCATGCAGTTGAAGGAGATGAAGCATTAAAAACAGCATATGCAGATTTTCACACAGCAATAAAAGCAATTAAAGACGCACATCCAAAACCATAATATTGTTTTTTATTTTTACATCTATCCGTATGACTATTAGATAAATATTAATAAGTTATAGGAGCATAGATGAGTAAAATTAGAGTAAACGAATTAGATACAGAATCAGGTTCAAGTATTGCTATTGCAGAAGGTAAAAGAATAACAGCAGATCTTTTATACGGTAATTCGCAACAAGTCAATGTTAATTTTACTGTTCCTGCTACAGAAAATACAATGTCTATAGGACCTATAGCAATAAACAATGGTGTAACAATTACAATAGCGCCAGGTGGGCGATGGAAAATAGTATAACATGAGCACATTAGAAGTTAATGCTATAAAATCTAGAACTGGTACTGATATTACTATAGATTCGACTGCGGCTATAACAGGCACAGCTTCGCAATTTAAAATTACCGGTGGTACAGCAGGCCAAGCAATTTTAACAGATGGTTCGGGTGGGTTATCTTTTGGTGAAGCAGGCAGTTCTTTACCTACTCAAACAGGGCAAGCAGGGAAGTTTTTAACAACAGACGGTACTATCGAAAGTTGGGGGGCAATTACACATCCTGATTTTAGTGTTACAGTAGCAGACGCTCCTCCAGGTTCTGCATCTACTGGTGCGTTATGGTGGGAATCAGATACTGGTAGACTCAAAATATATTATAATGACGGTTCCAGTTCGCAATGGGTGGATGCATTTCCTGTAGCAGAACCAGGTGCAACTGATCCAGCAATGGGCGGTGACTTAACTGGTACTGCTTCTAATGCACAAATAGCAGCTGGTGCAGTTGATACAGCAGAAATTGCAACAAATGCAGTTGGTATTACAGAATTAAATGTAACAGATGGCACAACAGGACAAGTATTAACTACTAACGGATCAGGTACATTAAGTTTTACAACAATATCGGCAGACCCAACAATGGGCGGTGACATGACTGGTACCGCTTCAAATGCACAAATAGCGGCAGGAGCAGTAGGTTCGGCTGAAGTAGCATCAACATTTGATATATCAAGTAAAACGGTAACCCTTCCAGCTGCATCGGTGACGGCACATGTCTCTTATACTGGGGTAAAAATTGTTCACAAGACAAGCACATTCACAATGGTCGCGTCCGACTTTGATGATTGTGGAGTTTTGATCATCGACAATGACACATCAAGTGGCGCATACACCATTACATTGCCTGCGAAAGAGGACTGGGCAGGGAAAATTGTGATATGCACACATGCAATCGATACGGTGGGTGGCAATGCGTTGACCTTTATGAAGCATTTTAGTGATGGTGGGACTATCTCTATGACTTC
>Ga0310124_10001118_pt1 | contig 18775 bp, 10 predicted proteins | sample CB11b_AW_Bot5_MG_FD_203507 | JGI IMG/M metagenome (GOLD analysis project Ga0310124, IMG submission 203507) | Marine microbial communities from Western Arctic Ocean, Canada - CB11b_AW_Bot5 | ecosystem: Environmental > Aquatic > Marine > Oceanic | place: Canada: Western Arctic Ocean | collected... | reverse complement strand
GAAAACTTTGAAGGAATCATCCGGGCTCGTCCTCGATCTCGCTGTCCAGAAGCTCAAGAAGAACGGTGATTGGAGCAAGCCCAAAGGGCAGACCATCTACACCGGCCAGATCCCCAATCTCCCGGATGAGCAAGACCGCCGCATCCTTGCGTACCTCAAAGGGCCCGGGCGCTCCGGTTACGGCCACAGCTACTACTCGCAATCCGGCGCCCTCAATCGCACCTTCACTTTCGACGCGTCCATGCAGCACGCGCTCCTTCCGCTCATGTGCAAAACCGAGCGCTGCATGCTCTGCTCTGCAGGGGATACGGGCGACCTGATCCCCATCCGATGGGATGCCGAACCGTGGTCGTTTCGCCTGAAATGTGACGCTCCGCGGCAAGGTTCCGAAAGGCAACAAGCCTACCAAGTCCGCGGCATCTTAAAGCGCGGCGAAGAGCGCATCGAACTCTCCGATCCACACCTCCTCATGTCTGGCGGCGCTCTCTTCTGCCGCGATTGGGCAGCGCCACTCGAAGACAACGATGCTTTTGACTGGATTCAGCTCCTGCGCAAGCACGGCTCGATTCCAGTCCCCGCCCACGAAGCGGGTGAGTTTGTCGATTCGTTGCTTCAGATGCCCGAAATACCGCCCATCGAGATGCCCGAGGAACTCCAGTGGGAAGAGGTCGCTATCGAGCCCGAGCCGTGCCTGCAAGCCTGGTCGAGAAACGACAAGAGATATTCGCAGGATCTCCTCTGGATAGATGTTTCCTTCGATTACGACGACCACAGCGTCAAGCCGGACATGCCCGGCCAACGTATCTATCAGTCAGACAAAAAGCGTTACATTCTTCGTAACGTCACGTTCGAGCGTGAGGCTGTGAACCGCCTGACGGAACTTAGAGTTCAAGCCTCTCCAGCCTACAGCGAAGCCAAATGGCAGATCTCCGCCCGGAATTTCGCCACACTCGCCTCCACTCTCCTCGCCGAAGGCTGGCACATCGAAGCCGAAGGCAAAGAACTCCGCCATCCCGGCGAATTCAACATCTCCGTCACCTCCGGCATCGACTGGTTCGAGCTGCGCGGTGAAGTGGATTTCGGCGGCGTCACTGCCCGGCTGCCCGAGCTCCTTGCCGCGCTCCGCAAAGGTGAAGACACCATCCTCCTCGGCGACGGCACCTTCGGCGTCCTGCCCGAAGAATGGCTCAAAAAATACGGCCCCCTTGCCGAAGTCGGCGACACCCAGGAAGACCACATCCGATTCACCCCCGGCCAGGTCGGCCTGCTCGATGCGCTCCTCGCCTCCCAGCCGAAAGTAACTTTCGACGAGACCTTTTCCCACGCTCGAGATCGCCTTCTCAGTTTCAAAGGCGTCGAGCCCGTCGACCCGCCCGAAACCTTCCAGGGCGAGCTTCGCCCCTACCAGCGCGACGGACTCGGCTGGCTGAACTTCCTCCAGGAATTCCACCTCGGCGGCTGCCTCGCCGATGACATGGGACTCGGTAAGACCGTGCAGGTGCTTGCTCTTTTGGAAGAGAGAAGACAACGTTCAACGTCCAACGTTCAACGCTCAACTTTCAACGCCGAATCTGAAAACGGAGAACAACCCTCCGACACTCCCACCCCCTCTTCCCCCTCTTCCGCTTCCCTCGCCGTCGTCCCGAAATCCCTCGTCTATAACTGGATTCAGGAAGCCGCCCGCTTCACGCCCGGGCTGCGCGTTCTCGACCATACCGGTAACGACCGCATCAAGGGCACCGACCACTTCGGCGACTACGACCTCGTCATCACCACCTACGGCACTTTGCGGCGGGACATCACTTTCCTCAAAGATTACTCGTTTGATTGCTGCATCCTCGACGAAGCCCAGGCCATCAAAAACGCCAAGACCGCGGCCGCCAAAGCCGCCCGACTTGTCCAGGCCAAACAGCGTCTTGGACTCAGCGGCACGCCCATCGAAAACCACCTCGGCGAACTGTGGAGTCTCTTCGAATTCCTCAACCCCGGCATGCTCGGCAGCGCATCCGTGTTCGGCATGACCGGCAGCGCCAGCCGCAACCCTGACCCGGTCACCAAAGAGCTCCTCTCCAAGGCCCTTCGCCCGTTCATCCTCCGCCGCACCAAAGATCGGGTCGCCAAAGACCTCCCGGCCAAGCTTGAGCAGACCCTCTACTGCGAGCTCGAATCCAAACAGCGCAAACAATACGACGACCTCCGCGATCACTACCGCGCCCTCCTCCTCAAAAAGATCGACGACGTCGGCATCAATCGCTCCAAGATCCATATCCTCGAAGCGCTCCTCCGCCTCCGTCAGGCCGCCATCCACCCCGGCCTCATCGATCCTGCCAAATCCGACGGCCCCAGCGCCAAACTCGATATGCTCCTCCCGCAGATCCGGGAAGTCCTCGAAGAAGGACACAAGGCGCTCGTCTTTTCGCAGTTCACCAAAATGCTCGGCATCCTCCGCGAGCACCTCGATAAAGACGGCGTCGATTACGAATACCTCGACGGCCGCACCCACAAACGCCAGCCGAAGATCGACCGCTTCCAGAACGACCCCGACTGCAAACTCTTCCTCATCAGCCTCAAAGCCGGCGGCCTCGGCCTTAACCTCACCGCCGCCGATTACGTCTTCCTGCTCGACCCCTGGTGGAATCCCGCTGTCGAATCCCAGGCCATCGACCGCACCCACCGCATCGGCCAGACCCGCCAGGTCTTCGCCTACCGCCTCATCGCCCGCGACACCGTCGAGGAAAAAATCCTCCAACTCCAGGAAACCAAACGCAACCTCGCCGACGCCATCATCAACGCCGACAACAGCCTCATCCGCAGCATGGGCAAGGAAGATCTGGAGCTGTTGTTGTCGTAGGGAAAACGTAATACGTAATACGTAATACATAAGTTTGGATGAGCAGCCGAGTGTTCTTTGAGCGGCGGTTCAGAATACTGGAGACTCAAGGCTCGATGCCGGAAAGCTATCTTTGGAGTGCGGTGCCTTGTCATCGTTTTCGTTTTCGTACGCTTTAAGGTCATGCACTCCGTCCTTGCGTTTACTCATTACTCATTAACCATATGCTCACTACCTTCCGCGCTGCTCTCATCGGCTGCTCCCGCATGGGGGCTTTTATTGATAACGAAGTTGTTGGTTACGCCGCCATTCACCTGCCTTACTCGCACGCGGCCGGTTACGCGGCCTGCCCGCGCACGGAGATTGTGGCGTGCGCCGATCTCCGTGAAGACGTGATGGAAAAATTCGGCGAGACCTACGGCGTCCCGAAAGAGAAGCATTACACCGACTACAAAGAACTCATCGAGAAGGAGCGGCCGGATATCATCAGCGTGGCCACGCAGCCGGAGCACCGCGCTGAGATCGTCATCTTTGCAGCGAACAACGGCGTCAAAGCCATCTACGCGGAAAAGGCACTCTCCGCCTCGCTCAAGGAAGCGGACGACATGGCCGCCGCGCTCGAGCGGGAATGCGTCATCTTCAACATGGGCACAAACCGCCGCTGGGATAATGGCTACGATCGGATGAAAGAGATCGTTGACAGCGATGAAATCGGCGCGCTGCAATCGTTCATCATCTACGCCAACGGCACGCTCTTTAACACCGCCAGCCACAACTTCGACCTTATGCTCCGCATGAACAACGACGAACCGGTCGATTGGGTGCAGGCCAACCTGCACGGCAAAGACGAAGATCTCTTCGACGGCGACACCCTCAAGACCGACCCATCCGGCGAAGGCATCATTCAGTTCCGCAACGGCGTCAAGGGCTACGCGCTGCTCACCAGACGTGGCAGTAATTTCGAGGCCATCTGCGAAAAGGGCACCATCACCGCCCGCAACAACGGCCAGACCTGGGAACTCTATAAAAGCGCACCCATGGATGACTCCGGCCGACGGATGGGGCTCTTTCAGGAAGCCCTCCCCGAGATCGAACGCCGCAGTTCCACCCTCACACTCGTCGAAGACCTCGTCCACGCTCTCGACACCGGCGAGCCCACTCGCGGCGGCATCAAAGTCGCCCAGGCAAACATGGAGCTCATCTTCGGCTTCATCGAATCTCACCGCCGCGGCGGAGCGAAAGTAAAGCTACCTGTGGAAGACCGGACGCTGACCCTCAAGCGGCAAAGAGTCGGTGGGAATACGCCGAAGTATGAGGCGTAATACGTAATGCGTAATACGTAATACGTAAGGCCGGAGTGCGGTTTTGCTTTGGACGGCCGATGGGGAGATTCTGGATTCTCGATGAGTGTCGGTGGTGGTGTGATGACGGCTGAGACCTAAAGGCGTGTGAAAACGGTGGCAGCTTTCCGGCATCTAGCATCAGTCCGTCCTGAAGCCGCCGTCACGACTACACCGGTACTCTCAGTTTACGTATTACGTATTACGTATACGTCTAACGCCTCGCCCTCAGGAACGTAGTAATCGGCGATCACTTATTCCCTGAGGCCCCCATGAGAAAATTTAAAGTGGCCGCGTCGTGCGCGGTCTTTCTGGCCGTTCTCTTTGCGCGTCAGCGAAGCGCGGAAATCCCTGTAGAAACAAGCGTCCCCGAAGTGGCGCCCAAATCAGGCGGAGCTGTCATCGGAACATGATCGATATTCCGATGCCCTCCAACACGTTGATGATGACAGACGATACTCCTGACCCACCGTGACACGATGATGGGGTGAATCTGCTCTACTTCGACGCTCACGTGGAATGGCCGCCGATCAAAGCAGAAACACCCGATCCCGGGCGTGCCCCAGGCCTCAAACATAATGTCCCCTCCCTCTATGGTGGCGTAACAAAACTTCTTAGACTGAGCGGTGCTATACCTCCTCGCATTGTCCTGTTATTTGATACCGATTAGAAAGCCCATGAATTGATGGGAGGATGGTTCATGGTTGATGGAGTCCCGGCATTCTTCCATCATTCCATGAACCATTAACCATCAACCATCAACCACCTTCCGCCCATGCCTTCCCCCGATCTCTGCATTATTGGCGGCGCCGGCCACGTCGGGCTGCCGCTCGCACTCGCATTTTGCTCTAAAGGACTCACCGTCGGCATCGTCGATCACAACGAAGACGCGCTCGCGGCCATCGGGCGCGGCGAGATGCCGTTCATGGAAATTCACGGTGAAGAATTTCTGGCCGACGCGCTCGAAAAGGATCAACTGATCCTCACCAGCGACGCCTCAATCGTTAAGGAGACGCCCATTGTCATCGTGGTCGTCGGCACGCCGATCGATGAGTATCTGAATCCCGAAATTCGGCTGATGGAAAGCTGCCTCAAGGAGCTCGTGCCGTTCATGCACGACGGGCAGCTCCTCATCCTGCGCAGCACGGTCTATCCGGGTATCAGCGAGTGGACGCAGAAGTTTATGCAGAAAAATAATCTCGGCGTCGAGGTCGCGTTTTGCCCGGAACGCATCGCCCAGGGCTTCGCGCTTCGGGAGGTTTTTCAATTGCCGCAGATCGTGAGCGCGTTCAGCGACGAAGGTCGACAGAGTGCCGCCGATCTATTCAAGAAACTGACCGATGAGATCGTCGAGGTCGAGCCGATGGAGGCGGAGCTGGCCAAGCTGTTCACTAATTCGTGGCGTTACCTGATGTTCGCCGCGGCCAACCAGTTTTACATGATAGCGAACGACCTCGGGCTCGACTTCAGCCGCATTCACCATGCGATCACTCACGACTACGACCGCGCCAGTGACCTGCCGCGTCCCGGCTTTGCCGCGGGCCCGTGCCTGTTTAAGGACACCATGCAGTTGGCCGCGTTCAATAAAAATAATTTCGCCCTCGGCCAGGCCGCGATGTCGATCAACGAGGGCCTGGTCTACTACCTCATCTCGCGCCTCAAGGCACAGCACGATCTATCGAACAAGAAGGTCGGTATCCTCGGCATGGCGTTCAAAGCTGAAAGCGACGACCCCCGCGCCTCGCTCAGCTACAAGCTGAAAAAGCAGCTCTCTTTCGCCTGCGAAGAGGTCCTCACCGCCGACCACTACGTGCAGACCGATGACGACCTCGTCCCTCTCGAACAGGTGCTCGACGAATGTGACATCATCATCGTCGGCGTCCCGCACAAAGCGTATCAGGAGCTGGATCTGGAGGACAAGATTGTCGTGGATGTGTGGAACGTTTTTGGTCGCGGGACGGTGGTGTAATGACGAACCCAATCTTTGGGGTACGATCCATCCCCGTTTTGAGCTTTGCACAGAAGGACACTGATATGAGCCTTGCCACTGTTCAGCCACTTGTGACCGCCGAAGATCTGAATGCCATGCCCAAGAACGAGTTTGAGTATGAGATCGTCGACGGCGTATTACTGAAGATGACGAGCTCGACGGCGGCGAAGTCCTGCCCGGTTTCAAGATGAAGCTGAAAGATCTCTTCGATGAGGCGGACGGCGGATAATGGAAGAATGGTTGATGGTTGATGGTTGATGGTTGATGGTTAATGGTTAATGGAATGATGGGGCCGGCGTTGTTGTGACGGCGGTGGGGAATGGAATGGTAGAGTGTTGGGGCCGACTCACTTTAGACTTCTGTGCGGCCTTTGGAGTGCGGTGATTTATCACCGCTCTCATTTTCTGCGCCTTAAATTCATCCCCGTCATCACAACAACACCGGCACCCATCATTCCATTAACCATCAACCATCAACCATTCTTCCTCTTTCCATGTCCAATGCTTTCCAGGAACATGCCGGCGAATACGAAGGGGGCGCCTTCCATCCCGATCTGCCTAAGGGTAAGGCTTCCGGGACGGTCAAGGTTTCGGATACCGGCGTCACGTTTGAATGCGAGTATCGGACGCTTCAGTTTCCGATGATCGATTTACAGGTCTCGGTCGGCGGCGCGGCGGATACCATGATCTTTCTCAAGCATCCGAATCATGCGGATGTCTCCATCTACACCCTCGACCACGGCATCCTCGATCACCCGGCACTGGTGAACGACCCGCATATCGGCGAACACGTCAAAGCCATCCGCCGCAAAAAGACGGTCTGGTGGGGAGTTCTGGCCGGCGTCATCGTGCTGGCGGCAGGGCTTATCGTTCTGGCATGGCTGGCCAAAAGCCCACTGGCCAGAATCGCCGCGGCGAACGTCCCGCCGGCCTGGGAAGAGAAGCTCGGCGATACCGCGTTCGAGCAATTGAAAGTATCGACGTTCGACCTCATCGAAGCTCCCGCGCTGGATGCCGAGCTCGCCAAACTCACCGACCCGTTGGTCAAGGGCATCGCCAGTCAGCGTTACACCTTCACCTTCCACATTACCCGCAACGAACAGGTTAACGCGTTCGCCATGCCGGGCGGACACGTCGTCATTCATACTGGCCTTCTGCTCGCAGCCGACTCACCGGAAGAAGTGGTCGGTGTTCTCGCGCACGAGATTGCGCACGTCACTCATCAGCATAGCCTCCGCAAGATTTTCGAGTCCGCCGGACTCTACATCATCGTCCAGACCATCCTCGGTGACGTGAGCGGCCTCATCTCGGTCATTGCGGATTACGGCACATTTCTGGCAAACCGAAAATTCTCCCGCAACTTCGAACACGAAGCCGACGACGAAGGCTGGGTCTACCTCCAGCGCGCGAACATCGACCCTCGTGGCCTGGCCAGTTTCTTCAAAAAGATCCAGGCAAAGAAGGGAGGCGCCATTCAGACCGTGGAAGAAGCGACCTCCATCCTGAGCACCCATCCAACAGACGCCGAGCGCATCAACCGACTGGAAAAGAAATGGAAGGCGGCGGCTCAGAAGGATGGGTTCATAGAATTCAAGATCGATTGGAAGGCGTTCAAAGGAAAAGTGGAACCGGGGAATTAGGAAAGAGAATACGGGGCCGTCGTTGTTGTGAGTGATGCTCGACGCTGGATGCTGGATACTCGGTAAGTGCTGACATTCGAATCCCCAGCGGCGAATATTCCATTTGTCCTGTCTCTCAAAACAGAGGCAGCCCCGTATTCTCTTTCCTAATTCCCCGGTTCCTTTTCTTCCATGCCCACCAGTTCCCTCAAATCCGTCTCCCTCCTGAGCCTGTGCTCGCTGGGGCAGATGTTTCTGCAGTTCGCCTTTCAGGTGGTGCTGGCCAAACATTTTGGGGCCGGCGTGGCGATGGATGCGTTCGCCGCGGGGATGGCGCTGCCGATTGTCATCTGCACCACGCTGGTCGGTTCGCTGGGGTATTCCTTTGTGCCCATTTTTCTGGAACGAATGCACGAGGCCGGTGAGGAAGAAGCATGGAAGCTCGCCAACTCGGTCGGGCTGCTGCTCTTCCTGATCACCGGTGGAATTTCTGTCGGCGGATGTCTGCTGGCTGAGCCGATCATGCGGTCGCTGCATCCGGGATTTTCAGCCGAACAACTTCACGAAACGGTACGGGTCTTTCAGATCTTGAGTTGGCTCACGCTGGCAAACAGTATGACCACGTTTCTGCAGGCCCTTTATCACTCTTACCAGCGTTATACGCCGACCGCGATCGGGCCCCTGGCCGGCGTGGCGCTGACGGTGGTCTGGACGATCCTGCTGCACGAGGAGTGGGGGATTCTCGCCGGTGCGAGTGGTGTGGTCGCGGGCGCGGTGCTCGGGAATCTGATCCAGTCGCCCCTTTATCTGCGCCATTTCAAGCTTCAGATTTCGTTCGACGCGAGTTTCAAGAAATGTATGCGACTGCTGGGGCCGCTGATCATTGGCGCGCTGTATTACAACCTCGATCCCCTGGTTGATCGGTATCTGGCTTCCAAGATGTCGGAAGGCAGCATCGCGCATCTCGGGTATGCGTGGCGGCTGATCAATGGCGTGCTCATTCTCTGCACCAGTGGGCTCTCCATCGTCATCTTTCCGGTCCTGATTCAGCACTTTGTTGCCGGCAAAGAATTGGAAACGAGGAAGGAGATCGCTTTCGCTATTCGGTTTCTGGCGTTCATCCTCATGCCGGTTGGGTTGGGTCTGGCATGCTTCAGCCGGCCGATTGTGCACGACCTGTTTGAGCGTGGGCAGTTCGAGACATCCGATACCGCGGCGGTTGCGCTCCTCCTGGCGATTTATGCAGGGGTGGTCATCGGGGCCAGCCTTGGCGAAATTTCGGCCAAGATTTTCTTTGCCATTCAGGACACCTGGACGCCGGTCATCATCAAATCGGTCGGGTTTACTGTGGGTGCCGTTCTGAAAATTATTCTGGGGCCGGAACACGGCGTGGAAGGCATCGTGCTGGCGACTTCCGTTTACTACATTCTGAATTCAGTGATCCAACTGATCGTGATCCGTAAACGGCTCGGCCCGGGCATGTATGCCGGCGTACCCGGCGCCCTTTTGCGCAGCTTCGTGGCCAGCGCAGTGGCATTATCTGTGGCCTGGTTTGTTTTTAATGCCGAGATTCCATATGCATCGATACCGGCCATCCTCGTCTCGATTATCTGCTATGCCGTGGTGACGTGGCTGCTGAAGGATGAGTTTACGTTGAAATTTGTGGAGGCAGTGCGATCTGGGCGAAGTTCAACCACTGCCAGCACAGAGGCAGACGAATAGTAGATGGAATCAAAATAACTCCTGAAAATCCGTGAGACCTCGTGAAGACCAAAACCGAACAGGACAACCCACGATCACAAAACACATCGCGTCTCGTCCCGCCAACAGCCGCAATCTGGATCTGCGTTGCCCTGCTTTCAGCGACAAAACTGCTGCGCAATTTCGGCTTCACTTCCACCATCGAGACCCTGATCGGCATCACCGCGCTGCTTGCTGCGGCAGGCATCCTGGCGCATGCGATTCAGCGACTTTGCAAGCTCTTCAGTGGTGCTGACGCTCCGCGGCAGCTTTGGCCTTTATCACCAGAAATCTTACTGCCTGCGTCCTGGGCATTCCTGGCCCTGGCCGGCTTTATCGCCTGGCCAAGCTGCATGTACCCGCAGCATCATCCGATAGCGTTTCTATTTACGTTTGGGGCTGTGGTGACGTTCCCGATGTCACTGAGTTTCTCAACGGGCAATCAGCGCAGAGCACAAATCTATGCCAAGGCTGTCGTCGCCGTTTACGCCTGCCTGGCCGTTGTATCGGTCGCTGGTTTTTATTTTGCGGTTCGGCCGCATATCCAGGGCCTCGATTTTTTCTATTACATCTGTTATGCGCGAGATCAGATCCAAGATAACGAAACCGCGCACATGATCCGATACGCCCATTTCCCGGGCATCTACGCCTTCTGGCGTTCGGTCATGCTTGTGGCCGGACAGAGTCTCGGCGCGTTGCAATGGGCTTATATCGGCTTGCTCTTTGCCAATGCCCTCGCGGTGGCAGGGGTCATTCGCCGGCTGACCGGCTCGCTGCTCGCACCGCTATTCGGCGCCGTCTGGTACGCCGTCTTATGCACCCGTTTCGAGGGCACCCTCGGCGTCACCGAACCGTTGTGCTCCCTGCCGCTACTGTGCAGCCTCTGGTATTGGGCCGGCCGCCCTCTGCGAGACAGAAACGGAATCAAATACGCCGTAGCACTCGGCGCAGGGCTCGCTCTCTGCCTTTACGGCAAGCAGCAGGGCGGGCTGCTCTGGATGGGTGCTTTCTCGCTTCTGCCAGGGCTCTTCACCGGCCCGAAGGAAAATCGCCACCAACTGCCTCACGCCATTCTGATGGGGGCGACTGCGGTGTTGTTGTTCTTCATGCTCATTCTTCTGGAAGGACACGGCATTGATCCGTTGCGCATCGGGCTCGGTTTTGCCAAAGGTTACAAGACCCACGGGGCTGCCCTGGAAAACCTGAGAAGCATTATTCAAAACGATGAAACGATCATGCTCGCCGGTCTATTCGCCTTCGTCTGCTGGATTTTGTCCTGGTTCGCCTCCTGGGCACGCCGGCGTCCCGCCGGCATAGGGGCCGAAGGTCACCCCCGGCAGAGCCCGCGGGACGCTGGCGTGCCCAGGGAGATGGCCATAGCCGGTTTTGCCATCCTCGCCGCTTCGGGCACTCTGGTGCAAGTTCTACGACGGCCCTATGTACATTACGCGCTGCTCAGTCTGCCCTTCATCGTGGTGGCGGCCATCCTCGCAGTGAACGACATCCTTCGACGGCTCCCTGACCACGTTCGAAAAGCGCCACTGACCGCGCTGCTTCTTCTTCATCTGGCCGCGCTGCCCCTGCTGTGGGGAAGTGACGACCCTGGAAACGCCAGGCTTCTTCGCGACTGGCTGAAGCCTGAGCCCTACCGCCAATCGTGCTGGTATGAACTGCCGGACGTTTCAAAAGATCTGGCTGAGCTGCAAGAGCTCGTTCCGGCCGGCACAGACCTCCTGGTGATCCCTCCAAGGCGCAGCTCCGTCCACTTCGTTCTCGGCACCATTCCAAGATCGTTTGCCAACGGCTACAACTGGGCCCTGGATGCACCATTACTCTATGAAACAGTCTCCAAACCCAGCCTTCAGACAGTGCTCATCATCAACAACCTCGGCCCCGGCGACCAGGAAAACTGGAACGGATTCGAATGCGATAAGGTCGTCAAAAAAATGAGGGATGAAAGTTTTAAACCTGTAGTCTCTCTCAAGACGGTAACACTTTGGCGAAAGCAGTAGATCGGAAGGCCACAGACTCCAATTCTTGGATCGTGTCAAAGCACAGGAAGAAAAAGACTAAGCCTGAAAAGCTCACCGCAGACGAGCCCCCTCATCAACTGCAGGGTCTGAGCAGGTGGGCCTTCGTCCCCGTGGCTGTGGGATGTGTATTGCTGGTTTTTGTGCTGCGCTGGGCGTCTTTAATCGAGGTAGCAGGGTCGGCGAGCACTCTGCCTTTCAAGGCAATGATGTTCGGTTTTTTTGGGTGCCTGTGCATCAATCTCACGTGTACGGTCGCACACATTTATTGTGTGCTTCGCTTAAAAACAGCGCCCCAATATATGGCGGCCATCTGGGGAGGCTGGGCTCTCGTATGTATCAAGGCCATTCTTGAATGGCCGCTTGCCGTTTTCCCAATCATCAGCCCTCTCCATACCTGGTATGGCTTTCTGGCTGTGTTTGGGCTACCCGTCATTTTCTGTTCCACAAAGCGTAAATCCTGGCCAAAGGGCCAGGATTACTGCGGCCTTTTCATCAAAATCCTGCTGCCCATCGGCATTGGGGCCACACTCGCTTATCTGAAGCAGGTAATACCAGAAGTAGAAGGGAACGATTTCTGGTATTACCTGTGTAATTCAAGAGACATTGTCCTGAGCGACATAGAAGCCCCAATGGCTCGCTATGCTTACTTTCCGGGCGTTTATACGTTTTGGATGATCGTCCTGCGTGTTTTTGGCGGCACGCTGTTTTCGGCCCAGGCTGCCTATGTTTTTCTGCAGCTCTTAAACATCGTTGCCGTCGGCCTGCTTACTGGCCTGGTGACTCGTCAAGGATGGCTGGCTATATGGAGCAGCCTCGCATTCGCCGTCATTTGCTGTCGGTACGAAGGTTTTGAAGGGCAGACAGAACCTCTCGCGACACTCCCCATTCTCATCGGTCTAATCATCTGGCGCGGAAGACCGCTCCGTCTACCCGTCTCGTATATCTCGCTTGGGATTGCCTTTGCTTTGATGGTTTACTGTAGGCAGCAAGGCGCGCTGTTGGCTATGGCATACGTAAGCATTGTGTTTTCAGAATGGCTGCGGGGGCACAGGGAAACACGGGATTGGGTCGCGATGCTAGGGATTCCTGTCATCTCTGGGTGTAGTTTTCTGCTGCTTGTGCTTCTTGAAGGAGAGGGCCTGCAGCCGATAGCTTTGGGCCTGGGGTTGGCAAACCAGTATGCTCAGGAATCTTCCTGGTGGGAAAATACAATCTATTTTCGGGATCGAAATTGGCCGATTAGCATCGGCATCCTGTGCCTGATTGCCGGGTACCTGGCGATCATTTCAAGACAAGTAACAAGACAATGGCTGAAAGAACCCGCCGGATGCTTATTCGGATATGCCATGGGGGCCGTCCTCTTGTCACTGCTACAGTATTTCTGGCGGCCTTATCAACACTACTTCCTGCTCGGTGCTCCCTTCCTTGCCCTCGGGCTCGCTCTGCTGGGACATTATATCTGGACGAATTTGCCCCGGGAGGCCGCAGGCTTCCCTGTCACCCGGCTATTAGCCATTACCCTGGCCGGCGCGGTCATTTTAGTGCCCAGACCTTTTCCCGGTGATCTTCATCTCTGGAGCTTGCGAAAGTATTCTGGCCCTTGCCATAGCTGTCTTCACCGGAATCTACAGTCTGCTAAAGCCCTTGCGCCGCACGTACAGCAAGGGGATGTTGCGGTCCTTCTACCGCTAGGCTCAAACGAGGTGCACTTCATACTCGGCACCCATAGCGAACTTAAAGTTGGATACAGATGGCCAGCGCATGGCCTGGATGATGCCAACTGGGACGAGACCGATGTAGTCGTAGTCTTCAAACGTGGTCACTGCGTAGATCAGAAGTGGAAAGAGATGGATTGCGATACCGCGTTTAACGCAATATTGGCTGCCGGCTTTGAGCCTGAAGAAGAGACAGAGGTGATGACGCTGTATCGGAGGCCGGGTAAGTGGAATGGAGTGATGAAGTGATGGAATGAGCAAAAAGAAGACGTAATAGAGTGATGAGTAATCAGTAATGAGTAAGGCACTGCCCAGCCACGCAAATTTTTAAACCCGAAACAAAACTTAAAGCAGCCATACAGCCCCAATCACCCACCTGCAAGCCCAGAGCGCCGTTTCAGCCTCATTACTCATTACCCATTACTCAACGCAAACCTCACAACAGCACTTTAACTTCGCAGCTTCCCTCCTCTCTCCTCCCCTCTCGCTCCTCCCTCCTCAGTCCTGCGGCACACTCGATGCTATCCCTCCCGCCGCCTCTTGATTGCGTGGTTTTTTTCAACGGAAACAAGACGGTGGTCTTGACGCTCCGCGGCAAGATGATCGGAAGCGGTCGTGGAGCGCCCGCACTACTGGCGTTCGCTGACTGAACGCTTCAAACAAAAACAGCCAACCTCTCTTCAAGGACGAACACTATATGAAAGTCAAAACATTCTCTGGTGCGACCATCAACGAAGCCCTCACCGCGGTTAAAGAAGAAATGGGCGATTCTGTCCTCATCCTCGAGACCCGCAGCAAACCTATCGATGGTATCAGCGGTATGTTTGGTAAAAAGATGGTCGAAGTGATCGTAGCGGACGACGATTCCAACCAGGCGAATTCCAGCCCCTTCTCCGCGCTCGGTATGGCCAACGACGAAGCCAAAGACCCGGAATCGCTTCTTGAATTTGAGGAACAGGCCAAACAGGTCGAAGCGAGAACGTCCCAGCTCCCGCCGCCGGTCATTCGCCGCCCAACCGAGCTCACCGAACGCGCCTACGGCAAACGTCCGGAAGTCGTAGACGAAGCCGAACTCGAAGTGTTCCGGAAAGAACTCGAAGCCATGGTCGATGAAAAAATGCCGGTCATAAACGTCCCTGTCCGCATGCACCTTCCCCAGGAGGTCCCGGCCCTCGTCGGCGCGGCAGCCGGCAATGGCGCAGGTGCCGGCAACGGACTCCACAAAATCTACGGCATCGGCAACCCCATGCAGGGCGACGTCCCGGCCCAGCTCCCGACCGTGCTCAATCAAATCCAGAAGATCAATGAAAACGGTGCAAACGCTGACATACCCACCCTCCCTCAGCCAAGCTCAGCGCAGATGCAGTTCGGCTACCAGGCCCCGCAGTTCGCACAACTTTCAGCGCAGAACGGCACAATACCGGCCAGCCCAACCCATAGCCCTTTCCCCGAAGACGCCGGCCTCCCAATGCAAAAGAGGAACGGCGGCTATGAGCTGCCAGCCACGCCCGAGTTGCCCATTACCGAAAGACCCAAGCCCACCGATATCGAAGAATCGGAAGGAAAGGCCAATACCCAAATACCCCGACAAGCCGCGGAAGCCCCATCTACTCCAACACTCCAACACTCCAACGCTCCATCAACACCCGTCGCCTCAACAAAATCGGACACCTCCGCCACCCCCACACCCTCTTCCTACCCCGAAGCTTTCCAACCCGTCTTCGAGCACCTGCTCGATCAGGACATGCCCAAGCCACTGGCCAAGTCGCTCATCAAATACGTCATCAAACAGCTCGGGGCCGACGCGACCGACGAAGACATCCAAAATAAATTGCGCTCTACATTGCGCAGCGCCGTTCGCACCGCACCGATACTCGACCGTGAAAATCCGAAGATCGTCGAAGGCCTCTCCGCCAAAGACGAAGATGAAGCTTCCCAAAGCGATCCGTGGAGCATCCTCGATGACGACCCATTCGCCGATGACCTGGAAGCCGAGGTCAGCATCGTCGATAACGACAGCGCTCCGGATAGCAAGCCCTCCACCATCGTCGCATTCGTCGGCACTTCCGGCGTAGGCAAGACCTCATCGCTGGCCAAGATCGCCGCGCACTTCGCCAACAAAAAAGTCCGCACCGTCGGCCTCATCGGCATCGAAACCCCGCACGTCGGGTCGGTCGACCGTCTCGAGGCATACGGCAAACTGATGGGCGCGCAGTTCAAGAAAGTCCGCTCACCCGGACAGCTCGCCGAGGCCATCAAAGAGATGAGCGGCTGCGCATATATCTTCATCGATACCCCGGCCTGCTCCCTCAAAAAAGGCGAGCGCAAAAACGGACGCAGCCCGTTCCAGCCCAAGCATCTCCAGCTTTTCTTCAGCGCCGCACCCGGCGTGCAGAAGCACCTCGTCCTCAACGCCAACACCCGCGGCCGAGATCTCAACGCCGCAGCCAAAGCCTTCGACACCCTCGATATCGACCGTCTCCTCTTCAGCAAGCTCGATGAAACCAACGCCCTCGGTCACCTCTTCGGCCTGCTCGAAAAAACCAAGCTCCCCATTTCCTACCTCACCTCCAGCCAGGAAATCCCCGGCGACCTAAATGAAGTGAACGCCGAAGAAATGGTCGAGAGAATGGTGGGGAATGCGTAATACGTAATACGTAATGCGTAATACGTAATGCGTAATACGTAATGCGTAAGCGCGATATCGGATTACGGATTTTGCTTTGGGAGACCGATGGTAATGGGATGCTGGATGCTGGTAATACCGTTTTGTTTTGAAAGCCGGCCGGAACTCTGATGCTAATTCTCCACGTCTGAACGGCAGCACCCTCCAAGCCTGAGCCGCACCACCAGCATCGAGCATCCAGTATCTCAATTGAATCCGCCGTTACAGCAACACCGGCCACCTAAGCCCAAACTTACGTATTACGTATTACGTATTACGTATTACGTATTACGTAATGGGATGCTCGATGCTGGTAATACCGTTTTGTTTTGAACGCCGGCCGGAACTGTGATTTCCTCCACGTCTGAACGGCAGCTCCAAGCCTGAGCCGCACTACCAGCATCGAGCATCCAGTATCTCAATTGAATCCGCCGTTACAGCAACACCGGCCACCTAAGCCCAAACTTACGTATTACGTATTACGCCCCCATGTCTTTATCCGCCTGCCTCATCGTCAAAAACGAAGAACGCGACCTCCCGCGCTGCCTGCGCAGCCTCAAGGGCGCGGTCGATGAGATCGTGGTCGTTGATACCGGTTCGACCGATCGGACGGTCGAGATAGCCAAAGAGTTCGGCGCAAAGGTCAGCTACTTCGAATGGTGCGACGACTTTGCCGCAGCGCGCAATGCATCCATCGACCTGGCTACCAGCGATTGGATTCTGCAGATCGATGCGGACGAAGAACTCTGGCACGGCGACATTGCCGAACTCCGGAATCTGGTCGCCCGCAAGGACATGCCGAACGTCGATGGTGCGTACATTCTTCTGCGCAGCCTTCTGGATATCACACCCAGCGCGCAGGACGGTGACTCGCTCCCCGATCCCCAGGAATGGCGACAGACCGCAAACCATCTTCAACGACTCTTCCGACGGAAGCCGCACCTCCGTTTCACCGGCGCCATCCACGAAGCCGTCCTCGATATCCAGGCGACCGTACTCACCAACATCTCGATCTATCACTACGGATACGCGTCCGACGAAGGCACCATGAACCGCCGCTTCGAGCGCAACCGCCGCCTCACCCTCGACTACATCGAGCGTGAGCCCGACAATCCTGTTCCCTATTTTTACGCGGGCGGGACCTGCATGAACAACGGACTCCTCGACGAAGCCGAAGCATACTTCCACAAAGTTCTGAGCCTCTGGAAACCGGAGCACGACGACAAACAACACTTCCTGCTCAACACGCTCATGAAGCTCGCCCAGCTCGTCGGCAAGCGTGGTGATTACACCACCATGCAGCACTACGCCGAGCGCGCCCTCGCCCTCGATTCCAATTACCTCGACCCCTGGATGCGCCTCGGTGAAGCCCTCTTCAACCTCGAGTATTACTGGCCCGCCGAACGCGCCCTCCGCCGCTACCTGGAAATCCACGACGACCTCAACACCGACATTAAACCGCTCCCATACGTCCTCCTCTTAATGAACGCCAAACCCCAGGCCCACTACATCCTCGGCCGCATCGCCGAAGAGCGCGAAGACATCGAGGACGCCGTCCATCACTACGCACGCGCACACAAACTTGATCCGTATCACCCGACAAATCCTGGGGAGGCGCTGCAGAGGCTGGGGGCCCTTTCGTAATGAGTAATGCGTAATGAGTACGTCTTTCGGTCATGGAAGACCTGAAGGACAAGCTTCTCATCGCCTGGCTCAAGGAAGATGAATATGGCGTAGCTTCATTCCTCGATCTGCTGATCAGTATCTTTCGTTCTCTCGATGGGGCCGGCCTGCTGGATGAGAAGACACAGCAGCAGGTGCAGTCGCTCTACGATCTCGATCCGGATGAAGCTCAACAGGTCGCGGCTGAGACACTCAAAACATTTGTAGGCGATCGCACTCTTCTCGTGCTGATGGAAAACCTGGACGAGATTTTCAAGGGGCTGGGCGACCAGGGCCAGCAGACCGCGGCCAGCCAATTAAAAATCCTGAAGGAGACAGGCTACGTCAAATCCGAGTTACAGGGCAGGGAGTCGTGGTATGAGCTTCGCGAGCCGCTGATGCGATTGAGCGTCGAAGTGAAAAAGAATCGCGGTGAGCCGATACGACTTTTTGTGGACTTTTTGAGACTGTGGTACTCGAAGGATGAGCTAGAAGAGCGGCTTAACGCATTAGGTCCAGACGCCCATTTAGAACGGGAGTATGTATGTTTCGCAATGAAACTTGTGAATGAAAATCCAGATCCACGCGTAACCGCCTGTTTAAGAGATCTGCAAACATTTGAGGAAAACAAAGATTGGGAGCGAGTGTTTGCTGTTACAGAGGAACTGCTGGCCATTGAGCAGAACGCATTGCATTTGGGATTACACGGTTATGCTTTGTCTCACCTAAACCGGCATGAGGAAGCCCAAGAAAGCAATAAGAAAGCACTTGCATTAGATTCGGAAGATTTTTGTGCTCAGCTCTGTGCTGGTGTAGGTCTGAGTCGTTTAGGTCGTCATGACAAAGCTTTGGAACGTTTTCGAACAGCAACCGAGTTACAGCCGGACCTCCCCTACGTGTGGATGTTTATTGCCGGTTTCCTCACCAAGTTCGGTCGTTACAAAGAGTCCACCGACTGTCTAGAGAGAGTAATCAAGCTTGATCATGCAGAGCTTCAGATTCCTGCACGTCTTCTAAATGCCGCGGTCGAATACATCACTACTAAGGATGAGCGGGCTCTTTTGAAATTGCCTGAAGAGCAACGTGATGTTTTGATGCCGCTGTTGGGATTGGGAGAGCAGAATTGATTCGACAGACGAGGAAAAGGAAGAAGGAATCGGGGATGCCAGGCTCTCTTTGGAG
>Ga0310124_10001116_pt1 | contig 18814 bp, 13 predicted proteins | sample CB11b_AW_Bot5_MG_FD_203507 | JGI IMG/M metagenome (GOLD analysis project Ga0310124, IMG submission 203507) | Marine microbial communities from Western Arctic Ocean, Canada - CB11b_AW_Bot5 | ecosystem: Environmental > Aquatic > Marine > Oceanic | place: Canada: Western Arctic Ocean | collected... | reverse complement strand
TGTTGTCTCCGCACAGTCTTCACGATTGGGTGTTGCGCGATAGAAGTTTGTCGGCGGATTAGAGAAAACACTTCCCGAACCTGTTAACAGGCGATGGACAAATTCGTCGAAGGGTTGGTTATCGGCAATTGAGTCGACGATCCAGCGATGAAATTTGTTCACACCAGGTGGTGTTAATGTTTTGTTTTGAACGCGCAGCAAGTCTGCCCACTTCATTCCCCAAAACTCGGCAAACTCAGGACGTTCCAGTACATGATCAACCAGTTGGCGACGTTTTGCAGGATCATCCGCTTTGAGGAACTGCTTTGATTCCCTGACACTGGGAAGTTTTCCTAAAATGTCCAGGTGCAGCCGGCGAATGAATTCGTCATCGGTGCAAAGCTCAGATGGCAAAACTTGAAATTGCTTCAACTGCGCGAAGTTGAGATGGTCAACGTAGTTGTTTTCAGGCGGTTCGTTCCAGTGAAAGCCTGCAACCGGTTGGATCCATGACAGCCACGCTGCTTGCATATGCTGGCCATACTGAACCATGATCGCCGATTGTCCCCGCCCATGGCCGATGACCCGACCTGATTGATTGACCTCGGCAATTTGGTCATCACTGCTGGTGAACGTTGCCAGATGGGTTACGTCACGAACGCGGCCGTCATTGAACTTGGCCAAAACGGCAAGCTGTTGTGAAAACGAACCTTCGTAGAGGACGCGGCGATTGGGATGTACCTCGATTTCGATACATTCCGGATCGGTAGCAGTATCGGCTCGGCACCCATTGGCGATCCAGTCTCGTAATAATGAGTAGACCAGGTCTTGTTCGTGAAGCCTTCGTCCACCCCCGTGAGCCACATCCATTACAGGTTTGCGAAGCAGTAAACTCATTTCTGGCAGTAGCAAGTTAACTCGACGGCCAGATTCACCAAAGACGATTTGCTGCCAATCCGGTTTCGTATCGAAGCCGCGCAATGACAAGTGAAATCCACCCTTGCCATTGGGACTGGCATGGCAGGAACCGGAGTTGCAACCCTGCTTGTTGATTGCAACCAGTACTTCGTCACGAAACGAAATAGGCGACTTTGTCCCCGGGGATGGCAATAGGACGGGAACCTCGTGTGAATTATCACCCACGGTCACTCTGATGGTTGCCGATGGTCTTGAAATCGGCTCAGCTTTGGCAAATTCATCGTTTGAATTGGTGTCCGGCAATTGTTTTTGAGTCGGTACGGACGTCGTGAATTGAACTTTCCAGTCAACACCCAAAAAATCACCACCCTTGGCCTCCAGACGTAGCTGATCGCCGGGCGTGACTTGAATGTGCCTGAGTACTGAGTTGGACCGTTTGCTGTCGGAAAGTGCTTGAGCCAAGGTGTAGGGCATATTCGCTGTCGACCCATCCTGATTTCCGTCGTTGTTACTATCGCGTTCGGGGACATTGAATGTGCCAATTAAGACCTGTCGTGATCTGCCACGTACGAGATAAAGCGTTACTGGGATGACCCGATCAATATCTCGTGGCATCCAAAGTGCTGCATCAATAGAAACGGTTCCGGCATGAGGTGCTGTCCAGGCAATTGCGATGGGCGTGTGACAAAAGACCCGTTGCTCGGGAAAATCGAACGGAGTGCCGGTGAACTTGGGTGACACGGCTCGAGCAATCGCAGGAACATTTGAATTTTCGGAAGAATGCCAGCCCGGTTGATCGCCTGCAGGAAACTCGGCACTACCAAATAGGCGATCCGTAGCGAAGTTGAGCGGTGTGCCATCAATCCGTTCGTAGCTCCAGGTATCATGAGGATTTTGCGTGTTGCTGAAATCGGCGGCCAGATCGTACCGGCCCGTTGGTTTTCCTGAAGGTACGCGCTGTGGTTCCGCTGGAATCCCAGGCACGGAAACGAATTGGCTCTGAAAAACTCCTTCAGTCCGCTGCCGGACGATTGAGACCAGCCCATGTTCGCCCGCGACGACTTCAGCACTTGTTGTTTCCGTCCCTGGATCCTGGCCGAAGACTTCGTAGGAGGCCAAGTGGGTCAGGTCCCATTCTCTTGCGTCGGCAGAGAATCCGGTAACCACTAATTGGGTGATGTCGCGTGGATTGGCCAGATCGACACTCGGCGGATGAACTTCGATCCGCTTGATCGAATCTGCCAGATCTGCCGATTCTGATTTGCGCAGCGGAGCCATCACGATGAGAATAAAGACCATTCCCAACAGCACCCACGAGTCTCGCCACGTCATTCTTAGCAGAAGTTTGTAAAACATGATCAATCACTCTAGTTTAAGGAACACTCCACGCCACGTCAAGAAAAGATGATGGTTAATTAATCAATGATACGACGCCCGTGTTCGTTGCAAACAGCCGTAGCGGTATGCGTCGTGCTGGCCAATTGAATTGAGCTATTGCTGCTGAAATGAAAAGATATGCCTTGATCCTTTCTCGCCAGTAATGAGTTGTTTTCGCACATAAATGTTGGTTTTTGGGAGTGGATTGGAACTGGTTTTAGCATTGGATGTCGAGAAATTGGACACTTCGTTAAGGGTTTCAAACAAAATGACTCCATCATCGGAGACAGGCGCATTTTCGATCTCGATGTTCCGTGTACTCAGCGTAAACCATTCAATGCCCATCGGAATCGAGAGTCGCCTGGCATTCAGTGGCCCTCCGATGCAGACAAGTATTTCACGCTGGCCAGTGTGTGACATGGAGGTCAACGACAGTGTCGCTCTCAATGGTTAGCATGAACAAAAAATGAGCAGGACAACCAAATGCAGGCGGGAGTATTTTATCCGATCGTATTTTGGTAATCTACTTTATTTGGTTGTCTGACGCGGCATAGCTCGTCGGGCGTGGTTGAAGATCATTGGCAGCAACATTGATTTTTATCGTTGGAAGTTTTACGTACCATGGACGTGGTAAGATAACCTTTCCGAGTCAAGTTCAATTGGTGTTGGGGTTCACTCATGAAGCACATCAGGGATGTCTACGAACCGGTCCTTCCCGGTGGTACGCTCATGTCCCGCGTCGAGATTTACGGGAGCGAATCGGTCGATGGCCAGTGCAGTGGTACGCCACATATGCATTTGGCGTGTGACGAGATGTATTTTGGCCTGGCAGGAAACGGTACCGTCGAGTTGATAACATTTGATGGATTCAATCGTTTACCGATAAGTCCGGGTGTGGCCATCGTTTTTACACCAGGTACCATCCATCGGGCAATCAACCCTGACGGCGACCTGGAGATTTTGGTGATCATGCAGAATAAGGGTCTTCCAGAACGAGGTGATGTGGCCATGTGTTTTCCACCGCCGATAATGACTGACAAGCATGCCTATGAAGATGCGATGAAAGTGGATTGTGACGTGACCGCCAAATCTCGCCGTGACCTGGGGGTATCGGGATTTCTGGAGTTGAAAAAAGCATTCAGTCGTTCGCTTGACAAAGGCCGTGAAGCGCTCGATCGATTTTATCAAGCTGCGGTCGAAAGAACTCGGGATCAGTATCCCGGCTGGGAAAAAATCGTTGTCGATGGTCCAGCGGAGCAGGTGAGACGTACTCAACAGACCCTTAAGAAATTGTCCGGCAATTCGATCGAGTCCTTGCAGGAAGGACAATTCTTGAAAGTGGAAACAGCGTCTTGTCCAAGCTTTGGATTCTGTGGCCACATCCATTCCTACCAACCACTGGCAACCTCTCGTTTTACTCCAGAAGGTGTACGCAGTCGTTAGTTTTGTTCTTGCCAGGCCAGTTCGAGTTGGTTGATCGAAAGTCGCTCGATACGGTCACCCGCGTTCTTGAATAACCGGTGTGTGAACACGGTTCGGTGCGTTTCGTAGCCCCCGTGGCGAAACGCTGATAGCGTTGGCACATAGCCGCAATATCCGTTAGAGAGTTCTGAGACAATGGTTACTTCAAAGGGTGATGCCTCGCGAATCAGGATTCCATAAACTGAAAACAGTTCGGCCGGATTGGATACAATAGCGACCGGTCCAAAGGCAACGCATTGGATTTCCACCTGGCAGTACGTCTGGCTCCGTGCCTTAACGCCTTTTCCTCCGGGTCGTATCGTTCGCGAATCATCCGACGATTGCTGTCTCCGCGACAGTTGTCGTGACAAAAAGTTGACTCGTTGTAAGGTTGGTCAGGCATCCGCTCGACGATGGATCGAACGGTCAATTGATCACAACAGCGCCGTTGGCCACTGGCGTATGCCTTGAGAATCGGTGTGGCGATTGTGCGGCCGCCTGCCCAATCATCGGCGATCGTCCGGGCATTGCCTTTGGTTACGTCGAAATAACCCACGTCACCACAGGGCGCAGCCAATGACACGGTGGCCATTTCTTCACCCAACTTTTGGCGCATGATTTGTCCGGCGCGCCCCAGCATGTCGCCAGTATAGTTCGATCCACCACTGACGTTATTATGACAGGGAAAGTTGAAAATAAAACCGATCGGTTGACGATCGAGATTTTCAAATGCCACGAATTGTATTTTCGTATCAATCGGACTTTCTGCCGGCCAGGATCGATCCGGTCCGCCTCCGGGTAGAAATACTTGACCATTTGGACTCAAACGACGCCGAGAAACGCCAATCGGAGGAGCACGAAGTACATCGGTGACCAACACGGCAGGTGCCATTTGTGCTTGAGCTTTTTCTGCTGCGTCACCCACTCGGGCCACGACAAAATCGACGTAGACCGGATCGGGTGTTGCTCCCGCCAGAAATCAAGGTCCCCGGCAGGGCGTATGATGGGCGTGTGTTGCGCCAATACAAACGTGATCGGGAACGATGCCCGTGCGTTGAGGCAATTCGTCACGAATTCGCAGGACGACCCCGCGGCCTACCCAGGTTGTATCGATTGAAATGCTGGCCGCTTCTGTTTCTCCATCGGTGCAAAAGATAACATGGGCTAGCAGGAATTGTGAACCATTGCCGGGCTGCAGCGGCGAGCCGTTATAATTGGGTAGCTCGCGATTAGGTGTGATGTTAGAAAAAGCACTACCGACACGTAGACGAGACGTTGTCAACTCCACGGATTGAGGCTGGGCACTAATCAGGCAAGCCGGACCGCCAACGACCGCCGAGAGGACACAACATGTCAAAAAATTCATTGCCAGGTTAGCTTTTCAGTTACAAGTGTCGGGAGATGCGGAAATTGATTGTAACGATGTATCCTAACCATCGCACCAGTTCAAAAAGGAACAAATCAACATTTTCAACAAGACGCATTCCCGTCCAGTTATTTCTTGACCTGCTGGTGTCAAAGATTTACACTTAGCGACGTATTGAGCAACTATTTTTCAAAGATCTCATTCAACTTGTGGAAGCGATCCCATGTCTCGAGATACAGCGCCGCGAGGTTATGAAATTGTAGATTTTGCTCAGATCGAGGGCACCGCGTGCCCGTGCGGAACCGCTCGTCGAGCATTTACTGAAGTGGAAGATTTCCCTGGGACATTTCATGTAACGGAAATCAGTGAGGATGCCAAACTGCATTACCATAAGCGCTTGACCGAGACGTATTTCTTCCTGGAATGCGGACCGGATGCCCAGATGCAGCTGGACCAGGAAATCGTCGATGTACGTCCGGGCATGTGCATCATGATTCGGCCTGGTACACGGCATCGAGCGATAGGCCAGATGCGGGTGGCCATTGTGGTAATTCCCAAGTTCGATGCTGCGGACGAGTGGCTTGATTAGGTTGATTATCCAAGTGTAACAGGGGCGCATGGAATGCATACAACATTACCCGCCGCAAAAAGAGAGGGAAAAATCTGTGGTTCAGTCTGGAGAAATCCTGCAACCTCAAGAACATGACATCGAGTTCTTTGAGCGTGAAATCGATTCATTTTTGCCTGACAAGGTGTTTGATGCCCATACGCATTCGTGGCGCAGCAGCGAGATGCCGAGCTGGAAAAACTTTGGAGATCAAGGCGGCTGGGACCAGTGGGTTGAGTTACAGGAGGGATTGCATCCACGTCGGACGATGGGTGGCTATTTGATTCCGTCACTTCCCGAGCCGGAGCTGCTGTCGATGGCCAATCAATGGAACGCCAAGACCGTGGCAGATGGCACACGGACCATTGGTATTTACACGGTTGGGCCGAACGACGATCCAGAGTTTGCCCGCCAGGAAGTGAAGCGATTGGGTTTGAAAGGGTTTAAGGTTTATCGCACTTACGCGCTGACGGGAAAAATGGACCCGGAAGTGAGCATTCCCAATTTCCTGTCGGAACCATTTGTCAAGGTCGCGCACGAAGAAGGGTGGTTCATCACGTTACACGTCTTCAAAAAGCGAGCGATGGCAGATCCTGAAAACATTCATTGGGTCAAATACTATTGTGAAACTTACCCGAACATGAAAATGATCCTGGCACATTCGGCGCGCGGGTTCAATCCGAGTCATAATCTTGAGGGACTGCCACAACTGGCCCACTTGAATAATCTTTACTTCGACACCAGTGCCAATTGTGAGCCCATTGCACACGAGGTGATCCTCCGTCTTTTTGGGCACCAGAAGCTGATGTACGGATCGGATTTACCGATTAGCCATCTGCGGGGGCGTTCTTTTGCCGTCGATGACAGTTTTCGTTGGGTTAACGAAAACACCCCGATATGGGATGTAGAGTTTGATCTGTCCAATACGCGGCCGGTGTTTCACGGTCTTGAGCATTTGCGCTCGGTCAAGTGGGCCTGCTGGTCGCAACAGTTGACCGACAGCCAGGTCGAGGATGTTTTCTGGAACAACGCGATGAATCTGTTTGGTTTGGCGTGAAACGTATTATATCACGCGATGATCTCACGAATGACGTTGCCATGAACATCCGTCAGTCGCATGTCGCGACCGCCGTACCGATAGGTCAATTGGGTATGGTCGATACCCAGTTGGTGGAGTATTGTCGCGTGGAGATCATAGATTTCCACTGGTTTTTCGACAGCATGGTAGCCAAATTCATCGGTGGCGCCGTAAATGGAGCCGCCTCGAAACCCCCCGCCGGCTACCCAAGTCGTGAAGCCGAATGGACTATGATCGCGACCGACTCCACTCCCTTCGGCGAACGGTGTACGGCCGAATTCTCCTGCCCACACGACGATCGTCGACTGTAATAGTCCACGGCTTTTCAAGTCACGTAACAGGGCCGCGATGGGTTGGTCGACGATATGGGCATTTGTACCGTGGTTTTTGATCAGATCCTTGTGAGCATCCCAACGGTTGATTCCGTGTACCTTAGGACCGAGAATTTCGACAAACCGAACACCCCGTTCCACCATCCTGCGAGCCAACAGACACTCCAATCCGTAGGTGCGTGTATGCTCATCTTCGTTGTCGAGAGCATAAAGTTTACGAGTTGCCTGGCTTTCATTACGAATGTCCGATAGCTCGGGCACGGCCGTTTGCATGCGTGCGGCCACTTCATAGTTGGCAATTGTCGACTCCAGCGCATCGATAGGCCCTAGCCGTTGAAGTGTTCCCTGGTCGAGCTTCCGCATCAAATCAAATTTGCTGCGTTGGGTTTCCGGGAATTTTTCTAGCGACTTGATATTAGCGATCGTTTCTTCGCCAGGCTTGAAGATGGTGCCACGATAACTGGCGGGTAAAAAACCACTGGTAAAACAATCGAAACCGCCTGGCGGAAGCCGTCCGCCGTAAAGTACGACGAACGCGGGTAGATTATGATTTTCCGTGCCCAGCCCGTATCCGATCCAGGCGCCCATGCTGGGTCGACCTTGGATCGTGAACCCAGAATGCAAAAAGTAGTCGGCGTTTTGATGAACCGATGACGGGGCGATCATGGAACGGATCACGCAGATATCGTCGACGCACTGGGCGACGTGGGGAAACAGCTGGCTGACCGGGATGCCACTTTCACCGTATTTATCAAATGTCCATGGCGAACCAAGAGTATTACCGATTTTGTCAAACTGGGTTGGTTCGATGCGAACAGTAAACGGTTGACCATTCTCTTTGGTTAATCTTGGCTTGGGGTCGAATGTGTCAATATGTGAAACCCCGCCGTCCATGAACAGAAAAATGACATTTTTTGCCCGCGGTGCAAATTGTGGTGACCGGGCTGTCAGGGGTGACTTGATGCCGGAAGGCCCAATAGCAGCTGCCGATTTGTTGAGTAATGCGGTCAATGCCAGGCTACCAAATCCGCCTGCCGTCTGTCGTAACATGTCGCGTCGTGTTGTAAACGTGAGACGATTCATATGAGATTGATACGGCAGTTGTGCGGCTGTAGGAACGACGATCACGTCTTCAAATAACGATCCTGTGCCCGTTGCACACAGTGCGGCAATTTTATTTCCGGAGGAGAATTCAAAACAGGGAGACGCTGAGGCCCAATTGGCTAATAAAAAAGAAACTCCTTTACATTGAACAACGTGTGGCAGAGGTTGGTCCAAGCTTGTACTTGATCAACAGTTGGTACTTGTGTCAGTTGTTGATCCAAGAATGCTAAACCGGCAAGAATTTCCCACTTTTCCGGGTATCGACTGAAGGCCATCCAAAAAGCCTGACGAATTCTTTCAGTACGGGAGACGTCTGATTCTTGTAACAACCGTTTTGCCCACAGTTGTGCTTGTTGGTGAACAAACGGATCGTTAAGTAAGGTCAAGGGTTGAGCCGTGGTAGGCGATTGATCCCGTTGACCGACCGTGGTAAGGGACACTGGACGCCCGAAGGTGGTGAGCAACTCCAGCGGCTGGTTGCGGCGCACTTCCAGATAGATACAGCGGCGGCCATCTCCATCGGCCGGACCACTGGGTTGCTCTATTTGATAAGATTTATTTCTCGACGTGTAATAGGCCGGTACACTGGGACCCTCCATGGTTGAGTTGAGCCGGCCTGACAAAATCAACATGGTGTCACGAATTGACTCAGCTGATAATCGCCGAAGTGGCATGCGATGGAGAAGCCGATTGGCAGGATCGGCTTGCTCCGCATCTTCTTGTGGATGACTTGACAGTGCGTAAACTCGGGAAAGTACCAGGCGTCGGATCAACCACTTCAGGGACCAGCCATTGTCAACGAATTCAGCAGCCAGATAGTCGAGCAGCTGCGGGTGGCTGGGTGCCTCGCCCAGCACGCCCAAATCATCGACAGTGCGAACAAGTCCTTGTCCGAACAGACGTTGCCAAACGCGATTGACAATGACACGGACGATGAGAGGGTTCGTTGGATCAGTGAGTCCTTGGGCCAGCTGTAACCGTCCGCTACCGAAGTTGGACCGTGGCTGATCCAGCCCTCCCAGTGCGGCGAGCAAACGACGAGGAACCGCTTCTGAGGACAGGTTCTTATGGTCGCCCCGCACGTGTATAAATTCGTCTTCGCCATTGGCATCAAGCAGCGCTAGTACTTCTTGCGGCGGTGGAATTTGAGATTCAATAGCTGCTTTTTCTGCCTGATACGATTGCCATTGCCTGGCTAATTCTCGGGCCAGCTCATCGGGGATTTCTACAAGATCGGGGTGGCCGATGAGCCACTCGACCAATCTGGCCGCATCACGGATATTGTTTTGCGGCCGTATTTGATGCATGGCAAGATCGTGGGCTGCCTGGACAAACAGGCCTTCATAAAGATTTGCCAAGGATTTCAAAGAATGGATTTCGGGATGTGCAAGAAGTGACGCGATGCGCGTGTTGGGTTCGAATGGATCGATGGGTGTGGCGGCAGAAAACTGAATACGACTTAATGAAAATCCCTCTTCTGGCGTGAATTCCACGTGAACTCGATGACCAAGATAGCGGGCGATCTGGTGGGATTCCCAGCGATAGTCGCGATCTCCTTCCAGTGTGCGGAACAGATGTTTGCCATGATGAACGGACCCCGGTTCTGCACCGCAGCGATAGGAATCCACAACGAGAAAAACTTTTGCGTTTCCACGGTAGCGGTACCAAATCGTATCACTGGTGATTTCAAAGGTAGGCGTGCGAAGAATGCCGGTGAAATGGTCCGAGTAGAGTCCACTGTGGGCCGCGTCTTCGATAACGATGCCTTTCAGTGGAGACGACTTTTCCTTGCCAAACAGCAATTCACCTGTTTGTGCCGGGCCGCGACCGAACCGTAATCCACTGGTAATCCAATCTTTTGGTTGTGGATTTGCAAAGTCGAGCAACACATCCTCAAGATCCCACGGTTGCTCGCTGGTCACGTAGTTTCGTTCACCTTCTTCGCGTGTCACAATCGTTTTTTGTGAACCGATCGCTGCCGATGTCTTGCGCACGGCCGTTTGCCATGCCTGGACGACAGCCTGGACAATAGATTGTGCAGGATCGGATTTTCCGGCACCCTCTTGTTGGTTGTGCAAAGCAAAGCGGACCAGTGGATAGAAAGGGTTGCCAAGGTCTTGCTGGGCTTCTTCAAGCAGGACGGTAAATTTCTCTAACCGCTCGGAATTTAAAGGCTCAACCCCTGCGACCGGCGCACCTTGCAGAGTGACAACCAAATAATCGCTTAAACGGCTTACCTCAATCGCCTTGGCGTAGATTTCTAATAGCCGCTGGGCATGTTTGGAACGCAGTGTGATAAGCTGATCCAAGGCCTGTTGTCGGGCTGCAGGATCAGCGACATTTGCCTGTTGGTAACTGGAACTTTGCAGATATCCACACAGAGCGTAATAATCTTCGGTTGAAATGGCATCAAATTTGTGGTCGTGACAACGGGCACAATTAACCGCCAGTCCGAGAAACGCTTTTGAAAAGACCTCGATCTGGTTTTCACGCCGGTCGGCTTCATCTCCACGCAGGTCAATCGGGATGTGATTGGCTTCGCCCATCAGCCAGAAACCCGTACCCTGTATCGATTGGTTGGAACGATCCACCGCATCGATTCTTGGTGGTTTTACGAGGTCACCGGCCAGGTGTTCGACGACGAACTGATCATACGGCACGTCTTGGTTGAGCGCGCGGATGACATAATCTCGATAGTGGTATGCGTTTTTGATCGGCCAATCTTGTTCCTGTCCATGTGTTTCGGCAAAACGGACCAGATCCAACCAGTGTTGTGCCCAATGTTCACCAAATCGTGGCGAGCCGAGCAGTTGATCGACAATCTGATGATGCACCGTTGGTGTGCTGTCGCGAAGTAGCCGATCCATCTCGTTTGTGCTGGGGGGTAGACCCGTGAGGTCGAACCAGATACGTCGTAGCCACCGGCTTGGGTCCACGGGTGGTGCCGGTGACAGATCCGCTTGAATCAATTGCGTTAAGATAAATTGATCGACGGGGTCGTGAGCCCATGAAGTGGAATGCACCGACGGAAGGGACCCTCGTTGGACCGCTTTCCAGGCCCAATGGCCGTTGTCGCCTGTCCCAGTGGGCGTCGTTGTCGGTCGCGTTTCCGACGCAGAGGTTGCCTGGTAGGACACGGTTGTGACCAGCAAAACGGGAAATATCAAAAACTTGGAAAGCATCAGATGGAGGACTCATTTTGGAAGAAATGTGATTGGCAAGGATTCAAGAATCCGCAATGAAATTCCCTTGCGCCAAGGAGCCGCACCCTCTTGGAGTTGAATATCGGTCATCTTGTCGAGCAACAAGTTAAAGGCTATTTCACCTTCCAGGCGGGCCAACGGGGCACCTATGCAAAAGTGAATTCCCGTGCCGAAAGCGAGGTGTCGATTGTCTTGTCGGGAAACATCGAATTGATCGGGTTCGGAAAATTTCATGGGATCGCGGTTGGCAGCACCAATCATTCCCCACACCCGCTGCCCTTGCTGGATTTGTTTGCCGCCCATCTCGAAATCCTGTGTTGCCAATCGCGAGATCCGTTGTATCGATCCGTCGTATCGCAAGCATTCTTCGACTGCCGAGCTGATCAGACTTCGATTTTCACGAATCCGCTGGAGCTGCTCAGGATGTTTCAACAGTGCCAACAGGCCATTGCCCAACAGACCGGTGGTTGTTTCGTGTCCTGCAAACAGCAGAAATACAATCATGGCATGGAGTTCTTTTTCGCTGAGCTTCTCGCCCTCCTCGACTGCAGACGCCAGAGCCGTAATCAGATCGTCTTTTGGATTCTGGCGCCGTTGGGCAACCAATTGACCCAGGTAGTCTTGCAGTGACAGGACACTCGACTGCGCCCGCGCCGCAACTTCAGAATAGTCTTCGCTGAGAGCTTCTAGAAATGCGGTAATGTCATCCGACCAATGCTTGAACTGGTCACGGTCTTCGGGCGGCAACCCCAAGAGTTCACAAATCACGATGACCGGAAACGGATAGGCAAAGTCCCGGATGAAATCCATCCGACCTTGTTTGAGCAGGTCTTGGAACATTTCGTTGAGGACCTGTTCTAGTCGCGGCCGTAAAGCTGCAATCATCCGTGGAGTAAACGCTTTGTTTACTAATTTGCGGAGTCGCGTATGTTCGGGAGGGTCCTTGTACTGCATTTCCTCCCGCAAGTGATGATAGAGCGGTTTTGTCTGTTCCTGGATATCTGACGACAAGAGCTGGAAGAGAGAAAGGATTCGATTGGAGGATAACTCTGGGCTGAATTGTAGAACCGATGCTACATCTTCGTAGCGAGTTACGATCCAGCTTTCTACGACATTACTCCAATGCACAGGATCTTCGGATCGCAACTGGTGGTACAGCGGATAAGGATCCTTCAAATCGCCGCTGAAAAAGGTTTGATAATCATTCACAGATCGGTCAATCTTTCACTTATAGGACTGCCAACTTAACAGCGTTTTGTCAGCACCGTTCACATTTAATTCAGGCGGTAAGGTCATGATCGCTCGTATCTACCCAAGTTTATTTTACCAGCCGAATGCCTGTGTTGGTGCGGCTGTTTGGATTGTATATAATGGAACATCTTTGTTTGGCTGAATACTTGCTTACAAATTTGTTGTACCGGACGTTCCATGATATCAAAAGAATCGCTCAAATTAAGAGTCTGTGATGTGATTGACGCGCGTCGGGATGCCATCGTTGATATTGGCGAGTCGATCATGGACGCGCCCGAGCTTGGCTTCAAGGAGCAACGAACGGCCGACCGCGTCAAACAAGTCTTCTCAGGAATCGGATTGTCATTTAAGGACGGTTTGGCAGTGACCGGAGTCAAAGCCGTTCTGCGTGGTGCCCGGCCCGGTCCAACAGTGGCATTGATGGGCGAGCTTGACGCGCTGCAGGTTCCTGCTCATCCACGTGCCTGCCCTCAAACGGGTGCTGCCCATGCCTGTGGTCACAACGCCCAAATTGCCGGTTTGATGGGTGCAGCAATGGGACTGGTCCACGCAGGAGTCGCGAAAGAACTTGCGGGGAACATTGTATTTTTTGCCGTTCCGGCTGAAGAGTATGTTGAAATTGACTATCGGTTGGGGTTGGTTAAGCAAGGAACCATTTCATTTCTTACTGGCAAACAGGAACTCATCCAACTGGGACACTTTGATGACATTGACATGGGGATCATGATTCATTCAACAAGTCCGGATGTCGATGAAGCAAAAGCCGTTCTTGCGCCGTCCTCCAATGGTTTCCTGGCAAAGAACATTCGTTTTTTGGGAAAGGCGTCACACGCTGGAGTCTTTCCAGAGCGGGGTGTCAATGCTTTGAATGCTGCACAGTTAGCCCTGAGTGCGATCAATGCCCAGCGCGAAACTTTTCGTGACGAAGATTGTGTACGTGTTCATCCCATTATCACCAAGGGTGGTGATCTCGTGAATATTGTACCCGCTGAAGTTTGCCTGGAAACTTATGTACGGGCTAAGACAGCCAACGCCATCATTGATGCGGCCAAGAAAGTGGATCGGGCAGTGCATGGTGCAGCAATTGCTATCGGCTGCCGCGCCGAGATAGAAACGGTACCCGGCAACTTGCCGTTGCGAAATGATGGAGAGCTGGCTGAACTCTTTCGCGACAACATTGCACGGCTATTTGGCGAAGACGGTTATCAAGATCGCGAACATTCCGGTGGATCGACCGATGCGGGAGATCTTAGTCAACTGATGCCGGTACTTCATCCGATGATGACCGGCGCTAGCGGCGCTCACCATCAAATCGACTGGTGTATTTCTGATTTCGAAGCCGGTTATGTGGCTCCTGCCAAGATGCTTGCCATGATGGCGATTGACCTGCTGTGTGAAGATGCTGGCAAGGCACGACAGGTGATTTCAAACCACGTTCCGGCGATGACCAAAAAAGAATATTTGGACAGGCAACAATCGGTTTTCAAGACAAAGTCATTTGACGTGGAATCGACCCCCTTGGTTGCCTAGAATCCAGGCCCTTGTGTTGTGACCACACAGCAATGTGCCGGTCAAGCGTTCTGTTATTCCCCGGGGCGAATCCCAACGGCGAGCCCGTAATCTGATAGAAGCGCTTGTACTTCGGAACCTCGTACGTGATGGTTTGACGTTGTTTGCAATGTCATCACCAGAGATTGTATTTCGGCGGACGCCTTTGGAGTCGATTGGTCTGCCATCAGCGGTGAAGGCAATGATACGAATTGCGGGGACCGACTTTGGACGTTATTTCCGTACCTCCAGCGAGTTGTGCCCGCCCGTTATTCCGTGTACCTTGAGTTCGATTCAAAATCATTACTTACGTCAACAAGGATTTGGGCCCATGGCAAAAACAAAACCCGCCTCTGGCAATACCGGGCGACAATCGGCCATTTTGGGCAGGCAGCTCAAGCAGCGATTCAAGGAAGGAGAAGTGCTGATTGGCGGAATCCTTGCCGAATATGCCCGCCCATCCCTGGTGAAACTTTATGCTCAAGCGGGTTTTGACTTTCTTTACATAGAATACGAACACGGTTTTTTTGATTTACCCACGCTTGTCGATACGGTCCTTTGTGCCCGTGACAATGGCTTGCCGGCAATCGCGAAAACCCCGCAATTGGAACGGGGTGAAGTAGCAAAGCTGTTGGAATCCGGCATCGTCGGGATTCAGTTGCCGCGGACGGAAACTCGTGCTGAAATTGAAACGCTCCTCAGCTTTCTTAAATTTCCACCCCAAGGTACGCGTGCCGTTGCCCCCGGTTATGGGAACAGTAGCTATCAGCGAATCCCGGACTGGAAAGCGTGGATGGTCGAGCAGGACCAGGAGACGACGGTTGTGGTCCACATTGAAACTCGGCGAGGATATGAAAATGCGGAGGAAATCATCAGTACACCGGGCGTTGACATGGTTTATATCGGCCCGGGCGATTTTTCGATCGAAATGGGGCACCCGGGCGACTACGACCATCCGGAAGTTGCCGGTCCAATGCATGAGATACTCGAGACCTGTCAACGATATGGGATCCCATTTGGCACCACCGCATCGGGTGCCGATACGGCCGGCCGTTGGATTGCTGAGGGTGCTCAGTTTTTTGAAGCTGCGGATGAGTTCGAGCTGATCTATGAAAGTGCATCCCGGCTGGTGCAAGAATATCACAAAACCTTTCAGTGATGGCGGCGTGACAGAAAGGAATCCTTCTGATGACCGAACAGGTGGAAAACACGGCCGCTGATGTGATGGTGGCGGAACTACGAGCTCGCGGCGTTACACATATTGCGACACTCAACGGCCATGGGCTGGATCCGTTTTATCTCGCCTGCCGTCGCGCTGACATGCGCATGATCGATGTGCGCAACGAACAATCAGCAAGTTACATGGCGGAAATCACTGGCAGGCTTTCGCGCCGCGTCGGTGTTTGTGCGGTCAGCGGTGCGGTAGCGCATGCGAATGCTTTGACGGGTGTACTTAACAGCCATTTTGACGGTTCGCCCATGCTGTTGATTACCGGAACCACCCCGTTGGCTGATATGGATTGGGGAGAGTTTCAGGACTTCAATCCTGTGCCGCTGGCCGAGCCGATTTGCAAATACGCACGATTGGTCGATGATGCTCATCGGATCGGCCAATATGTACATGAAGCGTTTACCGTGGCGACGACGGGTCGGCCCGGACCGGTACACTTGTCACTTCCGATGGATGTGGCGTCCGCTGTAGTCGATCAGCCGTTGCAATCAGGTGTGCAATCGGGTGAGGTACGAATAGAAGGAGCTGCCGATCCAGCGTTGATCCAACAGGCAGCCGATTGGATTGGTCAAGCGGAACGGCCATTGCTGGTCGCCGGAAGCGGGGTTTATTACTCGCGTGGTGAATCTGCGCTGGCCAAAATGAAGTTACCGACGGTTGTTCCGATTTGGGACCGGGGTTGTGTCAACACCCCGCTGGATACTTACGTTGGCGTTATCGGCGCCGCCAGCGGGGGTGCCTCCCTGCTGGAGGACGCGGATCTGATTGTGATGGTTGGGGCGGAATTCGATTATCGCATCGGTCAGATCAGTCCGCCGAAGATTCATCCGCAAGCCAAAGTCATCCGAATTCACGCTGACGCATCGCGACTGCGCAATGGATTGGAAGCGGATCTTTCAATTCAGGCTTCGCCGCGAGCAGCGCTCGAGCAATTGGCACAGTGTGATCTGCCCCGTTTCGAGGATTGGCTGGCCGAAACGAAGGGCCGCCGCGATGCACATCGTAATGCCGTTCTTGCCAAGCCCATGGAGGGCAAGATCAATGCACGTGATGTTGTGTTAGCCGTGCAGGAATTATTGACTGAAGAGACGGTGTTGCTGGTAGATGCAGGAAATATTGGACAGTGGTTTCATCAATTGATCGGGAGCGACATTTATCCGGGCCACTGGTCCACATGTGGTGCCAGCGGTGTGGTCGGTTGGGGATTGCCCGGTGCGATGGCTGCTCGTTTAGTCTATCCTGATCGGCCAATCATTCTGCTGTCCGGTGACGGATCATTTACGTTTACGCTGGCGGAATTAGAGTGTGCGTCTCGCCAAGGTTTGCCATTTGTGGCCATTGTTGCTGATGATGAGCAATGGGGCATCACGGCCAGCAGTCATTACGAAAGTCTTGGATTTACCATGTACACTCAACTTGGCCCGACCCGCCTCGACCAAGTAGCCGAAGGGTTGAATTGTCACGGTGTGCGAATTGAACAGATCGATCAACTGATCCCGGCAGTTCGTGAAGCGCTTGTCGGCAATCGGCCTACGGTGATCCAGGTTCCCATTGCCCCGGGCAGTCCGACCTTATGAAGTTGTGATCATCGCGGTTGTGATTTCTGAGGTAGTTTCACACAAGCAAGCTGTCCTGTCGCGTTGCGTCCGTAGATGTGGCCGTTCAGTAATACGGGAATCGTCCAGCAACGTCCTTCAAGAAATGGTGACTGCGCCAGTTCTTCATATTGGTCAGGAGTTGCCCGGGCTAACACGAGCGTTCCGTCGTCGCTGAGGATCAGTAGCTTTCCGTCGGCGATCATCAACGAACCACAGCCAAATCCTGATTTTTTCCAAGCGACCTCTCCAGTGTCGTATTTCATACAAGTCAGTTGTACGACACGACCCAGATTTGAATTGCCATCGAAACCGTACAGATAGCCATCCAGCAAAATACTGTTATTGAAGTGATTTCGCATTTCACGATTGACATACACCTCTTCAAGCTGTCCGTCACGAAGCTTCTCGTCGCTTAATCGAAACAAGCCACAACCAACCTGGTACCCGGTTGAAATGAAGATGGTATCGTCAACAACAATGGGTGTCGTTGAATTGGTGAAGAACGGCGAGCTCCACGGCTCAAAGGCGATTTGACTGCCGTCGCCAGAGTTGAGAATCCGTAATCCATCACAGTCAAGTGTCGCAAGTAATGTCTTCCCTTGTCGTGAAAACGAGATTGCCGATCCATAACCGGCGTTGTGAGGCTCCGTTTCCCAAAGCTTCTTACCGGTTAACTTTTCATAGGCAACCACACGACCTCCTTGAACAATAAGCTGATTGTCAAGGATATACGGAGAGCAAGTGAAGCCCCATTCGGCCAGCTCGACGTTCAAATCGTCTTGCATCATTTTTTCCCAGACGATTTTTCCGTTGCTGGCATTGAAGCAAAACAACTGCCCTTCACGGCCCAGCGTATAGACAAGCCGACCGTCAATCGTCGGTGTTGCACCCGGGCCACCCTCGTGCAGGTTGTCGACGAGTCGGCAATCGTAGGAGTGCGACCAGATTGTTTTTCCCGTGTTGTGATGAAGACAATAGACATATTCTTTGCCGTCAACATGGCCCATTGTGAAAAGTCGACCGTTGGCGATAGAAACCGAACTGAAACCGATTCCAATGTCCTGGCGCGACCAGGCGATGGGCAAGCCTGCTTCCGGCCAATCACTGGACCAATCGTTTTCATGCGAAATTCCGTCGTAATTGGGTCCCAGCCAGTTGGGCCATCCGCTTGCAGGGGAGGGACGACCAGCTGGCTGGCTTGTCTGAAGGGCTGATGGCTGTGTCGCTGGTTCAGCTGGATCGCGATTGACACGTTTGTCAGGTTTTACGTTGTCCGACCCTGGTTCAATTGCCGATGTTTGTAAACCACACCCGAGGTGCACAAATAGGGGTGTCAGGATCATAAGCGTAATCGTTGTTTTGCGCACCATCTGCCTGGACCACCAGCATGAGAAAATTGAATTTACCTACGGATTTTGTTCGGAGGTAGTATCTGAAAATCCGTGCCGCTGGTCAACATGATTCCAATTCGATGGGTCACAATTGAACGTTTGGCGAGTCCGACAGCGCTCTTTGGATTGAGTTTCAACGTCAAGGTAGGCCCGATGTTAGAAAGTGCTAAAAAAAGATCAATGCCGCCTACAAAAGCTCAAGATTGGTGATGGTGGCATCGGCTGCCCGCTGAATCTGTAGCGAAATACGGGCGGCAATCCGAGCATCCTGTGAGGAGACATGCAGCCCGCTTGATTGGCCCGATATCTCAGCGAGAAACGACTTTAGATAATCGCCAGGTTGCGAGTTGGCAAGAGGTAGATGTTGAAC
>Ga0310124_10001115_pt1 | contig 18818 bp, 9 predicted proteins | sample CB11b_AW_Bot5_MG_FD_203507 | JGI IMG/M metagenome (GOLD analysis project Ga0310124, IMG submission 203507) | Marine microbial communities from Western Arctic Ocean, Canada - CB11b_AW_Bot5 | ecosystem: Environmental > Aquatic > Marine > Oceanic | place: Canada: Western Arctic Ocean | collected... | reverse complement strand
TAAAATCCACACCGCCTTCGATCTGCTGCTTCAGTGCTTCACAGGCTGCCTCGTCCTCGACCAGGATGTGTCGCGCGGTGGCCGTTGCCATGTTCTTGAGCTCCTTGGCTGGTTGATCACGTCATGGGATCTGAAGCGGTTCAGTGTAGTGAATCGAGGCGGGCTTCTCGCATGTGGTAACCACTCCCGGCTGGCACCTGATACTATTTGTAGATCGGAGTTCCCAACGAGAGTGACTCGGCAATGAACTCGGCACGGGTTGTCCCAATTCCGCGATCGGCCGCCTTGCTCGTGGCAGTTGCAGGGCTGTTTTTGACCGCCACGCGATCGTTGCCGGCAGCCGATCAGGTGGGCAAGGAATTCTTCGAACGCCGGATTCGTCCGGTGCTGATCCGCGAGTGCTATTCGTGCCACTCGGCCGCGGCCAGCGAGATCCGAGGCGAGTTGCGGGTGGACAGTCGGGAGGCGATCCGGGCCGGGGGCGAGACCGGGCCGGCGGTGGTTCCCGGTCGGGTGGACAAGAGCCTGTTGATCTCGGCCCTGGAGCACCGGGGCTTGAAGATGCCGCCGAAGAAGAAGCTCTCCAAGAGCGTGATCGCCGATTTCCGGAAATGGATCGAGCAGGGGGCTGTGGATCCTCGTGATCGTCCGCCCTCGGCCAACAAGGCGGCCGAACAGTCCTGGGATCTGGTGCTCTCGGAGCGACGCAGTTGGTGGAGCCTGCAGCCGGTGGCCGCCGTATCGCCTCCCCGGGTGGATTCCGACCGTTGGTCCTCAAGTCCGGTGGATCGGTTCATCCTGTCGCGGCTGCGACAACGCCAACTGCAACCCGCTGCGGATGCCGACGCCTTGACTCTGCTGAGACGCCTGTCGTTTGTCCTGACCGGGTTGCCGCCGACGCCCGAACTGGTCCACAGTTTCCCTGGGCGGTTTGCTCGAGATGCCGATCGCTCGCTGGCCGAAGTGGTCGACGCGTTGCTGGAATCGCCGCACTTCGGTGAACGGATGGCTCGCCACTGGATGGACGTTGTCCGTTACACCGACACCTACGGGTACGAATGGGACAACCCGGCCAAGGGCTCGTGGGAATACCGCGACTACCTGGTCCGGGCCTTCAACGGCGATGTCGGTTTCGACCAGTTGATTCGCGAACAAATCGCCGGCGACCTGCTGCCGCGGCCGCGGATCGATCAGGGCAGCGGTCTGAACGAGAGCCTGATCGGGCCGATGTTCTATCACATGGGTGAGCATCGTCACGGGGACAACGTGAGGATCAACGGGGTCCGCGAGGAGATGATCGACAACAAGATCGATGCCTTCTCGAAGGCCTTTCTTTCAATGACGATTGCCTGTGCGCGGTGTCACAATCACAAGCTCGATGCTGTTTCGCAACTCGACTACTACGCACTGGCCGGAATGTTCATGACCCCCCGTTGGACCACCCGCTCGGTGGAGGCCCCCCAGAGCAACAGGCCACGGATCGAGACACTCAAGAAGTTGCGAGCGTCGATCGGGAAACGGTTGGCCCGGGTGTGGAAACGACAGGCGGGATCGTTTGTCGCAGAGATCGAAGCGGCGTTGGCCACCGGGGCTCTCAAGCAGGAAGCGACCGATGCCCGACTCGTGGTGTGGCACAAGGCACTGGGGATTGTCTCGGGCAAGTCCCTGGACTCCGCCAAGGGGGCCGCGGACTTTGCTGCGGCAGTCGCAGGAGACGACCTGGCTGGGCTCAGCCACCTCGTGTCGCGGCTGGTCTCGGCACCCGAGGACGCCGCAGCCCGGGCCGCCTGGATGCAGGCGGCCGGCGAATGGAAGCGGGCGAGTTCGCTGAGACGGGGGAAGAACCGGAAGTCCTTCAAGACCCTGGCCGACGTGGGTCGTGATGGTTGGCCGGCGGGCTGGGTGATCGAGGGTGACGGGATGCGTCATGGCCGGGTCGTCGACGGGACGCCGTTGATCGCACTGGAGGGCAAGTCGGCGGTGCAGAGACTGCTCCGTCGCGGTTATCACACCCATGCGCTCTCCTCGAAACTCCCCGGCGCCGTGCGCATGCCTCGACAGCAGGATGTGCCGGGGAAACATGTCAGCTTCGAGTTGGCTGGTGCTGAGTGGAGCGGCTCGATCCGCATGGCCGACAACGCGTTCCAAACCGAAGCGGTAACCTTCTTCGATCGGCAGCAGCTGCGTTGGGAACAATTCGCGGACATCGATCCGACCAACGACATTCAGCGAGTGGCCTACGACCTGGTGACCAGCGCGCTGAATCCCAATTTTCCGCCTCGTACCGGAGTCGCCCGAGCGGGAGCTCTCAAGTTGCCCGACAGCGACTCGGGATTCGAGAAGCGGAGTTGGTTCAGCGTCACCGGCATCGTGACTCACGCAAAACCCGGGCAGCCATCTGACGAACTGGCTCGTTACGAGAGCCTGTTTGACGGGCCACTGCCGGGGAGCGTCCGCGAGGCGTCTGGTCGGATCGGAACGTGGCTGGCGGCAGCGGTGGGTAACTGGATCGAGGGCCGTGCCGATGGGGACGACGTGCGGGTGCTGAACTGGCTGCTGGAGCACGGGCTGCTGGAGAACACGGCGGCCGACGGTTCCGAGCTGTCCGCCCTGTTGGCAAGTTATCGCAAGACGGAGGCGGCGATGCCGTTTCCGCGGACGGTCAACAGCATGGACGAACGGGCCGTGGTTCCGATCGACTATCCGCTGAACATCCGCGGAAACATCCACGACCGGGGCCCGAATGTGCCCCGCCGTTTTCTGCAGGTCTTTGCTCGGCCACAAGCCGGTGACAAACGAGCTGATTCTCTCAGCGGTCGGCTCGAGTTGGCTCGGTTCCTGGTCGACGAGCAGCATGCTCTGACGGCTCGCGTCCACGTCAACAGGCTCTGGCAGTGGGTGTTCGGGACCGGCCTGGTCGCTACGCCCAACGATTTCGGACGCCTGGGCGAACGTCCCTCGCATCCCCGACTGCTCGACTACCTGGCTCGTGAGTTCATCGCCGGGGGCTGGTCGAACAAGCGGTTGCTGCGACGACTGGTACTCAGCCGCACGTTTCGGCAATCGGGTCGGCCGTCCGAGCAGGCGATGATTCTTGATCCTGAAAACCGGTTGCTGCATCACGTCGCCACCCGACGTCTCGAGGCCGAGGCCATTCGCGACTCGCTGTTGGCAGTCTCGGGGCGACTGGATCGGACCCTGTACGGTCGATCGATCAACCCGCATCGGCACGCCGAGGACACGGCCAAGCGGCTGTTCTCGGGTCCGATCGATGGAAACGGCCGCCGATCGATCTACCTGAAGGTCTCCATCATGGCCCCTTCAAAGTTTCTGTTGAGTTTCAACTTTCCGGATCCGAAGCTGCCAACCGGACGTCGCGACGTGACCAACGTACCCGCCCAGGCCCTGGTGCTGCTCAATGACCCGTTCGTCGTATCCCTGTCCGACCAATGGGCCAGGCGGCTGGTGACCGAGGATCATTCGACGCCGGAAGCGCGAATCGAGCAGATGTTCGTGCGGGCCCTCGGCCGATTTCCACTCAAGGAAGAGTCGAGTCGGTGGGTTGCGTTGGCACGCGGTTTGTCGGACGGCGGAACCGATCAGCTGATGACCGACCGGGCGACCTGGAAGAACGTGGCCCACACGCTGATGAACACCAAGGAGTTCATTCACTACCGATGATCGAGGAACGGGCGGACGCGGTCCCCGTTGCCCGACACAATTCGAATCGTTCTGCCGCGTGATCTGTTGGCGAGTACAATCAGCGACATGACCAGTTCACTCTGCCCTTCCTGCGATCCTGCCGACGGCGACGCCGGGCGGCTCAGCCGGCGTCGTGTGTTGCAATCCGCATCAGCGAGTTTCGGGTGGATGGCATTTTCGGCGCTCCAGGCCGAGCAGGCCGAAGCGAAGCCGCATGTGTTGGCGACGCATCATCGGCCCAGGGTCCGCAGCGTGGTCTTCTGTTTCATGGACGGGGGTCCCAGCCACGTCGACACGTTCGATCCCAAGCCGATGCTCACCAGGCACCAGGGCCAGAAGATCGGCGACAAACTCAACAATACGCTCTACAACGATCCCAACCGCGTCTGGCTCGGGTCCCCCTGGAAATTCCGGCGTCGCGGCGAGAGTGGCCTGTGGGTCAGCGACCTGTTTCCTCGGATTGCAGAGGTCGCCGATGAGATCTGCGTATTGAAGTCGATGAAGGGGCAGCAGCCTCTGCACGGTCAGCAGAACCTGTTGCTGCACACCGGTCGCGTGCTGGGCCAGGCACCCAGCCTCGGGGCCTGGGTCTCTTATGGACTGGGCTCGGAGAACAAGAACCTGCCGGGCTACGTGTTGCTGAACAACGACTGGGTCCCCAACGGGGGCATGGAGAACTTTGCCAGTTCGTACCTGCCAGCCAGTCACCAGGCCACGCTGCTGCGGGCCAAGGGCGTTCCGGTGGACAACATCCGACCGGCCGATTCGAAGACGATTCAGCGTCGCAAGCTGGCGTTTTTGGCCCGGCAGGATGAGTTGTTTGCCAAGCGGGCCTCGAATGCCTCGGCCATCGAAGCCGCGATCGTCAACATGGAGACCGCGTTTCGAATGCAGAGCGTGCTGCCGGGCGTGGCCGACATCGCTGGCGAGCCGCAGCACATTCATCGAATGTACGGGGTTGATTCCCAGGATGAGCACCAGCAGTACTACGCGACGCAGGCCCTGCGCGCCCGTCGGCTGGTGGAGGCGGGTGTGCGATTTGTGGAGATCACCTGCCCAAGTTTCGACAGCAACAACTCCCCCTGGGACCAGCATGGCAAGCTGAAGCAGAACCACGAAAAGAACGCTCGGATCACCGAGCAATCGGTGGCGGCGTTGATCAGCGACCTGAAGCAGCGAGGTCTACTCGACGAGACACTGGTCGTTTGGGCCGGCGAGATGGGCCGGACACCTCACACCCCCAAGGTGACACCCACCTGTGGCCGCGACCATCACGTCAACGGCTACTCGATCTTCCTGGCCGGGGGTGGGATCCGCGGCGGGATGAGTTACGGGGAGACCAGCGAGTTCGGCAATGCTGCCGTCGAGAACATCCTGACGATCCACGACGTGCACGCGGTGATCCTGCACCAGTTGGGGATCGATCACGAGCGGTTGACGTTCCGTCACGGCGGCCGCGACCAGCGGTTGACCGACGTGCACGGTCACGTTCCGCCCGAGATTCTTGCCTAGCGGTCCGTCGGTGCCGAGGTCAGCCCCCAGTCGACCGCAACCGCATGGGTCATCCGGGCCATCTCCTCGGCCGTTTCTTCGTGCCGGGGCCTGATGATCTCGAAGGTGTAGGCCCCGGCGTATTCGATGTGCTGCAGGGCGTCGAGGATCGAGGTCCAGTCGAGTCCTCCCTGCAACGGTGCCCAGTGGTCGTCGTTGGGGTTGTCGTGGTCGACGTCTTGCAGATGCGTGCCCCAGAGCCGGTCTCCGGCGGCCAGGATCTCGGAAGCCGGGTCGCGGCCGTTGGTCCACGAGTGTCCGACGTCGACGATCAGCCCGACCTGTTCGGCCGGAAACGGCTCGATGAACTCGCGCAGGTCCTCCACGTGCATCAGCGGATAGTCGCCCACCTCCCCGGCCACCTTCAGGTCCTTGTTGTAGGGCAGGTTCTCCAGCAGGATCCGCACTCCGGCCTCTTCGGCCACCGGAACCAGTTCGGCCACCGACCGGGCCATCGCCTCGACCATCACCGTGTACAACGACCTCATCTCCTGGTCCTGGGGCAGGAACATCGGGTTGGGGATCCCGTGAATCACCATCCCCCGTGCGCCGAGTTCTCCGGTCAATCGCAGTGCATCGGCCAGCACGGCGACCGCTGCGGCGCGCCACGTTTCGTCGGAGGCTCCCAGTACGTTGCGGCGGGCCGGGGCATGCACGGTGGTGGCCTGCATGTTGCGATCGTCCAGAGCCCGCCTGATGTCGGAGGCCTGCTGCAGCGGGTCTTGCTCGATGCCGTGACGATCGCAGGCGAACTCGACGCATTCGAATCCGATTTCGGCGAGTTGGTCGAGCGTGCCCGAGTAGGCGATGTCGGTGAATCCGTAGGTGGAATAGCTGACCTGGACCATGCGTGAGCCTCTGGCGGCGATGTGACCTGCCCGAACTTCGGGGTACCTCTCAGCAGGGGAGTGTGCCTCACCGGCGAGCCGCTCGCCACCTTGGGGCTGCGAATCCCGAGTGTGACGGGCCGGGCGACTAGGTCGCGATGGTCTGCTAGGATGCCGGCTTTGGCCAGGGCTTTCTGCCCAATGGAGACCGGTTGATGCGACCGTCCACGTCGATTTCCGTCTGCTGCGTCCGCGGGATGGCCCTGTTGATGGCCTCGCTGGTGTTCAGCCAATGGGTCACGGCGGCCGAGCGGCCCAACATCATCCTGCTGATGGGCGATGATCACGGTTGGGACGAGACCGGGTACAACGGGCATCCGCACCTGAAGACTCCGGTGCTGGACCAGATGGCCGCCAGCGGTCTCAGGCTGAATCGGTTCTTTTCCGGCCACCCGTCCTGCTCACCCACGCGTGTCAGCGTAGTCACCGGCCGACATCCCAATCGCTGCGGGACGTTTGCCCCCAACTTCTCGATTCGGCCCGAGGAGATCAGCGTGGCGACGCTCTTGAAGCAGGCCGGCTACGCCACGGCCCACTTCGGCAAGTGGCACCTCGGGCCGGTCAAGAAGGGTTCACCGACCAATCCCGGGCAGATGGGCTTCGACAGCTGGCTCTCGCACGACAACTTCTTCGAACTGAACCCGGTGCTGTCACGCAACGGAGCGGCCCCCAAGAAGATCGCCGGCGAGAGTTCCGAGATCCTGATCTCCGAAACGGTCGGGTTCATCAAGCGGGCCTCGGCCGACAAGAAGCCGTTCTTCGCAGTCGTCTGGTTCGGGTCGCCTCACGAACCCTACAGCGGCCTCGACAAGGACCTGGCTCTGTACCAGGGGCTGAGAACGGAGTATCCCAACAAGACGGTCCGGTTGACCTCGAACAAGACCGGCCGGCCGACCACCCGGCCACTCGGTGAGGTGTTGCAAGAGCGTTACGCCGAGATCACCGCGATGGACCGGTCGATCGGACAACTCAGGGACTGGCTGGGTGAGTCGGGACTGAGGAAGAACACTCTGGTGTGGTACTGCGGCGACAATGGGACTCCGGCCGGCGGGATCGTGACGTCGCCGCTGCGAGGCCGAAAGGGGACGATGTACGACGGGGGAATTCGGGTCCCGGCCGTGATCGAGTGGCCCGCAGCGATCTCCCAACCACGTTCCTCGGACGTCAACTCGGTCACCAGCGACATCCTGCCGACGCTGTGCGAGATCATCGGTCGGCCGTTTGCAAAAGAGTCGAAGCGGCCGATCGACGGCATCAGCCTGGTGTCGTTGATCGAGGGGAGAATGACCAAACGGGGCAAGCCGATTGGTTTCTGGAGTTTCAATCAGGGCAACATCGGACGGGCCAGGCCCTACATTGCCGCTGAGCTGCAACAGGGGACCACTCCGCTGGTGAAGATGCTCGGTGGTCGGTACACCCGCAACTTCACCAATTTCCATCACCCGAAGATCCGCGAGCAGGATTTCGGTGGTGCGAGGGTGTTGCTGGAGACTCGGTACAAGCTGATCGTCCGCAGTCGCAAGGGGAAGCCGGATACGAGCGAGTTGTACGACGTGCGGAAGGACCCGGCCGAGAAGCAGAGCTTGGTGTCATCCGAGCCGGCGGTAGTGCGGTCGATGCAGCGGAAGCTCCGCGAGTGGCAGCAGTCGGTGCTCGAGAGTCTGACCGGAGCCGACTACCGCTAGTCGGACCGCTTTTGCAGCGGGGTGTTGAAGAACTCGGCCGGCTTCGGGACGACGTGGTAGCGGTGGTCCATGATCCGGCCGCCCAGTGGAAAGAGCTGCTCGAGAGGCACCTCACCCAGAGCCGCCCGCGCCAGGTGGCAGACTCGGAGGGTGAATCGCACCGTTCGCTCCTGGCAGGGGCTGAAGGCGGGGCCGGCGTCGAACTTGTTGGCAGTACTCACCCAGAGCCCTTCCTCGGGAATCCACCTCCGCCGGGCCATCAGGTCCACGTCGCGGATGTACTCGGTGTTGGCCATCTCATGTTTCAAGACGTCGATCACCTGCGTGCGGTTCTTCAGTCGTCGGATCGTCGGCAGGAACTCGCCAAGCCGAGCCGCGGCCAGTGTCCGTTTCATCAGGTCAATTTCTTTGATGCTCATGGCTCCGCGTTTCCAGTACCCGCTCGAGCCGCCTCCGGCGTCCTGGTAGGCCTGTGACTGTTTGGGGTCGTCGAGGTAGTAGACCTTGCCCTCGCGGGCGGCGATCGGGCGTCCATTCTTGTAGTCGTAGGTCTGGTACCAGCCCTCGGGAGTGCGGATCTTCTCGAGTGCGGCGAGGTATCGATCGAGCGGATCGAGGTACCTGGTGTCGCCGGTCAGTCGGTGGGCCAGGAACAGCGCGTTGGAGGCCATCAGGGCGCCGTTGCCCCAGACCGCGGCCGGAGGTTCGTGAGCCCGCGCCCAGGCCGGAACATTCTTGCTGTCGTACTGGGCGGCCCAGCCGAACGTCGGTGCTCCCAGTTGTGCTTCGACGACCCAGTCAGCCGCGCGGCGGACCGCTTTTAGGTAGCGACTGTCCCGGGTCCAGTGCCACAGCGCGACCAGTGTGCGGATGGCGTCGGTGGTGGCGTTGTCGTTGAGTTCGCTGCCGTGGCGGAGCGAGCGGCCCCCGGGTCCGTTGGCGCTGCCGGTCCCGTATCCGGCCTGTTGATTCCATTCGAAGTGGTGCGGCCAGCTGCCGTTGGGGTTCTGTGCCAGCAGCAGGAAGTTGCCGCCTCGGACGGCACCCTCGAGAAAGTCCTTGCGGCCGGTCAGCTTGTGGACGTAGAGCAGGGTCAGCGTGGGTCCGGTGACGTAGAAGTCCTGGATCATCACGTCATCGAGTCCATGGCCGGGTACGGTGCGGTCGCCGGTGACGTAGGCGGTCCGCGGCCAGCGCCCGATGGTTCCGAATCGGTCGTGCCTGGTGACCGTCTGGATCTCGAGATACATCTCGGCCGTGCGGCGGGCGGCGTCGAGGTAGTACTGATCGCCGATCGCTTCGTGGGCGAAGCACAGGTGCATCGCGGTGTGGCTGGTGTTGTAGGTCTTGCCGAACGTGACCTGCCCGCGTGGGATGCAGAGCCGGTCGTAGCCTCCCAGCAACATGCTCGGCCAGCGAACGTTGTCGACCGTGGTGGCCCAGCCTCCTCCACGCTGGGCACGGATCACCCGGTCCAGCCACAGCCTGACACGCCGTTCGGTGGTGAACAGCAAGGCCTCGTTGAGGTCAAGTTTCGCGAGCCCCTTGCCGGCGAGGGTGCTTTGGAGGTTTTGAGGTTGAGGTCGGCGGGGTGTCGGCAGAGCCCGGCCGGCGACCGGTGATCGATCCGTCGGCGGACGGTCGGTGACGACCAGTTCATCGAGCAGGCAGCCGGCGGGTTGATCGAGCGTGGGGTGGTTGCCCAGCAGCAATGTCGAGAACTCTCCGGCTGCAAGCGGCAAGGGCATCGCGGTCGAGAGTCCCTGGCCGTTGATCGCCAGGTACATGCGGTGCGTCTTGAGATTCCAGCCGAAGAGGATGTGGTGCCAGGCGGCGGGGTCGAGTTTGGCGGTGTCGATTTCGATCCGCCGTCCGCGGCCGCACGAGAGCACCAGGCTGTTGCGTGCGTTCTTTGAGAACTCGAGCGTGAAGCCGTCTCCTCCGACGACGTCGTTGACGCGAGACCGTCCGAGGTAGGTGAACCAGTGCTCCTTGCCGTCGGCCCAGATGTTCTGCCCGGCTGCACTGCGGGCCTGGAATTCGACGGTGCCCATCGTCGTCGGGCAGTTCTCCTCGCCACCAAAAATGACGCAGGCCCGTGGCGAGGTCACTGCCACGGCCTTGCCGAAGCGGCCACCGGGAACCAGCCGGGTGTCGCGTCCGGCCGAGAGCGGATTCCAGCGTGCATAGTCGGCGTTGGGACGAAACAGCGGCGACTTGGGATCGACGCCCGGCGACCGGATGTTGGCCAGGTGGCGATCGTCGAGGCTGACGATCTCGTCGAAGTGAGCCAGCAGCGTGGTGTGCCGAGCGGGCCGGTGGGGCCGGACAGGCAGCCTCTCGATGCGGAATGGCCGGGGAGTGAACTCCTCGGGCAGCATCGGCAGCTCGATCAGCTTGATGTCGTCGATGTAGATCAGGTTGGGCTTCTGACGTCGGAAGTTGCCGATCGTCGCCACGTAGCGGGTCTCATCGGCCACGAAGACGACCGAGAACTTCTTCCATTCCCTGGTGGGACCTTCGAGTCGAAAGAACTGCGGCAGTCCGCCCTCGGGAGAGATGTAGATCCCGCCGGACTTGATCTGGTAGTGGAACTCGTAGCGATAGGCCTTGCCCGGCTGGATGTTGGTGCAGACGTACCTCAGGCAATCGCCGCGGGTGCCGGTGGTCTGGATCTTGCACGACTGCTTTCCGCGGAAGGCCATTTCGGTGGTCGGACCGCAGTAGATGCAGCCGTCGTTTTCAAATTGCTGGTCCCTGGTGTGCCACTTCGGGAAGTTCGCGACCCGGCCCTCGAAACCGCCGGCTGAGATCAGGTTCTTGCCCGGAGTGTTCTGGGCATCGGCGCTGCTGTGGCCGAGCACTGCGACCAGGGCGAACAGGTGCAGTGCGATTTGTCGGCGCACGGTGCAGGCTTGTTCGGGGTGTGTGGTTCAGGCGTCACGGCGAGACGGCCGGGCTGCCTGCAGCATCGCCGACAGCTTGCAGGATATACTGGTTGCGGCCCGGTGGCCACATGTGTGAATCCGCGTCAGCGCGACGTGCGGCTGGTCCTGCCCACAGAGTCTCCAGATCGAGAATCCAGATGACACGCTACATTTTGCTGTCCGTTGCACTCGTCGGTTTCGTCGGGTTGCTCGCCGGAGTCCCGGCATCGTCCTTGGAATCGGCCGGTCGGCCGACGGCCACTGTCGACACCCTGCTGAAGCTGGAGTTCGGTCGCGTGATCGGGACTGGTCACGGCGGGTCCGCGGTGTTTCCCGACCTGAAGTCCAAGTGGGCCAATCACACGCTTGGTTCACCCACGGTCCACTTCGATGGAACGACGTACCGGATGTGGTACGTGGGGATGGCCCGGACCAGCGACCCGAAGATCCCCTACGGGTTTGATGAGCGGATCGGCCTGGCCACCAGCCGAGACGGGCTGAAATGGGAAGTGGCTAATCGCGGGAAACCCGTGCTGGACTACGGCCCCGACGGCTCGTTTGACGACTGCGGCATCGCTCATCCGTTTGTACTGCGCGTGGATGGCGTGTTCATGATGTGGTACGGAGGAATTGATGGCCGGGCGGGCAAGGACATCGGCGAGGGTCCGGCTCATGTGCGGGTCGAGCAGATCGGCCTGGCGACCAGCCGGGATGGGATCACATGGAAGCGGGCCAACAACGGTCGGCCGGTCATGAAAGTCGGACCCAGGGGATCGATCGACTCGGTCCAGGCGACCGGCTGTCACATCATCCGCCATAGTGGCGAGTTCGTGATGTGGTACGGAGCCTACAACGGCAAGCACACGATCGGCCTGGCGACGAGTCCCGACGGAATTCGCTGGAGCAAGGGGAACCGGGGCCGTTCGCTGACGGGGCTGGCCGGTCCCAAGCAACTGGGTCCGTCGGTGTACTTTGATGGCAAGCGGTACGTGATGTACTACAACACGATTGTGGAGGTGAAGACGGGCGGGTCGTTGTGGACGATGTTTGCCGCATCCAGCGACGACGGCATGCACTGGAAGCCGGCCCGCGACGGACGTCCGATCCTGGGCCCGGCCCCGGCCGGCAACTTCGGATCCGCCGACGGTAAGAAGGGCAACAACCACTCGGTTCATCCAACCAAGCTGGTCGTGCTGAAAGACCGCGTGCGGATCTGGTACGCCGGCGAGGCGAACGAGGCGTTGCCGGGCCGCAAGTATGCCGCCAGCGCGGTCGGGCTGATGGAAGCCAGGATCCCGGGTCGCTAGCCGCCGGGCTGTCTAGAGTCCCTCGACCAGCCTCACCCAGGCGTCGAATTCCAGTTCTCCGACTCCCTTGCCGTCGTTGCCGGCCAGGAAGCGGTCGACCATTTCGGCGGCGGCCCGACAGGTGGCATCGTCGGGGATCAGCAATTCGGTTCCACCGGCCTGGGCCGCGACCTGGATCTCGCAGGCCCGTTGCAGCCGGAACATCGTGATGAAGGCCTCTTCGAGCGTTGTGCCCGCGGCCAGCAGTCCGTGGTTGTTCAGGATCAGCACCCGGTGCTCGCCGAGAGACTGGACCAGTCGCGTCTTTTCGTTGCCGTCGAGGCTGGGTCCTTCGTAGTCGTGATAGCCGATGCGGTCGTAGAAGCCGCTGGCGTGGATGCTGATGGGCAGCAGGCCGTGGGCCTGGGCGGCGACGGCCATGCCGGCGGTGGTGTGAGTGTGAAAGACGCAGGCGAGGTCGGGACGTGCTTCGTGGACCGCGCTGTGGATGACGTAGCCGGCGACATTGACCGGGTGCGTGGGGGGGCCAACCGGCTGGCCGTCGAGGTCGATCTTCACGAGGTTCTCGGCGGTCACCTCGGCGTAACGCAGGCCGTAGGGATTGATGAGGAAATGACGCTCCGGCCCGGGCACCTTCAGCGTGATGTGACCGTAGATCGATTCGGTCCAGCCCAGGTGTTCGACCACGTGATAGGCCGACGCCAGTCGTCCGCGGAGTTCCCATTCCTGGGGAGTCACACGGCAATCAGCCAGCGATTCGGGGATGACGGGTTCGGCAACGCTCATGGCGTGTCTTTCACAGATCCAGGAATGGGAGTTGGAGCCTGTACGCTGAAGTATAACTAGACAGCAGTGCACGCGAGTCAAACGGGAATGGGCTTGTGATACTGAACGGGTCGATACAATAGAATGCCTGGAACGAAGCCGGTTGGTGGAGACGACGAGGATGCCGAGACGCGGCTGTCAGCCGGGTGACCACGCGATGCTGGGACGGCGCGAGCTGTTGCAGGTGGGGAGCCTGGGTCTGTTCGGCGCGGGCCTGGGCGACCTGATGCGGATGGAATCTCAGGCGGTGGTGCCAACGAGGCCGGGGACCGCCAAGTCGGTGGTCTTCATCTTCCAGGCCGGCGGACCGTCTCAGCACGAGACGTTCGATCCCAAGCCCGATGCTCCGGACAGCATCCGCGGCGAGTACGGGACTACGGCGACCCGGGTGCCGGGGGTTCGTTTCTGCGAGCACCTGCCCCGGCTCTCGCAGCGTCTCGATCGATTCTCGATCGTCCGCACGATGCATCACATCGCGGGACGCCAGTTCCGCAACGAGCACAGCAGCTGTACGTACATGCTGCACAGCGGGACGACTGCTTTGCCGCCGGGCGACTCGAACGCGACGATCTCGAAGCCTCGCCCGGGTCGCTTCGAGTGGCCGTCATTCGGTTCGCTGATCGCCTATGCGGCACCACCGGATGAGAGCGTGGGGTTGCCGTCGGTGATCGAGATTCCTCGAGCCAAACGGATGCGTTATCCCGGACGAGGCCCGGGCCTGCTGGGACCTCGCTACGCACGCTGGGGAGTCGACCTGGCCCCCAAGTGCAATTCGCCGGATGCCGGCGGCAGTTGTCCGAACTGCTACAGCCACGATGACCCCAACGATCTGGCTCGGGCAGCGGGTCCCGGGCCGAAGGCCTGGTGGGACAACACCAGTTGCCGCGATCCGTCATTCCACCTGCCACGGATCGAGTCGGACGGGGGACTGTCGATCCCTCGCCTGCAGAACCGCCGGACTCTATTGGCCGGACTCGAATCGCTGCGACGGGGCAGCGAGAGTCGTGCGGGTGAGGCTCGGCTGGCCGCGTGGGACGCCTGGCGGCAGCAGGCTCTGCGGCTGCTGCTGACCGCCCGCAGCGGGGGAAACAACCCGTTTGACCTGGCCCAGGAATCGGAGAAGATCCGCGACCAGTACGGCCGTGAAGAGTGGGGCCAGGGGTTCCTGGTTGCTCGTCGACTGGTCGAGGCAGGTGTGCGGATGGTGCAGATCAATCTGCGAGGCTGGGACACTCACCAGAACGCCTTCCGCGACCTCAAGGGCAAACTGCTCCCCTCGATCGACCACTGCCTCAGCGGCTTCCTCGACGATCTCGAGGACCGTGGGTTGCTCGACGAGACCCTGGTCGTAATGTGTGGCGAGATGGGCCGCACACCGAAGATCTCGCCGATTACTCCCAACGGCAAGAACGCCTCGGGCGAGAAGTTCACTCCGGGTCGTCACCACTGGGGCGACGTGTTCCCCTGCTTCCTGGCCGGCGGCGGCATCCAGCCGGGTCAGATCATCGGTCGGACTGATGCTCATGCGGGAGTGCCCACCGGCGAGGCCTACACTCCGTCTGACCTGGCCGCGACGATCTTCTCGGCCCTGGGCATCGGCCCGGACACCAACTTTCATGACGCCGACGGGCGACCGTATCACCTCTATCGCGGTCGGCCGATCGAAGGCCTGCTCTAGCGAGATGTCGGGGAGGTCGGGCTGCTCAGCGGTGCGGGCGGAACCAGAACGCGTGCAGTTTCGGTGAAGTCGCGGCGGCCTGCAGTTCCCACCTCAGTTGGACCAGGCCGGTTGTCCGCGGCAGCGTGCCGGTGGGGTTCCAACTGACGGTGTGGTCGAATTGATTGCCGGTGATCGGTTGGCAATCGGCGAGCGAACAGCCGGGCAGGGGTTTGCCGGTTGCGTGATCGATCAACTCGGCCCGCAGTCGCGACCGGGGCTGACAATTCGCGTTGACCTGCAGGCTCGAGAGATGCTGTGGGAGCCGGAATGGGATTGTCACCAATGATCCCGCTTGTCGGGGATCGGAGAGGCTGATTGAGGTGAACCCGTCGCGGCGGAGTGTGGCCAGGCCCGGTTGGGCGACGTCCTTGGGGCGACCCTTCAAGGGAGGTCGTCGCACGCTGCCGCCTCCGTAGTACAGCCGAATCTCGTGTTCGAGGATGATCGGTGTCGAAGGCAGGATGGTCTGGGCATCGAAGTCGTCGGGGCCTCCGACTGGGATGACCTTGCTGCCGGGCAGGACATGCTGAAACGTCTCCGCATCGCGACTGACGGCCAACTCGATCGGCATGTTCCCCGGATCGTGCTGGTCCTGGTACAGCGCGAGATAATAGCCCTCGTAGGGAAAGCAGACGGTGTCGTGCACCTGTCCGGTCGGGCCCCCGACGGCAGGCGGGGTGCCTCGGACTGCGGGGTCCAGCAGCGGCATCTCCGGGTGGGCGGTCCAGTGTTGGGCATCGGGGCTGACCACAAGGCTTGTACCACGGCGGCGCAGGTTCAATGACAGGAATCCGTAGCCCTTGAATCTCCGGGCCGGATCGGTTTCCAGGTCGTCGCGGAACACGCTGTTGGGAATGGTCGAGAGCGGTTTGGCCTGTTCACCGGGAAAGCGGACTTCTCCAGCGTGTTGCTCGAAGTGAATCCCGTCGGCGGAAGTGAACAGGTCCATCAGGAACAGTTCGTCTCGAGGGTCGAACTGTTTGCCGTATTTTCCCGACCGGGCGATTTCGATGTGTTCACCGGATGTCCAGAACACGAACGACTTGTACCGCCGCTTGGGGTCGGGGTCGTGTTCATCCCTGATCATCACGGGCGCGTGCCGCAGGAAGGGGACGATGTTGTTTTCGAGTGACCCGTGCCATTCCACCAGGCCCACCCGGACCCGCTTCCAGTGGATCCCATCGTTGCTCTCGGCGTAGCCACATCGAATCCAGTCCCACCACGGCGGCCGCGGCTCGCCTCGTCGCGGTTCGCGGATGGCCCCGTACCACATGCGGTACTTGCCGCCATCGAACAGCACCGTGCCATGATTGAAGACACGGTCCTCGTCGAACGAACCGACCGGACCGGTCTCCATCAGCGGATTCTCTGGATGCTTGACGGCGGTTTCCACCTGCAGTCGCACGTTCTTGGTCGAGGCAACTTCGAGCAGGTCGAGAAACAGCACCTTCCGCGGACCAGTCGTCGGCAGGTCCGGGACGGCGGCGCGACGGAACTCGACTTTGTCGATCGGTGGCTCACAGGTCAGCAGCAGGCCGATGTCTGGTGGCGGGCCCCCGGCGACAGGCGGTTCGCCCTTAGTGGAAGCGGAAGCGGAAGCGGAAGCGGGATCGGCGACGTTGGAGATCGAGCGTTTCTCGACGGACAGCCTTCCGATCGGCAGCAGGTTGAAGTCGAAGTGCCCAGGCCGATAGAAGATCCGCGGTCCGTTTGTGAGCGGGCTCCAATTGTCACCCAGCCAGCGAGTCCAGAACGTGCTGCGGCGGGTGCTGTTGGCGAAGATCAGCCAGGGAACGCCGTGCCGGTCGAGAGTCAGGCCGGGTGAATGGAGCAGGTCGGAGGTCAGCCAGGGACTTGTCACCGTCAAGGGCGCGTCGCGGTGCCACTTGCGGCGGTCCCTGACGTAGTACCTCAGCGGGCCGTAGGCGTAGCCGCTGACGCAGGCCACCAGCACCTGCTCGCCGGTGGCGAGGATCGTCGGTTGTCCGCCCGGGCCCAGCAGTTCGACGTGAGGTTTGGCACCGGCACGATCGAGCCGCGCGTAGTAGAGTTGCTCGGCCGTGTCGCTCCATGACAGGTGCAGGTGTCCCCGTTGATCGACGTCTGCGACCGGCGCGAACATCGGCGTTCCGCGATGCACTTCGGTGAATTGCCACTTGCGGTCAAGCCGGCCGACTCCGACCGACTCGGTCTGTCGATCGTGAACCCGGTGATAGGTCAGCGCGACGTGTGTGCCGATGCTGAACAAGTCGCCCAACCAGTAGTCGCCCTCGAGGATCTGCCGCACGCGGCCCCAGCGGAATCGCTTGCCGGTCCAGGTGGCTCGCACGTACTGAATTCCATGAGGACCGGTCCAGGCCGCGTGGAGGGTGTCGTCGACGATGACCAGGCTTCCGCCTGATCCCCAGGGACCCGCATCATCCGGAATGCTCTTCGGACCGGTCAGCGTTCCCAGGTCTTCGAAATCGGTGATCTCCCGAGGCGCGTCATGCCGGGCCAGCAGCAACCGCAGGGTCGATGGGCCGGACATCTCCGAATGCACCAGCAGCACTCGTCGTCCGTCCTGCAACGATGCCAGTTGTCGGCCGTTGTTCGGTGATTTGTAGTACTCGTAGAGCAGGCGATTGAGCATGAGGTGCCGATTGGATGATCAACGAGCGATGCGTCTTTTAGTGATCGCGTGATGGCGTGCAGGAAGGGTGCTGTTGAGAATACCGCTGCCGGTCGAAGGACATTCCCCAGCAGTCTACACCCCGCGATCGCGTGTTGCCTCGCCGTGAAAGGGGCACGCGACTCGGGGAACTCGCGGTGGGGGTCACTCGGTGCCCGTCCCCGCGGTGATCTCTTGTGCCGGACCGGGTCCGTCGATCATGGTGAGCGGCTGAAGCGAGATCCTTTGCCTGGCGTGAGAGCACCGTGACGACACCACGACCTGCCGAGTGTGGACTGCGGCTGTACCACGATCAGGCCGTGCCGATGCGGGACGGAGTGCGGTTGAGTGCCGACGTGTTTCTGCCGGATCGGGAGGGCCCCTTTCCGACAATCGTGACACGGACTCCCTACGAGAGTGGTCGGGACGTGTTTCTGGACGTCGCCGCCTACTGGGCCCGCCGCGGGTTCGCCTTCGTGGCCCAGGACTGCCGGGGCCGCTTCGAGTCGGAGGGGACGTTTCGCGCCTATGCCGACGATCCCACCGACGGCTACGACACGATCGAATGGGTGGGAGGCCAGGGATGGTGTGACGGAAAGATCGGGACCTGGGGCCGCAGCTACGGTGGCCTGACACAATGGCTGGCCGCTCCGCTGGCTCATCCCGAGTTGACCTGCATGGCTCCGCATGTCATCTGCGACGACTTCTACAGCGACTGCCACTACATCGGTGGAGCCTTTCAGCTGATGCTTTCGCTGGGCGCCGCGGTGATCTGGCAGACCAACCTCGCGGCGGTAGTCGGCAAGCAGGCACGTCACGTGTTCCAGAATCGACGGTTCTGGAGCCACCTGCCGTTGATCGAGATGGACGAACTGGCGATCGGTCGCCGGGTGGAGTACTGGCGCGAGTGGCTCGAGAATCCCACCTACGGCGACTACTGGAAGCCGTTCGACATTCGAGGTCAACATGACCGGATCACGGTTCCCGCTTTCCAGCAGTGCGGCTGGTTCGACCCCTACACCGGTTCGGGATTCCGCAACCTGGCCGCCATGCAGCAGCACGGCCCCAATCGGAAATCCCGAGAAGAACAGCGGATTCTGGTGGGTCCGTGGACGCACGAGGAGCCTGGGTCGACCAGCCTGGGTGGACGCGAGTTCGGAGACGCGTCACTTGTGGATATCCGCGCCCAGGAGCATCGGTGGTTCGATTGGCAATTGAGGGGGATCGACGACGGTATCTCATCCGAGCCACCGATTCGCATCTTCACCATGGGCTCAAACCGTTGGCGAAACGAGTCGGAGTGGCCACTGCAGCGGTCTGAATCCACGCCGTTGTTTCTGCACAGCGGCGGTCGAGCCGGTTCATCGGCTGAGGATGGCAAGCTGTCGAGCGAGCCGCCGGGGTCCGAACCGGTCGACCGCTTCCAGTACGATCCGGCCGATCCGGTTCCGACCACCGGCGGAGTGCTCTCGGTCCAGATGATGACCGCCACTGCCGAGGAGCCTCTTGAAGCGGGTGCTGTTGACCAGAGACCGCTGGAGGCTCGTGGTGATGTGCTCGTCTA
>Ga0310124_10001114_pt1 | contig 18822 bp, 13 predicted proteins | sample CB11b_AW_Bot5_MG_FD_203507 | JGI IMG/M metagenome (GOLD analysis project Ga0310124, IMG submission 203507) | Marine microbial communities from Western Arctic Ocean, Canada - CB11b_AW_Bot5 | ecosystem: Environmental > Aquatic > Marine > Oceanic | place: Canada: Western Arctic Ocean | collected... | reverse complement strand
TACCAAGCCAAGCTCGACAAAGCGCAGGCTGAAGCTCGTTCAATCATTGAACAGAGCCGCACAGAAGCCCAACAGCTGGCCTCGCAGATGAAACAGAAGGCACAGGATGAGGCAACTCATCTTCGCCAGCGGGCTGAATCGGAAATTGTCGCGGCCAAAGAACAGGCTGTGGCCCAGATCTACGCCGAAACCGCCACCTTGGCTACCAATGTCGCCGGACGCATATTAAAACGCGAGATTACCGAGACTGATCAACGACAACTCGTTGACGATGCGCTGGGCGAGTTGGGAAAGAGGCCGCAGAATTGAATGAGCAAATAACGGAAGTGATGAACCGTGCCTGACACGCAATCAAATATGACCAGTGTGCTTGAGCAGACTTACGCGAAAGCCCTTCTGGAGATGGTCGATGAGCAGCTTTCAGGTGCAGTCGATGAGATCACCGCGGAGTTGCAGCAGCTTCTGGATTTGACACAGAGCGAACCGGAACTGGTACAACTCATTTCAACGCGCACCATGTCGGCCGCTGATCGCGCTGGCGTGATTACAAGAGTCTTTAAGGGTCGAATCACTGACCTGATCTATCACTTCCTGTTGACGGTCAACGAAAAGAATCGCCTTGACCAGTTCCAGGGGATCATCCGTGCTTTCGTAGCAATGGCGCAAGACCGCAAGGGAATGATCGAGGTCGATGCCTACGTCGCCACGACACTAAACGACGAAGGTGTTCAGCAGATCGCTTCCGGCGTCGGCAACGTCATTGGCAAACAGGTACTGTTACGGCAACATGTGGATCCGGCGCTGATAGGTGGCTTAAAGCTACGAATTGGAGATCGCCTTATTGACGGATCCGTCGCGGTACAGCTCAAAATTATGCGCCAGCGAATGATTAATACTGGGCGAGATAAAGCAAGGACATTCACAACGGGATAGAACATCGTGACAAAGCATCACGCCGGTACCAGCAGGTGCGATGACGCAGTTAACTTCGGAGCTAAATGGGAATGAAGATTAATACAGACGAGATCACCAGTGTGATCAAACAAGAGGTTCAGCGGCACGCCACGGAACTAGAGGTGTCACAGGTCGGGCAGGTCATTGCGGTGGGTGACGGAATTACTCGCATCTATGGTCTCTCGCAAGCCATGGCCAGCGAGATGCTTGAGTTCGATACCGGCGACGGCCAGACCGTCTCGGGGCAGGTGATGAACCTTGAGCAGGACACCGTTGGCGCCGTTGTTTTTGGTGACTACCTGAAGATCAAAGAAGGCACCTCCGTACGGTCTACCGGACAATTACTGAGTGTACCCGTTGGCGAAGCGATGCTAGGCCGTGTTGTCAATGCGCTCGGAGAACCAATCGACGGTAAAGGTCCGATCCAAGCCGACGAACAGCGGAAAGTAGACATCATCGCACCTGGTATTGCGGACCGACAGCCAGTCAAACAGCCTCTGCAAACCGGGATCAAGGCAATCGATTCGATAATTCCCATCGGTCGCGGCCAACGTGAGTTGATTATTGGTGATCGCAAGACGGGTAAAACCGCAGTCGCCATCGATGCCATCATCAACCAGAAATACACCCACCAAACCGATGATCCGGTCTACTGTATTTACGTGGCCGTAGGGCAGAAAGAATCGACCGTATCCGGTGTAGTTGAAGTACTACGTGAACAGGGCGCAATGGATTACACAATTGTGGTCAATGCCGGCGCGTCTGAGCCAGCGCCCATGCAGTACATCGCACCCTACTCTGGCTGCACCATGGGTGAGTATTTCATGTGGAAGGGCAAGCATGTCCTGTGTGTCTATGATGACCTATCCAAACAGGCCACGTCTTACCGCCAACTTTCGCTGCTGCTTCGACGTCCACCCGGAAGAGAGGCGTATCCAGGCGACGTCTTCTATCTACACTCACGACTGCTTGAACGCGCTACCAAACTAAGTGATGAACTAGGTGGCGGCTCACTCACCGCATTGCCTGTGATCGAAACGCAAGAGGGTGACGTATCGGCCTATATTCCTACGAATGTCATCTCGATCACTGATGGCCAGATATACCTTGAATCTGACTTGTTCTATTCCGGTGTTCGACCCGCAATTAATGTCGGCATCAGCGTGTCACGCGTTGGTGGCAATGCTCAGATCAAATCAATGAAGCAAATTGCCGGAAGCCTTCGGCTTGATTTGGCTGCATACCGTGAACTGGAGGCGTTTTCTCAACTTGGCACTGATCTAGACAAAACCACGCAGCGGCAACTCGACCGCGGCGCTCGAATGGTAGAGCTTCTCAAGCAACCGCAGTATGTACCGATGGACGTGATAGACCAGGTACTCCAGATCTTCGCCGGCTCCAAAGGCCTGCTCGACGACATTGCACTATCCGATGTACCCAAATTCGCCAGTGAATTGATTCAGTATTTCCAAGGTGCAGGTGCCAACGTCCGTCAAGAACTTGCGTCGGGCGAAGGGCTCGGCGACGAATTGGAAGCTAAACTGGTGACAGCCATGGAGAACTTCAAGAAAACGACGTTATTTGCTACAATAAATTCTAATGATTGATCCCAAAAGTTACTCCAAATCCTTCTTACATCGGCATACCACGATATCTGGCTAATATTGTCAAAAAACACTTAGTCCCTAAACTAGATACAAATACACTGAAATAAATTAACACCATGAGCACAACAAAAAAAACAGCTAAACTCAACCTCATCGATCAAAATATCGATTTGCCCGTTGTAGTTGGAACCGAGGGAGAACACGCCGTCGACATTTCGAGACTCCGGTCGGATAGCGGTTTCATCACACTTGATGATGGCTACGGGAACACCGGCTCCTGCCAATCGAACATCTGCTTTATTGACGGTGAAAAAGGAATCCTCCGGTATCGTGGCATCCCAATCGAACAGCTTGCCCGGAATAGCAGCTTCATCGAAACGTCTCTGCTTTTAATCAGCGGCCAGTTGCCCAATTCGCAACAACTCAATGATTTTCACGATTTGCTTCTTAGACACCAGATGTTGCACGAAGGATTGCATAACCACTTTTCCGGATTCCCCACCAACGCACATCCCATGGCAATCCTGTCGGCAATGATCAATGCATGCAGTTGCTATCACCCAGATATTATGGATATGGAGGACGAGGCGACCTTCGGAAGTGCTGCAGCCCGACTGCTGTCGAAGATTTGCACGATCGCTACTACGGCATACACAATGTCGCTCGGCAAACCAACCGTTTACCCGAAACCCAACTTGAACTACTGTGAAAACTTCCTGCACATGATGTTCTCGATGCCCTACAAAGATTTTGATCCCCCCGAGGAACTCGTACAGGCCCTAAATCTTATTTTCATTCTACATGCCGAGCATGAGCAGAACTGCTCAACCAGCACGGTCCGCATGGTCGCATCAAGTGGTGCGAATTTATTCGCAAGCTGTTCCGCGGGCGTGTGCGCCCTTTGGGGTTGGCGCCATGGCGGGGCAAATGTTGCCGTGCTAAGCATGCTTCAGGACATCAACGACAACAAGATCTCTTACCGAGACTACATGGAATGTGTGAAGAAAAAAGAAGTCAAGCTCATGGGGTTTGGACACCGGGTCTATAAAAATTTTGATCCACGCGCTACGATTTTAAAAGAGTCCTGCGACAGAGTACTGACCTTGCTCGGCGTCAAGGATCCCCTGCTTGACCTGGCACGAGGCCTCGAAGAGGTTGCCCTTTCGGACAGCTACTTCAAGGACCGCAAGCTTTATCCCAATGTGGACTTTTATTCCGGCATCCTACTGCGAGCTATGGGCATCCCGGTCGACATGTTCACCGTAATATTTGCCATTGGCCGCATGCCTGGCTGGATTGCGCACTGGAAAGAGGTTCGTGATAATCCTAACATCCGCATCAACCGTCCTCGTCAAATCTATACCGGCCCCACGAATCGTGATTATGTTCCCATCGAGGAACGCCGATGAAATCCTGGTTTCTTCCGGCTAAATAGCATTTTCTCCACACCTCACAAGCCCATATTAACCGGACTTTTTTGTCGCCTACACGTGACACCACTTCCCTAACAACCGCCCTAGAACAATAAATCAGCGGGGGACTGAGCGTGAATGTCCATTGGCTTGGCCCGAAGCGGCGGACCTGATGGAAACAGCACGATCAAGCCGGCATGGATGCGTATCGATCAAAAAACCCTTGCGGGGTTTTCCTGACACAATGGTCCCCCTAATTCCGCTCCACCCGACACACCCTCCGTTTCCCAACTTTTAGAATCTGTTGGGTAGACACATCGACCTGTGCCATCGGATCCATCAATTTGCAATTGTTAAATACAACTGCACCCTGCTGCACCAAACGGCGGGCCTCGGAGTTGCTCGACGCGAACCCCACTTGGGTGATCAGCGTCAATATTCCGATTGGTGATGTATCGACGACCTTGACCTCAATGTCGCCGGGTAGTTTGTTCTCACTAAACTGCCGACGAAATTCCTTGCTCGCCGTGTCTGCTGCATCCGCGCCATGGTACTGTTCAACAATAGCATGACCCAAAGTATCCTTAGCGTCACGTGGATGGCTTCGATCACTATCAACTAGTTCACTAACGCGATGAAGCGGAAAATTCGTCAGTAATCGGTAGTATTCCGCCATAAGACTGTCCGGAATGCTCATGATTTTCCCGAACATATCATTTGGTTCGTCGGTCACCCCGACGTAATTACCGATTGACTTACTCATTTTTTCCTGACCATCAAGTCCCACGAGCATGGGCATGATGAATACGACCTGTTTTTCCAAACCATACTTGGGCATCAAATCACGCGCCATCAGGCAATTGAATGTTTGATCAGAACCACCAAACTCCACATCTGCCTTGACCACCACCGAATCGTAAGCCTGCATCAGGGGATACATAAACTCACTAACCATGATCTCGCGATCTTCCGCCATCCGCTTTTTGAAGTTTTCACGGTGCAACATCTGCTGGACAGTCACCTGTCCGGTTAAACCAAGCACCTGTGCGAAATTCATCTCGTTGAGCCAATGGGAGTTGTAGTGAACCTCAAGTTTGGCCTCGTCAGCGTCGAGAATCTGAGTCGCCTGATCAAAATAGGTTTTGGCATTGGCCTTGATCTGGCCTTCATCCAGAATTGGGCGGGTGGTATCCCGCCCAGACGGATCCCCAATCCGAGCCGTGTAGTCGCCAATAATCAACACCACCATATGACCTAGGTCCTGAAATTTCCTAAGCTTACGCATCGGAACCGTATGTCCCAGATGAATGTCTGAAGCAGTCGGATCCATCCCGAACTTGATCCGCAGTTGCCTTCCCGATGCCAGCTTTTTGGCCAACTCATCGCGGACATATACCGATTCGACGCCTTCGAGCAACACTTCGATGGTCTGGTCACTTTGACTCATGACGCGACATCATAAGGCACTTGCGTGACAACGGAAATGAAATAGCACACCCCGGTTAAAACTCTACCACAAGTGTACCGTAGAATTTAAGGTCGTTGTGTTTCTTACTGCCATCAGTTAATGATTCGTGCTCATGTTCAAGCCCGACCTTGAACTTCATGCCCTCCTGATGATCAAGCTTAATCTGCCAATCAACCTTGGCAATGGTGCGGAATCTTTCTAGATCACTTAAATCTGGAAAGAAAGTAACCTCACCCGTCACGGTTTGGCGGTCCGTCAAATTCCATCGCAACAGCCCTGCACTTACCAACCCTTCGGGGCGTATATCATCGGCGCCACCAAACTCCTTGGTCACGCCACCACCGGTCCGGGTAATTAATTCCACCTCCGGGCTCATAATCACTTCGTAACCAAAACCCGCAAATCCGCTAACACGATGGTCCCACGTTTTGAATTCGTCGAAGTCGTACACGCCTTGAACAAAGCTGAACCACGGTGAGTTGGGCATGAGCCAATCTATGGTCGTTTCGGCATTGAATTGATTTCGTGTCGTATCGCCCTCACTGGTAGCGTAGTTGTAGATCGATTTGAATCTGGCGCGATTATCTTTATCTTTACGATCAGCTTCCAAGCCAATCCGAATGTTGGCAGTCTGTGAATTGCCGTCCGAACCAGTAAGCCCCATCAACAACCGAACATCCCAATTCTCAAACATTTCCATATCAAACAGTCCTGGAAGTGCCCCGGGATCACTGCCAGACTTTTGTGGCACCCCAGTATTAGGTTTCTTGGCCAACTTTCCTGTGGCTTCAGATCCTCCTTCCAACTGAACCTCCTGCGCAACGGCAACTGAAGCGATATATTCAGAGGCGATATTGAGCGGTCCAAGCACTGAATGGTTTAATATCACGTGCTCTTTAGATTGCTTGACGATCGTACCGTGAAGGGTCTCGCCCGTCGTCAGTTGGATCTGATCTGCAGCCGCCGAGACAACCGCCACACAGCAGATAGCAACACCCGATACCCACCACTTCACAGCATAAACCTCCCTCATGCATTACAAGAATCAACTATAACTATCGGCCAACTTCCCCCGTCGCCTTTGCCAAATAAACATAAAGACCGTAAAACCTAAACGGATACGGTTGATGACGGCATGGCAAGCCAGCGGGTACTGATCTGATCAACAGGCGTGTGTGGATATGCGTGCCGGATTGCTGCAGCCATAAGACCCATAAATATGGGCGCAGGATGAGTGGGGCGGCTTGTTAGTTCTGGATGGAATTGAGCCCCGATAAAGTAGGGGTGCTGGGCAACTGGAAACTCTAAGATCTGCATAATGGGGTGTTTAGGATGGCGGCCTGAAAAGACCATTCCATGATTCTCTAATTGCTCCAGGAAGTTCGGGTCTACTTCATAACGGTGCCTAAACCGCCGACGCACGCTGAACGAAGCCCCCGGATTATCACCACCTCCTGTCCGCCCCGTGGCAGAGGCCAAATCTCTGGCTACCCGACCCTTTGCACCTTGGCCTTCGTCGCCAAAAAGGAATGCCGCCAGTGTCCCTGGACTTACCAGAACATCCTTACCCCCCAAGCGCATGTTTCCGCCGAGCCCCTCGATCTTCTTCTGCTCGGGCAGAATATCAATCACCGCCTGGGCGGCTTGAGGAGAAAACTCCGTACTGGCAGCCCCATCAATTCCGCACACATGACGAGCAAATTCCACTACCGCCATCTGAAAGCCCATGCAGATTCCCAGGAATGGGACCTTGTGCCGTCGGCAATACTCAACACATGCAATCTTGCCCTCGGTGCCCCGCACACCGAATCCGCCAGGCACAATCACTGCATTGAGATTCTCCAGGTGCGACACAACCGCATCTGCTCCTAGCTGCGTTGTATCAATCCAGTGGGTATCAAGATCGACCGAAAGATGGGCCGCTGCATGTTCGAGTGCTTTTTCAATGGAAGCATATGCATCACGCAAAGCTGTGTACTTGCCAGTAATACCAAGCCGAACCTGATATTGGCGTGTGTTGGTTAATTTGGTGAGAAAACTCATCCATTCGGATCTTGCTCGATCTTCATGTACCTGATCAACCCGATCATGGATACCCAACACGCCAAGCACCTGACGATCCAGCGAAGCTTCACGCATGGCCTCAGAAATCGTGTAAATGGATTTGCGATCGTGCATAGAAAACACACGATCAACTGGCACATTGGCGAACATGGCAATCTTTTGCCGTACAGGATCCACCACAGGATTCCGGGCCCGACAGGCCACTAGGTGGGGATGAATCCCGGCTTCCATCAGTTTTCGAAGACCAAGTTGCGCTGCCTTAGACTTCTGTTCCCCCAGTGCCCGTGGTTCAATGATATACGTTAGAGCCACAAAACAGACACTGTGCTCTCCCTCTTCATATGCAAGCTCGCGCAGTGCCTCAATAAAAAATCCGTTTTCATAGTCTCCCGCCGTACCGCCAACTTCGATAAAAACCACATCAGCTTCCTGCTTCATCGCTAGCCGGCGCAACAGGTATTTCACCTCGCCGGTAACATGCGGGATCATTTGTACATCGCGACCCAGATATTCACCATGGCGCTCCTTGTCGAGCACACAACGGTAAAGTTGACCCGAGGTCACGAAGTTGTCACGGGTGAGATCCTGATCAAGCATCCGCTCATAGGTCCCCAGGTCCATGTCCGTTTCCATGCCATCGTCCAAGACATAAACCTCGCCGTGACGGTAGGGATTGAGCGTCCCTGCATCGATATTGAGATAGCCCTCCATCTTAATCGGTGCAATGCGAAGACCTTTATCTTTAAGGAGTTTGGCGAGCGAACTGGCGAAAATGCCCTTGCCCAACCCACTCATCACCGTACCAAATACCGCAACGTACTTGTGATGACCACTGACATATCCGTCCGGCATCGACTGAACGAACTCGGATTGCTGAGTTTCTTGGCCGACCTGTGAAAGCCGATCCTGCATATCATTGGCAGAGACGCCAACGTCACTTGATTCAGCGGAATGATGCACATTTTCTGATGGTGGAATTGATGTGGGCATGGCATACCGTAACGCGGCCCGGCCAAGTGATCAAGTTGCCCTGTTTGGCCGTGATACGCTCCGTTGGCCTGTGGTGACACATACAAACGCAGTATGCTTTGGTAGATCATGAATCTCAGACGCAGACTATTTCGGCATATTCGAGTTCCCGTTGCGGAAAAAAGCCTCACGCTGGCACCGCTAGTCGGTGCCGTAGCCGGACTTTGTGCGGTTGCCTTCCACATCCTCTGCATGATCGTATCGCATCTGTGCCTGACCACCTTGGCAGGCTATGACCAAGGCGGGGAAGGCGACGTGGCATCATGGTTCTCTGGCACTCACGGAAACCTGATCCCATGGCTTTTAATAGCTGTACCGACAGTTGGTGGACTGATCAGTGGAAGCCTGGTGTATTGGTTCGCCCCAGAAGCCGAAGGCCATGGCACCGATGCCGCGATTGACGCATACCACAACAAACGTGGCATCATTCGGGCTCGCGTCCCTATCATCAAAATGATCTCTGCCGCCGTGACGCTAGGTACGGGTGGCTCTGGGGGACGCGAAGGCCCTATCGCTCAAATTGGTGCTGGATTCGGATCACTGTTGGCTACCAAACTTCGCCTTTCTGATACCGACCGCCGCATCCTGCTGGCTGCAGGGCTGGGTGCGGGCGTGGGGGCAATCTTTCACGCCCCACTGGCCGGCGCCATCTTCGCCATTGAGGTCTTGTACCGGGATCCGGAATTTGAAGCTGAGGCTCTCATTCCGGCATTCATTGCAACTGCCGTTTCTTACTGTGTCTTTAGTATTGCAATGCTGCTTATTTTTGACACCCATGCATTTAACCCACTGTTTAGCATTGCAGACGGATTGGATTTCGACAATCCGATGTTGCTGTTCCCATTAACTGCATTAGCGGTCATGATGGCGCTGATGTCATTCGTCTATGTGAAATGCCTTGATACAGCCAGTCATTCATTCCGCCAACTGGGTATCCCAAATACCATTAAACCAGCCATCGGGGCATTTGCAACAGGTCTTGTCGCGGTCGCGCTTTACTACGCTTTTTCCAGTTCAAATGGAAATGTAAACGCACATGATGTGCTCAGTGTGCTTTCTTTCGGTTACGGCTTCCTTCAAAAGGTGCTCGACCCCGGTAACGCCCAGCTGGCCATCTCCGTCCTGCTTGTCGTAGGGCTAGGCAAAATATTGACCACTTCACTGACCATCGGCTCTGGTGGGTCCGGCGGGGTATTCGGCCCTAGCATGGTCATCGGTGGTGCGCTAGGCGCTGTGGTTGGCCTTGTTTTTGCAAAACTGGGCATCATTGAACATCGCGAAGTGGTTATTTTTGCCATCTTGGGCATGGCCAGTTTCTTTTCTGCAGCCGCAAACACACCGGTAAGCACACTTATCATGGTTTCAGAGATGACCGCGAGCTACGAGCTGTTGCTCCCATCGATGTGGGTCTGTGCTCTATCCTATCTGGTAAGCCGGCGCTGGACACTTTACTCCCAACAGACAATCAATCGGCTGGCATCACCGGCCCACCGCGGTGACTTTATTGTTGATATCTTGGAAGACTTATCCGTTCGCCAAGCCATGCCACAAATCAGGCGTATATTCACTTCCGTCAATCTTGATATGCCACTGAAAGAAATGACCCATCTCGTGACCGATACACAACAAGGATGTTTCCCTGTCGTCGACATGCATGGCAAATATCGCGGGATGTTCAGCCTTAATGATATCCGTCGTGTGCTCTATGATGCCGACCTTGCTGAATTGGCAGTCGCAGAGGATCTAGTCGTGACGGTTGACCCATTAACGTTATCAACGGATCTTTCCAGTGCTATAAACCGATTCTCCGAAAGCCGGTTCGGAGAGCTACCCGTGGTCGAAGACAACAACATTGACAATGTCATTGGTATGTTGCGCCGCCAGGATGTAATTGCGGCCTATAGTTCACAACTATTGGCCAAACAACAAACAACCAGCGATTGATCGGATTACGTTTATGCCCCCATTAATACGGCAATATCGATTGCGCCGAAGCCATCGGTTGAGCGGTAAACGTGCATTCGAGGCAGTTTATGCCGAACAATTGCGCCAGCCACTGGGCCCGATCTGTCTCTGCGCCAAACCCAATGATCTAGGCCATCCACGTCTAGGCTTGAGCGTTTCTCGCCGTGTTGGTGGTGCGGTCAAACGCAACCGAATCAAGCGACTTCTACGTGAAGCCTTTAGGATCGGTCAGCATGACTGGCCGGAAGCCTATGATGTCGTTATTGTCGTCTATCCACATGAAACTGCCATGCTGAGTGAATATCAGCATATGTTGATCACTGGAATCCAGCAGTTGGACCGGTACAGAAAACACCGTGATTCAAAATAGGATTTAAAAGATTCCATGCCGTCCCGTACCCCTTTTGATCATTCCAACTTAGTACACCCGACAACATCGACGCGACAACGCCCACTGGTGATGGCAACGTCCTGCTTTCTCATTTTCTTGGTCCTGTTCTATCGCGCAACGCTCGGGCAACTCATAGGTGGACACTGCCGCTATTTCCCTACGTGCAGCCAATACATGATTGAAGCCATCAAAAAACATGGCCCACTGGGAGGTGCCTGGCGGGGACTCAGACGCGTGGCCCAGTGCCATCCTCTGGGCGGATCCGGTTACGATCCGGCGTGAGGCGCAGTAGCCATCCAATCTCGCCGATAATGACTTTATGACCAGTTACCGCCAACTGATCGATGCGGCGCGCCGGCTCCTTTCGACACCCATTCAGGAGTTGAACCGCGTCCAACTTTCGCTACGTTATTCCATCGATTTGGTACGTTACTGCGCCCGCCAGCTTTATCAAGACCGCGCATCACAGATGGCCGCGGCACTAACCTACCACACTCTCTTCAGCCTTCTGCCTACCATTGTCTTGATTTTAGTTGCCTTGGAATCCTATCAGGGACTAGACGAACACCGTGTCATGTTCCGTGACTGGGTTGTCGAAAAGATGCTACCCCCCACATCGTATGATAGTACCGCCAACCTCCATGAGGACCGTCACCGACTGGCCAATACCCTTCAAGGGTACATGGACACCTTAGAAAAAGTCGATTTTCGTAAGATTGGAGCAGTTGGCCTGCTCGTTTTCCTCTATGGCGCCACAACGCTGCTCACGACAACCGAGCGCAGTTTCAACCTTATCTTCGGTGTCACTCGTGTGCGACCTATCTACTTGCGCCTGCCGATGTATTACACCGTCATCACACTGGGTCCATTTGCCCTGACCGCTGGACAACTCCTCCAGCAACGACTGATTGATCTTCTAGCCCAAGGAACCACCACCTCATGGCTGATTAGTATCTTGACACTCATGTTGCCGCTAATCACAACATGGTTGGTTTTTCTTGCGATCTACATACTGCTCCCCAATACCCGTGTCAGCCGACGTGCAGCAGCAGTTGGAAGTTTTGTGGCAGCAATCCTGTTGGTTGCCAGCCATGAACTGTTTTCCGCGTTCGCCACGCGTGGCGCCATCACCTCGATCTATGGCTCACTTGCTCTTTTGCCACTGTTCCTAATGTGGTTGTGGTTGATGTGGCTGATCATCCTTTTTGGCCTCGAGTTGACATATACCCTCCAGTCACTCAAAGGCGAAATATCCATGGAAGAACAAGCCAGGCGGGAAGCGATGGTGGTGGGGGACCCGCTGTGGCTGGTACCACTGATGGCAAAGATTGGCCAGGCATTTGCCAGCGGCCAACCAATCGGCGGGCAGGATCTGGCTGACCACTTGAAGCTGCCCATAAGGTCCGTATTGCTACTTGGTGAACAACTCGAACGACAAGGATTTATTCATCAAGTTAAAAAGGATCGCACGAGTCAATCCGGTTACGTACTGGCCAAGCCACCTGGTCAGATTAAGATTTCCCAACTACTGGCTCTTGGACACAACCTGACGATTGGAAAAAACTGGCAGGCCATATCCGGCTGGAAAACCCTCCAGCACCTCATGAAGACCCAGCAATCAGCGGCAGATATTACGCTGGAAAGGCTGTTGCAAGAAGAACCATAAACTGAAGGCATCCCTGTCCCTACTCCCCCACACGATCTACACGCGACAACACCAAATTATCGCGATGAATTACTTCATCATAAGCTTTGCGCCCGAGTATTTTTTCAAATTGGTTAGATCGCTTGCCTGAAATGAGCTGCAGTTCATCTGATGAGTAATTGGTCAGACCACGGGCCAAATCATGACCGGTTTCGTTACGAATTAGCAGTAGACCTCCACGTTCAAATTGCCCTGTCGTGGCCAAGATGCCGGTCGCAAGCAAGCTCTTCCCGCTATTTTGCAGTGCATTAGCTGCACCATGATCAATGGTGACCGTACCTGCCGGTCTTTTAGTCATGCCGATCCATCTCTGACGGCTATCAAGCCTGCGCTTTGCAGGAAGAAAAACCGTACCGATCTGCTCGCCCGAAAATATCCGGGCTAAGACATTCTTTTCGCGACCATTGGCGATGACTGCAATCTCACCTGCTTCAGCGACGAGTCGGGCCGCTTCAACCTTGGACGCCATCCCACCTGAGCCCATTTCAGTCTTGTCATCCCGAACCAGACTGATCGCTGACTGGATGTTATCGACCAAGTCAATCGGCTTGTTCTGCTCGTCAAGCAGACCATCCTTGGTAAATAGAAGTATCAGCGCATCACTACGCAGCGCGTTGGCCATCATGGCTGCAAGCTGATCATTATCGCCGAACCGTAGCTCGTCAACGGACACGGTATCATTCTCATTAATCACAGGAATACAGCCAAGACGGTGAAGATGCGTCACGCAGTTACGAATGTTGAGAAACCGAACACGATCGTCGAAATCCGTACGGGTCAACAAAAGCTGCGCAACCTTCAATCCGAGCTTATCAAATGCCTCATGCAGATACGTCATCAGTCGCCGCTGCCCAACAGCCGCCACCGCTTGCAGGTCAGAAACGTCCCGCGGTCGCTTGGCTAATCCCAACTCAGCACAACCAGCACCAATTGCACCGCTCGTAACCAATGTCACTTCAAAACCATTATCACGAAGACCCAACACCTGGCGTGCAACAGATCGCAGAAATGGAAGATCAAGTTCACCCTGTGAAGAATCTGGAAGAGTCAACAGAAATGTACCCAGTTTGATCACCACCCGGCGTGCTTGGCACAAAACATCTTGTCGTAGTTGGATTGACATGATTACCGCTCGTTATACACCAATCATTCCTAACACCAAATGGGCGTAGCGGTCCGTTGCGCCTTGCCTCGCGCGAATGACCTGCCTGCCCTTATCCGCCAAATCACTGGCCTGCTGGCGGTTGGCTAACAACAAGTTGACATGCTCTGCTGCCTGATCGGCGGTCTGGGCCACAACTAAACCACCACCTGCCACGAGAGCCGCCACAACATCAGAAAAATTCTGATGATCCGGTCCAATAATGACCGGGCAACCCAGTCCTACTGGCTCAATCGGGTCCGAAGCGCCCCAGCCATTGAAACTACGGCCAACCACAACCACATCAGCCAGTGCGTATGCTTTTCGTAATTCACCCATCGTATCAATTAAAAATATTCGGCCATGGTCGGGAATCCCCCGTAAGGCACCGGACGGCCGGGATCGCCTAGTGACATTTGGCCCTAGGGTCCTGGCCACTTCATCAAAACGTTCAGGCTTACGAGGCACAAAAATAAGTTGGACCTGGAGATCCAAGTTTCTCCCCAACGCCTCTAACAACAACTTTTCTTCCGAATCCCCCGTCGAACCAAGCACTACAACAGGCCTAGTCCGGTCAATGCCCATCGCCGTCGCCAATTCATCGACACCAGCAACCTCATCGACGACCTCAGCCGTGTCCCATTTCATTGTATCGTAAACGCAGACAGCGCCCCCTGGTGTACCCAGTTCATAAAAACGCCTCGCATCAGCCTCAGTCTGTGCCGCCACCTTGGTCAGTCGTGAGTACATGCCACGCGCAATGGGACCACTGCGTCGATACCAACGAAAGCTGTGATCGGTAAGCCGTGCATTGAGCACCCCCACTGGAATTGATCGTCGAACACAACTGCGCATAAAGTTGGGCCATACTTCGTTCTCAACCAAGGCAACGCCATCTGGCCGCACCTCATCGAGAAAACGCTCTATACAACAAGACCAATCAAAGGGATAACGTACCACCGAGCAGTCCATATCGTATAGCTGATGCGCACGAACTGTTCCGGTATCTGTGGTCACGCTAACCACAATACGCAGGTCCTCTACCTGCTGCCTCAGTTTTTCAACTAGAAGGCGGATGGAATTGACTTCGCCAACACTAACCGCATGTATCAACAATGTCCGGTGATGAGCACGGCCGTCATGTGCCATCTGGCAATGGCCAAATCGGCCCGGCCAATCTGTACGCCACTTACCCGTACGCAGCAAGCGATACAACCATAACGGACTGCCCATAATGGCAACCGCCGTGTACAAGAAATCCATGGGGCCAATCATGTCCTCATTTTACGGCCCAAAGGACATGTCGCCCAGAAAGACCACCAAGCATCAGGCCATTTCGCTTACAATCTCACGGCCATGACACCGAAAAACAAGTTCTACATCACAACGCCTATTTACTATGTCAACGCTCAACCCCACATTGGCCATGTCTATACGACCACGTTGGCCGATATTATCGCTCGATATCACCGCCAAAGGGGGGCGGACGTGTTCTTCCTGACCGGCACGGATGAACACGGCAAGAAAGTTTCCGACGCGGCGCACGACAGGGGTCTAACGCCCCAGCAGTTTGTAGACCAGATTTCTGGGGAATTTGAGTCAACGTTTAAAAGATTCCAGTTCACTCACAATGATTTTATTCGTACCACACAACCACGTCATAAAAGTCGCGTGCAACAATACGTCAAACAACTGATCGACCGTGATGACATTTACCTTGGTGAATATGAAGGCTGGTATGACCAGGGGCAGGAAGAGTACATCACGGAAACAAATGCTCGCGACCAAAATTACAAATCGGCAGTCAGCGGCCAACCTCTTACCAAGGTACAGGAAAATAACTATTTCTTTCGCCTAAGCAAATATCAAGACCAGTTGGTCGAGTACATCCAAGAAAACCCGGAATTCATTCAACCCAAAGCCCGACGCAATGAGGTACTTGCAAGAATCAATGCGGGCTTAAACGATGTAGCCATCAGTCGCACAACTGAGGCATGGGGTGTGCCCATGCCCACCGATGAATCTCACTCAATATACGTCTGGATCGATGCGCTATTCAACTACGTCACCACGATCGACGCCGATGACTGCAACCACTACTGGCCGGCAGATGTTCACCTGATCGGCAAAGAGATCCTATGGTTCCATGCGGTCATCTGGCCCGCCATACTCCTCGCCCTGGATCGTCCTATTTACAAGCAATTATATGCCCATAGTTTCTGGATCCATGAAGGCCAAAAGATGTCCAAGACACTTGGCAACTTCATTGATCTATCCAAACTCGATGATTACGTGAACGAATTTGGACTCGATGCGCTACGGTACTACCTGGCCACCCAGGGGCCGATTGGCACCTCTGACGCCGATTTTGCACATGAAAAGTTTGTCAGCGTCTACAACGCAGATTTGGCAAATACTATTGGCAACTGCACCAATCGCGTGTGCAACATGACCAACCGCTATTTCGGGGGCACACTTCCAGAACATGGACCTCATGTAAAAGAAAGTGAGACTTACGATCAGACCGCCAAAGAATGTGTTGACCAATACGTAGACGCAATGAGTCGATTGCAGCTAGATGCCGCTGCGGCCTCTGCCCTGCAACTCGTGCGTGCTATCGATGGATATATAGATAAGACACAGCCATTCAAACTGGCCAAGCAAGCGGAAAACATGCCAGCGGTCGGCACGATCCTTTACAACTGCACCGAAGCACTTCGTATCGCCTCACTGCTTCTTTGGCCATTTCTTCCAATCAAAATCGAGAAGCTTTGGAAGCAAATTGGCTGCCAGAAATACGTTGATGCGGTAGGAAACCGAGGACTCGGTGACTTTGAAAGCTGGACGCAATGGGGACAGATGCAACCAGGAACACCGATCCTCCAGACTGAACCGCTATTTCCTCGGAAAAAATGAGCTGCACTGGATTTGAACCTCGGAACACACCATGACCCATACGGCTCCAAATGTTATTTGGATTATGTGTGATCAGATGCGTTTTGACTGCGCGGGATTTTCCGGACATCCCACCGTCCAGACACCCCACATCGACCGTCTTGCCAGGGACGGAGTCACCTTCAATAACGCCTATTGCGCATCGCCTGTCTGCTCGCCGGCACGTGCAAGCTGGCTGACTGGGCTTTACCCGCATGCACATGGTCAACTGCGTAATTTCAGTTCACCCCATCGCAAAAAGGTCGGGGCCAGACTGAATAGTGACAGCATCACAATAGGTGATGTTTTGAAAAATGCTGGCTACCGATGTGGCATTGCCGGCCCCTGGCATATGGGCGACGATCATCTACCCCAGCATGGCTTCACGGATTTTTGGAGCACTTACCGATATCAAGGCAGACACGGTGACCGGTTCTTTGAATATCTCGATAAACAGGGCGTCGCCAATAACTACATCATGAAGCAGTTGCCGCCGGCTATCCACCGGGATGTACCGCATATGCACCATGGTGCATACAATGATCCACGCGAACAACGCACGACCTGGACAATTGATCGTGGTCTTGAATTTCTCGAACAGTGCGATGAACAGCCATGGTTCTTATTTCTAAGCGTTAAAGATCCACACTCGGTCATTGTCGTTCCACCTGAACTGCTGGATCTCTATCCTACTGACCAAATAGAGATGCCTGAAACCTGGCGCGATCCACTGGAGGGCAAACCGCCATCCCAACTCACAAAAACATGTCGCCTTCCAGAAGATGTCGATGATAATGCATTTCGCCGATCGGTGGCCCACTACTTTGCACTGATTACGCACATCGACATCCAAGTTGGAAAAGTAATTGATAAACTCAAAAAGATGTCAGCCTTGGACAATACGATTATCGTCTTCATGAGCGATCATGGTGAGATGCTTGGCGCCCATGGCGCAGTAGGCAAAGTGCTAATGTACGAAGAGTCTGTTCGCGTGCCGTGTATCATTACACATCCGGCGACGTTGCCTGCAGGCTTTCGCGTCAATACACCGCTGGCAGGCGTCGACTTGATGCCAACCCTAACTGAACTCGCTGGCCTTTGCATCGAACATGAGATTGATGGGCGAAGTGTTGCGACGGCAATACGAGACGGCTGCCAGCCCAAACCACAACCTGTCTTTTCCGAGATATGCACATGGGATGCCCTCAAGTTCAAATCAGATACACCCGACGACCTCGCTGCCACAGTGATGGTACGAGATGGTGACCACAAGTTTGTTTGGAATCAATCTGAACTGGATGAGCTTTACAACCTGATAAAGGATCCGGTGGAAATCGACAACCTGATCCATGAACCATCACAAAACCATCGAACAGGTAAGATGATGGCGCTTATCAGCCAGATGGTCCAGAACACGGGTCCCGGCGTGTATGACTGGTGCACACTAGACCCCTAATAAATCAATTAGCATAAACTGCGTCCGGATCATTATACCGGCCTATTGCTTGGTCAGACATCCAGTCCACGAGGATCAAGGAATTCAACCATATTGATCCCGCAATTGCCTGGCTGCTTCAACCTCATGTTGAAGCTTTGCATAGACCTCGTCAATACTTACATCTGCAGCAGATCCTGGCGCAAAACCACAGTCAGGATTCAATGTGACTCGACTGGGTTCAAGATATTCCAACGCCGGTTTCACCCGTTGGACAATCTGCTGCGGCGTGTCAATCTGCCCGGGTGTGCAGCTCACACAACCTAGGCCAATCTCGAAATCCTCACGAATCTGCTTGAAGACTACCATATCGCCTGCACCGGGAGCCGTAAACTCCATCGTAAGATGATGTACCCTGAGACGATTAAGTTGATTGATGATTGGCCCATATCCACCTTCATGTTGCAATTCACCTCGCACGCGTGCGCCGGCCCGTCGGCATAAATGGACCGCAAATTTCACTCCCTTAAGCCCATCAACCACCTGGTTAACCATATCTACGGCAAAATCTGATGCTGATTCAGCGTCATCATATTTCTCACGCACCTGTGGATCGACGAACAAGCACAAATGTGGATCATCGATTTGAACTACAGCAACACCTTCTTCAATGAGCAGTTCTACTTCATGACGCAAAATTGGCACACAATCGCGAAC
>Ga0310124_10001112_pt1 | contig 18842 bp, 16 predicted proteins | sample CB11b_AW_Bot5_MG_FD_203507 | JGI IMG/M metagenome (GOLD analysis project Ga0310124, IMG submission 203507) | Marine microbial communities from Western Arctic Ocean, Canada - CB11b_AW_Bot5 | ecosystem: Environmental > Aquatic > Marine > Oceanic | place: Canada: Western Arctic Ocean | collected... | reverse complement strand
TCTCCTCTTTGGATGCCCACTTGTTGAACGGCGGAATGGTCAATCCAGCGCCGATGGCTTTAACATCATGCTGCGGGTTGTAGCTCGATGTCCCCCTGGCAAACCCGAGGGCATACCACATCGCGGGGTCGCTCTCACCGAGAGGTGAGTTATCAGGATTCCAGACGTCATCGTCAATGAACACCTTGCGCAGCTCATCAAAGACCCGGGGGCCTTCGCGAAAGAAGACCACGCTGATATCACGGCGCTGGTTGACCGCCTGCATGCGGGCCAGATTAAAAATATTACCAAACTGGCCCCTCACTCCCTCGAGCTGACGGTTCTTCATGAAATCGACAATCGTCGGTCCCATGATTCCCGAGGCCATGATGATGATCGCGACCACGACCATCAATTCAATCATCGTAAAACCTTCGCGAGAGCGGGTCTCGTTGTCCCTTTTCAACTGATTAGAACTCATTGTAGCTCTCGTCCTCTTCCTCTGAAGATTCCTCCTCCACACGAAGATCCTCGTCTTCAGCGGCGTCCCGCATACCAAGGGACCAGATCTCGTAATTGGAATCAAAGCCCACCGTAAACCTCCAACGGGCGTAATCGGAATCAGGATCGCTCGCCGGGTCATCCGCAGGGGTATTTCTGCTACTGGTCAGGTTGTCGTAGTGAATGGGCTCTCCATGCCCATCGATGATGTAGACGATGCCTTCTTCATCCCTGAGGTCGGCTTTTTCAAACTTAGCCACGGGCTCCCGCTTGTCCTCCTGCATCTCCCCCGCGATAAAGGTTCGCTCAAACACATCGGAGGTCAGCTGATGATAAAGAGCCGCCGAGCCCTTGAGCACCTTGCCCTTGATCTCCACCGCCGTATCGAGCCCATCCTCAGGCAAGGTCCCTTTTTTCCGGTAGTAGTCGGCGATATACAGGTTCAGCCGCTCGACGAGAGCCTTTGTAGCCTCGTCCTTAGCCTGCTTCTGGATCGAACCCATGGCGATCAGCACCATTCCGGCCAGAACTCCTATGATCGACATGACGATCAGGATCTCTATAAGCGTAAAACCGGAGCTTCTGTGCCCCGGGCTCAAAATGAGACTCGAGCCTTTCTCAGGAGTTCGAGATGTCATCATTGTCTTCTTCGTCTTCAGCCTCATCGCCCAGGACCGTTCCATCCTCTCCATCCGGGCCCAGGGAATAGAAATCACAGCTGCGGGGATTCAGCATCCAGGTCTGGGATTTTCTCCCCCTATTGCAACGGTAGATATAGGCATTCCGCCAGGCATCGGTGTAGTACTTCTTCACCCTGGGATCGTCCCGCTCACCGCGAGTCGCGGGGATCCAGCGATCCTGAGCTTCATCGGTATCTTCATCCCAGTCAGCATCCTCGACAACGATCCGGTCGTTGGTCAGCTTCAGGTAGGGCGCGCTTCGTCCGCCCGGCCCCCTCGGTTTCGGATCACCCAGCAGCCGGTTGTAGAGAGCCGGAAACTGGTTGTCATCGGAGGTAATCTTTTCCGCCTCGATTCCCGGATAGATCTTCTCATCGGTCTGGTATCTGTCAATCGCCTGGGTGAACTGGGAGACCTCGGTTCGCGTCTGGGCCTGCCTGGTCTTTTCCTGGACGACACGGATACCGGCAAAGCTCATCGAGGCGAGGATGGCGATGATACTGATGACGATCAGCACCTCGACAAGGGTAAAGCCCTGCTCCAACTGTCCACGCGGGGCTACCGCGAAACGCCTGAAAGTGAAAGACTTCTGCTCCATGCCTGGCTCCTGAAGAATAAATTTTCTGACCTGAAATAAAGAACCGAAGCAAACCTGCAACGGTCAAAACAGGCGACAACCCGGGAAAAGCCCCCGGCCTCGAACCGCAATTATCCAGCAGATACTCAACTGGACCAGCAGAATCGCGATCTCTGCCGCCTGTCAAAAAAACGAACACCCTGAAACCTCATCCACCGACGACCACAGGCTTCCCGAATCACTCTCCATGGAAGCTGGTTCCGCAAGGAACAGGGTCGAACGGCAGAACGGGGTGAAGCCGTAAAGTATAATCCTCGAACACTTTAATGGCAAACAACACCCCCTTCAAGCACTGGCACTTGAAGCTTGTTACGGAGCTATGTAGGTAGACGACTCCCAGTCCCATCCCGTTGCCACTGTTCACACAAAAGAATGAGGAAATCGAGCACCTCTAAATGCCCCCTGGCCTGCGAGAGCACTGAAAACGGCCTTATTCCCCAGGGCCCGGAGGCGGCGGCCTGCTTTCCTCATCCACCCTGAGAACGATTCTGGCTGCCGTCTTTTCCCCGCCCTCACTCTCCCCATATTTTTCGTGGAGTTGCTCCACCTCTTCAGATGTGAGGAACTGTTCTGCCCATCGGGTAAATTCCGTGCTGTTCTCGTATTCCGGCTGAAAAGGATGGTCCAGGGCTTCCTGTCCCAGGTCCTCCGGAGATTTCCTCCTTTGAGCTGAAGACCAGGCGGACCATTTCTTCAGATAATGAGCCATCATCCACGCAAGCAAGCCGAAGAAAGTTCCAAACCCAACCAGGACGTGGACGAGATTCGCAGCCAGAGAATCATTTAGATGTTCCCCGTTGGATAAGAGTATGAGCCCCAGGGGAACAGCTACGACGAACGCCAAACCAACAAAAACAAACAGTCCATTCTTCCATGGCAACGTTTCGCCGGGACAGAACATCGAGGAGAAGCCGCAGGCCTTACAGTTATAAAGCCACGTCGTGCCGTTCCTTGTTTTCTTGACAACAATGTCAAACGTATTGTGCGCCTTACAGTCAGGGCACCAATAGGCCTTGGGGTTCGGACTGCAGTGGTTGATTTCAGGCAGGTTCTTCATCTTGACCGCCGTTACCTAGCGAGTTCTCATCCCATCCGCGCCATCCAATGACTTTGTTTTCATTGCCGGCAGGAAGAGTTAACCGGGCAACCGCCGGGCCTCAGCCGAGGAAGTATTCCTCGATAAAGCCCGTGTTGACCTTCCCTGCCACGAAATTGAGATGCTTGAAGATGTCCTTGGCCAGGGGAATCGTCGTTGCGATCCCCTCGATAACGAATTCATCCAGGCAGCGCCTCATGCAGTTGATCGCCTCTTCACGCGTTTGCTGGTAAACGATCAGCTTGGCGATCATGGAATCGTAATTCGGCGGAACCGTATAACCAGCGTAGACATGGGTATCCAGCCGAACACCGTATCCGCCAGGCGCCCTGAACTGCTCTATTTTCCCGGGGCAGGGCCTGAAACCATCAGCTGGATTCTCCGCATTGATACGGCATTCGATCGAGACCCCCTTCATCTTGATATCATCCTGGGTCATCCCCAGCCGCTCACCGCTCGCAAGACGAATCTGCTCCTTGATCAGGTCGATTCCAGTGACCATCTCGGTAACCGGATGCTCAACCTGGATGCGGGTATTCACCTCGATGAAGTAGAAGTTGAAGTCTCTGTCGACGATAAACTCCACCGTGCCGGCATTGGTATAGCCGGCGGCTTTCACCAGCTTCTTCGCCGCAACTCCCATCTCGTCCCGAACCTCCGGAGGCAAGCCCGGCGCGGGCGACTCCTCGATCAGTTTCTGATGCCTGCGCTGGAGGCTGCAATCGCGCTCGCCAAGATGGATCACCTCGCCATGGTTATCAGCGAGGATCTGGATCTCCACATGGCGGGGCTTCTCTACGTACTTCTCGAGATAAACATCGGGGTTATTGAAGGCCGTCTCGGCCTCGAGCTTCGCCTGCGAATAGCCGGTCTTCAGGGTGATGTCATTGTGGGCGACCCGCATACCCCGGCCGCCGCCGCCGGCTACCGCCTTCACAATCACGGGGTAGCCGATCTCCTGGGCGATCTTGAGAGCTTCATCTTCGTTCTCGAGGATACCCGTTGAGCCCGGCACGCAAGGCACTCCTACCTCCCTGGCGAGCTCTCGTGCCTTGCCCTTGTCGCCAAGAAAGGCGATGGCCTCAACACCGGGACCGATGAACTCGATATGAGATGACTTACAGATCTCGGCGAACTGGACATTCTCTGCAAGAAAACCGTACCCGGGATGGATCGCATCCACATCCTCTACCTCGGCCGCAGCGATGATCCGCGAGATGTCCAGGTAGCTCTGCTGGCTTGGACCCGGCCCGATACAGACCGTCCGATCAGCCAGGTCAAGGTAGCCTGCACCCGAATCGGCCACCGAGTGAACGACAACCGATTCAATTCCCAGCTCCCTGCAGGCGCGCAGGATACGAAGGGCAATTTCGCCACGATTGGCGATGAGTATCCGAGAGAATTTCTTCACGAGATCTCGATCTTGAACAGGGGCTGATCGAATTCAACCGCGCTGCCATTTTCGACAAGAATCTCACGAACGACCCCGCTGGCTCCGGCGGTGATCTCATTCATGACCTTCATCGCCTCCACGATGCACAGAACGGTATCCTCATCGACTCGATCCCCCTCGATGACAAACGGATCGGCCTCAGGGCTCGGTGAGCGGTAGAAGCTCCCTACGAGCGGAGAGGGAACCTTGTACAGATCATCATCTTCTTCAGCGGCCTCCGGGTCACCCCCAGCATCGGACCCTGGAGCTGCAGCGGAAGACAGGGCCGGAAGAGCGCCCTGGATTGTCACGGGAGCGGCTGAGAGATGAGGCTCGGTCTTGCGAAGACGTATCTTCTGACCTTCCTCTTCGAGCTCCACCTCAGCGAGGTCATGGCTCTTCATCAGATCCAGGAGGCCTTTAAGTTCCTTGACGTACTTGGGGAGATCCATAGCGAAGCATCCCATTGCCGTCTACAGCTGAATCAGCTGTGCGACATTTGTCATAAGTGTCTATTTTAAAATATCTTACAAATTACAATGCGGGCAGAATTTTAGGCATCGACCATGATATTGTCAAGTGAATTCCCGGTCTCAGAAGCCCGGTAAAAGCCGGATAGGCCTCCCATGACAGCCCTGTCGCCGTTTGAGGTCAGTTATCCGGATTCTCCAGGATGTCATCGCCAGGCTCAACCTCCGAGCCAGGCTCTCCAGCCTGCTCCTGGACTTCCTCCCCGCCAGGAGCCTCTTCCGCTTTCGCCTTACTGGCCAATTCAAGCTTCTCAAGCTCGCCCTCAGCCAGTTTGATATCGGCAAGAAGTTCCCTCACCGCCGGATCCTCGAGCTTATAGGGCGGATCGCCCATGCCGCGCAATTCCTTGTCCACCACCCGGCCGAGCTCTTCTCTCGCCTGGCGAAGTCTGCGACGCCAATCCTGTTTGTCCAGGATCGCCTCGCCCTTCTCGCCGATCGAAGACCCGATGTCCCGAGCTTTCTGCAGGCCATCACCAACGCTGCGCCCGACCTTCTCCCAGAATGAACCAGCCATAGCTACCATCGCCTCTCGAAATCGAAGGAGTCAAAAACGATAAACACAGCTTCAGCAAATAACGAACGCCTGTCAAGCTATCAAACCGATCAGGGCGAGAAGAGCGCGAACCTATTCGCTCTCCTGCAGCTTGCAGGTAACGATCTTCTCTTTTCCATCCCGGATGATTTTAACCTTCACCCGGTCACCGCTCTTGAATTTCTCGAGCGCGTTCAGCAGATCGTCTTCGTCATCCACGATCTCACCCGCGACGCCTATGATCACATCACCCAGGGCGATCCTTCCGTTCCCGATCTCTCGAATGCCCCGCAGCCCGGCCTCCGCCGCGCCCGAACTCTTCGCAACGTTTCGAATCACCACACCTCTTTCGATGTCCAGGTAGCGAGCCTGTTCGTCACTGAAAGAATAGACCCCCAGGGCGGGACGCCTGACCTTGCCGAACCGAATGAGCTGACCGACAACCCGGCTGACCGTATTCACAGGAATTGCGAAGCCTACACCGGAGTTGCTCCTGCTGTCGCTGATGATGGTCGTGTTGACCCCGACCAGTTGACCGCTCGAATTGAGCAGGGGGCCGCCTGAGTTTCCCGGGTTGATGGCCGCGTCGGTCTGGATCGCGGAGGTGATCGTCCGCCCGGTGAGCGAACGAAACTCCCGGCCAAGAGCGCTGATGATTCCCTTGGAGAGGCTCCTGTCGAGCCCGAAGGGATTGCCGATCGCCAGGGCCATCATCCCCACCTTCAGGCTGTCGGAGCGGCCAACCGACAGCGGATAGAGACTCGCTGCGGATACATCCACCTTCAAGACCGCCAGGTCCTTGTCCATCGCGACTCCCACCACCCTGGCCCGGTAGCTGGTCTTAGAGTCGAAGCTGACGATGATAGAGTCCGCCCCGGCAATCACATGGTAGTTGGTGACGATATGGCCCTTCTTATCCCAGACAAAGCCGCTGCCGCTTCCCTGGGAAACCTCGCGGCTGGTATTGAAGAAGAAGCCGCGCTTGATGGCTGCATTGGTGATAAATACGACCGACCGCGAGGCCTTCTCGAAAAGCTTCACCAGGTGCTCTTCCTCCGGGCGCAGAGCCGACTGGGCCGCCGCCGAGGGGAGAACCGTCAACCCGCCGAAGAGGTCCTCAACAGGCGCCACGCTGGATATAGCGCCGCAAAAAAGGATCACAAAAAATAAGCCCCCCGTCCCGGCGAGCGTGACAAATTTTCCCATAGCCGATCTCCGATTCTGTTCCATTCTGACTGCCTGTTATTGACTTGTTTTTATTCTAATGCGAACCGTTCCTAAAACATCAGGGTTGACAGTTTTTTCCTGAGAGAAGACCGAGACAAGCTCACTGGCTCGAGAAGCACCGGGAGCAGTTGCGCTTCGATCTTTACGCCGCGTGCTGATAAACTGGCAGACCTGCCCGCAGGTAACCAATCCAATAAACGGACCAAGGCGATGTACCTGGCTGACCTGACAACCACGGATGTAGACAAGCTCGACCGGCGGCTGCCGGTGGTCATTCCCTTCGCCGCGATTGAGCAGCACGGCCCCCACCTGCCGACAGGAACCGACACCTTCATCACCGAGGGTCTGCTGCGACGGCTCGACGCTCGGAACCCCGACAACATCCTCTGGCTCCCTGTGCAGAGGTTCGGATCCTCTTCCCATCACATGCCCTTCAGCGGAAGCCTGACCCTGACCAGCAGGACCTTTCTCGACACGGCGCGAGAGCTGGTGGAGTGCTTCTTTGCCCACGGCTTCACGCGCTTCATCCTGCTCAACGGCCATGGCGGGAACCAGGCCCTGCTGAACGTCGCGGTGCAGGAAGCGCGCCTCGGAGCCGGGAACGTGACTGCGGATGGAGCTCGCTCCGACATGAAGATCATCCACGCCACCTACTGGGTTCTTGCCGCCGAACGATTTGGAGAAATTCGCGAATCAGCTCCGGGCGGCATGGGACACGCGGGAGAGATGGAGACCTCGGTGATGCTGGCCCTGCACCCTGGGCTGGTCAGGACAGATTCCCTCGAGCCTGATGGGGAAGAGCAGCGCTGCAGGTTTGATCACAAGGACATGCTCGAGCCCGGCCAGGTCGGACAATTCCGCCTCTGGAATGAGTGGTCGACCAAGGGCGTCATCGGCGACCCGACCGTGGCCAGCGCCGAGAAGGGCGAGCTCTTTATCGAGGCGGCGGTGGACTCCATCTCAGAACTGATAGAGGAATTCAAGGCCGGACGTATCGGCTGAGGCTACCTGCATGACGAAAGCAAGGCGGCTGCAGGTCCAGGGCATCGACCATATCCTCGTCGTGTCGAGCGACCTCGACAAGACACATCAGTTCTACTGTGAGCTGCTCGGGATGGAGCTGATGCCCAGGCCCGATTTCTCCTTTCCCGGGCTCTGGTTACAGGCGGGAAAAACCCAGGTTCACGTCACCCTGGCGGGCGCCGACGCGGGCACGCCGGGCCCGGGTGAATTCACCGGAAAATACCCGGCCCAGGGTTCCCACATCGCCTTCGAGATAGAGGATGCCGCGGACGCGGCGGCTCACATCGAGTCCCTCGGAATCCCCATTGTCGCCGGCCCCTACCTGCGTCCGGATGGCCCCCTCCAATTCTACATCCGCGACCCCGATGACTATCTCATCGAGCTCTTCAGCCGCTGACAGACGGAAAGCTCAGGCCAGGATACCCTTGATCACCTCGGAATGCTTGACGCCGGTGAGCTTGCGATCGAGCCCGCCGTAGAAATAGGTCAGGCTCTCATGGTCGAGACCCATGAGGTGAAGAATCGTGGCATGAAGGTCCCTGATGTGATGGCGGTTCTCGACCGCCTCATGCCCGATCTCATCGGTGGCCCCGTAGCTGGTGCCGGGCTTGATTCCAGCACCGGCAAACCAATAGGTAAAGCCCTTGGGATTGTGATCACGGCCATGGTTGTTTCCCTGGGAGACCGGCTGGCGTCCAAACTCACCTCCCCAGACCACCAGGGTATCCTCCAGGAGACCTCTCTGCTGCAGATCGGTCAGCAGCGCCGAGATCGGCTTGTCGATCTCGGGGCAGTGAATGTTCAGGTTCTCCTCCACTCCGTGATGCGCATCCCAGTTCTGCTGCTGGTGACCGCCGCCATGGTAGATCTGGACGAAGCGCACCCCTCTCTCAACCAGGCGCCGGGCGACCAGGCATTGCCGGGCGAAGGGAGCCGGGCCGACGGAGAGCTTATGCGACGGCTTCGGATCATAGACCCCGTAGAGCTCACGCGTCTTGTAGGATTCCTCCTCCAGGTTGAGAGCCTCCGGAGCCGTCGTCTGCAGCTGGAAGGCCAGCTCGTAGCTCGCGATCCGGGCCTGCAGCTCGGAGTAGCCGGGACGGCCGGCGAGGTGGCTCGCATTGAGCGCGTTGATGGTGGAGATCCTGTCGCGCTGAATCGCGGGAGCCACATCAGAGTTGGGGCTGAGATTCAGAATCGGATCGCCGCCGGAACGGAACAGGGTACCCTGGTAGGCGGCGGGCATATAGCCGCTGCCCCAATTCGGAGCTCCCGAAACCGGTCCTCCCCTCGGGTCGAGCATTGTCACGTAGGCGGGCAGGTTCTGGTTGACCGTCCCCAGGCCGTAGGCGAGCCAGGAACCGAGCGAAGGATGTCCCTGGATAACCTGCCCGCAGTTCATCTGCAGCAGGGCTGAGCCATGCGCAAAAGAGTCCATGTAGAGAGACTTGACGACAGCCATCTTGTCCATGTGACCGGCGATCCCTGGAAGCGCATCGGAGCACCAGAGGCCCGACTCGCCACGCTGCTTGAACTCGCGCCTCGAGCCGAGCAGCTTCTGTTTCTGGACACTCCTGCGGCGGATCTCGACATTGACCGTCTTGCCGTCGTTCTTCTGCAGGTAGGGCTTGTAATCAAAGAGATCCATCTGCGACGGACCGCCGTACATGAAGAGAAAGATGCAGCGCTTGGCCTTGGGGGCAAAGTGCGGCTGCCTGGGGGCCAGGAGATTCAGCTCACCATCCCCGGCGCCTTCAGCGTGGACGTACTTCCTGAAGAACCCATCCTGCTGGAGCATGGCCGCCATGGCGATGCCGGTAAAGCCAGCGCCGGCCTCCCACAGGAACTCGCGCCGGGTGCGGCCGCAGAACTGGCTCCCGGAGGGGCAGGCTCCTTTTCTCGTCGCTCTAGAGGAATTGGAATGCATTTCAGCTTGCTCCGGGCCGCCCTACGGGCGCTTCCCGCTCAGCCTTGATGATGTTTCGGCTCTCGGGGTCGATCTCTCAATCAATATAAACGAACTCGTTCAGATTTAGCAGCACGAGACAGAAAGAATGAAACGCCTGGCGGCGACTGAGAATCAAGGCCGCGCCCAGGTCCTTCTTCTCGAGCTCCTCCGGGGCGGCGGAAATCCACGTTTCCCCGGTAATGTCAGCGGCTGTTTCCTGGCCAGCCGTCCTGCTCACAAGCGCCGCCAGTCCGACCGGCGCCTCTCGTGAGCTAAGGCCGACCCTGTCGCCAAGCTCGGCTGGCTTCTCAACGGAAGCCTGCAGCAGCGGCTTCTCCTCATCCCGGGAGCCGGGTCCAACCCAGACCTTTACATCCTGCCCCTCCACAGCCACCCTGATACGATACCAGGTCCTCGTATCAAGCTTGAGAGCTTCCGATTTCACGATGATGGGCTCCTTGTCGCCGTGGCGGCGAAGCTCGATTCGATCTTCGCGAGGATCCAACAGGAGCTCGAGCCCGGAATACAGGTCCCCCTTGCTGACGCCGCGGAAATAGATCGAGGCCCCCGCTGAATTGGACTGCAGGAAGAGCTCGGCGGACAGCTCGCCATTCGTCAGCCGAAGCGTCTTGTGGAGCGCGAAAGGACGTCTCTGCGGATCGACCCAGTCGATATTGTCTCCGGCATCGTACCAGCGCCCCCGGAAGTACTCCCAGCCGGCCGCCGGGCCTTCGAAAAAGTTCGAGGGCTTCTGGGTATTCTTGAACCCGCGCTCGATAGCATCGGGGACTCCGGGCCTGAAGGTCGAGCGCGCCCGCCTGCCGGCAAAGGCCTTCTCCTGGCGCTCGATGAAGTCGAGGCTCTTCTCTACCTCCGCGGATTCCGGGTCCCGCGACAGAACCACCTGGTAGGCCCGCCTGACAAAGGCCTCTGCATCGGCGCCCATCTCGGCAACCAGGCGACCGGCAAAGACCGCGGCCTGCCAGTCAAGGAAGGCGCTGTTGAGCAGCATCAGGGCCTGCGGAGCGACCGTGGTCACTGTCCGCACTGCAAGCGGCTGGGCCGTATTGGTATAATCAAACCCCTCGATCAGGGGCATCAAGGTTCCTCGCTTGGTATAGATGTAGACGCTGCGGCGAGACTGCTCCTTCCTGCTTGACACTCCCCAGCCCCAGCCCGGACGAGAACCTCCGGCTATGACCTCGCGCCCGAGCTTCGGAAAGAAGCCGCGGCCGCCCATCTCGGGGTTCAACCCGCCGCCGACAGCGAGAATCGAGTCACGAATCGCCTCGGCCTCGAGGCGCTTCATGTTCTGGCGCCAGAAGAGCTCGTTGGAGGGATCCTTGCGCAGCGCCTCGCCCTCCTGGACCCTTGACGACATGCGGTAGGCGCTCGAGAGCATGATCAGCTTCTGCAGCCGCTTGATCTTCCAGCCCCCGCGGATGAAATCCCGCGCCAGCCAGTCGAGCAACCCGGGATGGGTCGGCGGCAGTCCCCTGCGGCCAAGATCATTCGGAGTCCGAACGATTCCCCTTCCAAAGAGGTGCTGCCAGATTCGGTTCACCATCACCCGCGCCGTCAGGAAGTTCTCCTCACCCGCCACCCACTCGGCCAGCTCCCGCCGCAGACCGGTGGAGGATTTCCCGGGCGGGCGGGCGGAAAGGTCAACCCTTCCACCCCCAAGGACAGCGGGAAAGGCCGGCTTCACCAGGTCGCCGGGAGTCGCCGCGTTGCCGCGGATCAGGACCTTCGTCTCCTTTGGACTGGCTCCATGCTCGCGCACCGCCAGCGCCCACTCGTTATTGCCGATGGATGCGTAGGTCGACGAGCTCTTGTCGTATTTCGGCTTGTCGTAATAACGGACGTTGCGCAGAAAGGCCAGGAAGCTGTAATAGTCCTTCTGCGATATCGGGTCGTACATATGGTCATGGCAGCGCGCACAGCCCATCGTCAGCCCCATGAAGGAGGCTCCGATCGCCACCACCATGTCATCGAGTCCATCGAATTCGGCCATCCTCTTGTCATCGGGCTCATCGTCCCACACTCCCAGGCGGTAGAAGCCCGTGGCGATGATCGAATCCCTGTTCGCATCCTTGAGCTCATCTCCGGCAAGCTGCTCGAGAACGAAGCGGTTGTAGGGCTTGTCCTGATTGAAGCTGCGGATGACGTAGTCCCGGTAGCGCCAGGCATAGGGCTTCTCTCCATCCCGCTCATAGCCGTTGGTCTGGGCAAAACGCACCACGTCAAGCCAGTGCCGGCCCCAGCGCTCACCGTATTGGGGTTGCGCCAACAGCCTGTCGATGAGACCTTCGAGAGCTCCGGGAGAATCATCTGCGGCAAAGCTCTCGACCTCCCTGTAGGTTGGAGGAAGCCCGATGAGATCAAAATAGACCCGCCGGACGAGCTCGCGCCGGCTGGCCGGCTCCGCAGATTCGAACCCGCCGCTCTCCAGCTTCGCGAGAATAAAGTTGTCGACCGGGTTGCTGACCCAGTCGGCCTTCCCAACCGCGGGGACCGGAGCCTCGCTGACCTTGCGAAAAGCCCACCAGTCACGGTCCTTGTCCGTCACGGCCAGCCCGGGAGCGCGGCGGTCAGGACCTCCGGTCTCCTCCTTCGGCCAGGGCGCCCCCAGCTCAATCCAGCGCACCAGAATACCGACCTGGTCAGCGGAGAGCCTCTGTTTCGGCGGCATCTTCAGCTCGGGGTCCTGGTACTTCACGGCTCTGACCAGCAGGCTCTCCTGCGGCTTGCCGGGTACAACGGCAGGGCCGGATTCCCCGCCGGAGAGGATCGCCTCATGCCGGTCCAGGCGGAGCTTACCCTTCTGCTTCTTCTGCCCGTGGCACTTGTAGCAGCTGCCGGCGAGCAGGGGCCTCACCTTCCTCTCGAAGAATTGAAGAGCCTCCGCAGATGCGGCGGAGTCGGCTCGAAGCCCCCCTGTGAAGGCAAGCAGCGCTGTAAGATAGAAGCCGGCGACGGCTCGGTTGAAGGTCATCCCGGTAGAACCTCGAGGCGATTTTCGTGGGGCACGACCAATCGTGCTAACCACCTTAATTTAGCAATCCCTCAGGAAGGCTTCCACCATAAGAAAACTGAATTACACTGGACGTCACCGAAATACGGAGACTCCCTTGCGTCAGGACTCCAAAGACAATAGCGTTAGGGCTCTGGAAAATACGAGAAACACTCTCCTGGAGGCCCGCAGAATGAAGAAGATCGCATCGCGAAGAACATTTCTTAGGACCGGCGCCGCCGCGACCACTGGAGCGCTGCTCAGCTCACCGTCAGCTCTGCTGCGAAGCGCCCTGACTCAGCCGGGCTCTTCGATGAAGTTCGGCCTCGTCACCTACCTCTGGGGACAGGACTGGGACCTTCCGACCCTGATCCGCAACTGCGCCGCGAGCAAGGTTCTCGGGGTCGAGCTCCGGACTACGCACGCCCACAAGGTCGAGCCCTCGCTCAACGCCACGCAGCGAAAGGAGGTCAGGAAGCGCTTCGCTGACAGCCCGGTGACCATGGTCGGCATCGGCAGCAATGAGCGCTATGACAACCCCGACCCGGCCGTGGTCGCCAAGGCGATCGCGGCCACCAAGGCCTTCATCAAGCTCAGCCATGACGTCGGTGGAACCGGTGTCAAGGTCAAGCCTGACCGCTTCCACAAGGGGGTCGAAAAAGAGAAGACCATCGAGCAGATCGGCAAGGCCCTGAACCAGCTCGGTGAATTCGCTGAAGGATGGGGACAGGAGATCCGGCTCGAGGTCCACGGCCAGTGCGCCCAGCTGCCGACGATCCGGAAGATCATGGAGGTCGCGCAGAACAAGAACGTCGGCGTCTGCTGGAACTCCAACAACCAGGATCTCGAGGGCAAGGGAATCGAGCACAACTTCGACCTGGTCAAGAAGCGCTTTGGAGCCACGACTCATGTGCGCGAGCTCCAGGACAAGGCCTATCCCTACGAAAAGCTCATGGAGCTCTTCGTCAGGATGGACTATTCCGGCTGGGTGATGCTGGAGGCCCGCGGCAAGCCCAGGGACCGCGTCGTCGCGCTGGGCCAGCAACTGGCCCTCTTCAATTCGATGGTCGCCAAGGCCCAGAAAATCATCGGTAAAAAAGGCTGAAAAATGAAGCTCCTAGCGCCACTCATCCTGCTCCTTACCTGTGCCTGCGCGCAGGCGGATGACTCAGTTCTGACCAGTGAATTGATCTACGAGAAGGCTCCCTTCCCGAGTTGCCATGCCTCGACGATCGCCGAGAGCGGCAAGGCCCTGGTGGCGGCCTGGTTCGGCGGAACGGGTGAAGGAAACAAGGACGTCGGGATCTGGGTTGCGCGCAGGGAAAACGGAAAATGGTCGGTTCCTGTTGAAGTTGCCAATGGAGTCCAGAGCCCCGGCAAGCGCCATCCCTGCTGGAACCCGGTACTTTTCCAGCCGCGGCAGCCAGCCGGCAGCCCGCTGCTGCTTTTTTTCAAGGTCGGGCCGAGTCCAAGCTCCTGGTGGGGAGAGCTCGTTACATCAACGGACGGTGGGAAAACCTGGACGAAGCGGCAGCGGCTCGGCAAGGGCATCATCGGACCGGTCAAAAACAAGCCCATCGAGCTCGACAAGGGCCTCCTGCTCTGCCCCTCATCGACCGAGCACGCTGGCTGGAAGGTCCATTTTGAATTTACCGGGGATCTTGGAAAAACCTGGACCGGCACAGGGGTTGTCAACAAGAACACTCGCTTCGGTGCGATCCAGCCAACCATCTTCCGTCACTCCGGCGGGCGGCTGCAGGCTCTCTGCCGCAGCCAGCAGGGCCGTCTCACCCAGACCTGGTCCTCTGACCAAGGCAAGACCTGGAGTGAGATGACCGCGACCTCTCTCCCTAATCCGAACGCGGGGGCAGATGGAGTCACCCTCAGCGATGGCCGCCACCTGCTCGTTTACAACCACACCACCCGGGGCTCCTCTCGTCCCCGGGGACGGGAGATGCTCAACGTGGCGGTCAGCTCCGATGGCAAGGAGTGGCAGGCGGCCCTTGTCCTGGAAAACCAGCGGGGAGAGCACTCCTATCCCGCGGTGATCCAGGCCGCAGATGGGCTTGTTCACATCACCTACACCTACCACAGGCGCCGGGTAAAGCATGTCGTCCTCGATCCGACGAAGCTGAAGCTCACGCCGATCAAGCAGGGAAAGTGGCCGGGGCTCTCCGGAAAGTAGCCGCCGAGCTTCTCCTCAGATCTTGCTGCTGCCCTTCAGGACGCGAACCTTGAAGCCGAGGCTTCGGCAGACCGCCACCAGCTCTCCGAAGATATCCCCGTAGGCCACGGCGATATGGTTGGAGAGATAGTGCGCCATAATGGTCTCCTGCGAGCAGCCCAGATCGGCGGCCATAAAGGGCCACTGCCGGGTGGTCCCCTCCCACCACTCATCGCGCTTGGCAGCGGGCAATTTCCTCACCTTGCCGCGGCCGATATCCATCCAGAGCTCTTCATCGCGGATGTAGGCGCGCGCCCAGGTGATGTCCCCTGCGCGACTTTCTCCGGCGAAGGTTCCTCCCGGAATCGGAAAATAGCCGGCCGGCTGGCGGTAGGAGTGGACTCCCTTCAGGCTCCCGGGATCGTGGTTGAAGGCGTAGGCGCCGCAGGATCCCGAGTTGAGCAGGACCCAGAGGAAGCGGCCGTTGTGCTCGCCCCCCCACCTTACATCGTGGAACATGACCTCGGGATGCAGACCGCGACGCAGGAGAATCCGCTTCATCAGCTCCATAGGTACGAGGTTTCCCTGGTCCGCCTCGGTGGCTGTCATGATCGGCCGGCCGCTGGATTCCGGTCTGCAGGACGAGTTGAGCAGTCCCTCGCAGAAATCCGATGGCGGCAGCAGGGGCAGCAGGCCGAGCTGGTACTGCCAGCCAATACAGTCGGCCTGGAATTCATCGACGAGTCCGAGCACCGCGAGGTACATGCGAAGCTGCTCGCGGGTCGCCTCCTCGGTAAAGTCCTCGGCATCCTCCTCTTCCCAGTGAAAACGGACCCCCTTGTCGACGCAGAACTTCAGGGCCTTGTCGACGCGGTCCTCATCAATGTGGGTCAGACGTTCGAGTATCCAGGCCTGGTCGACCTTGTGCTCGGCGAAGCCGACCTTGTTCAGGAGGCGGGGTCCGAAATAACCGTTGATCATGCCCATGGAGGTGTCACCGAGCATCAGGGCGAGAATCCTGCGTTTTTGAATATCAGCGACCACCCGGTCTGCGACCTTCTTCGCCTCAGGGCTCACCTCGGCGCTGAGATGGAGCTCATCCTCCCGGTAGCGAATGGCCCCGGTTGAACACCACTCATCGAGCCGGGCCATGAAACCCCTGTCCTTTGTCCAGTCATCCGTATCGCTCCAGATCCTGGAGAACTTCCGGCCAACGCTCTCGAGGCAGGCGCCGGTATTGAGCAAGGCTACCAGCCCGGGCCAGGTGCCGGAAAAATTGCTCGCCAGCAGCAGGGGATTGTCCTTGCCCACGACTCCATCGCAGGTATGAGGTCCGTAGGCCCAGTGAACGAAGACACCGACCATGGGGCCATCAATCGGCCCGAGCTCGGAGATGGACTGGTCTGGACGAGTGAGGAACGTATCGATGAGGCGGGGCCTGCGGCCCAGCTTGCGAAGGGCTCTCTTCAGGTTTCCGACCGTAGCCCTGACCTGGGGCCTGGCCCACTCATTGGGCAGCTCCCGGTAGTCTCCGGGCAGAAAGATCGTGACGTTCCTGGACAATGTTCAGCCCCCTGTTCGGTAGAAAAGATGGTGGTATTATGCTTATGCTAACTCTTCTTGCAAGGGCGCTGGAGCTCCCTGCCTCCTCATCGAGCGAAACGCGAGCCGAAACAAATGGAAAAAACATACCTGGCAATCGACCTTGGAGCCGAAAGCGGCAGGGCCATTCTCGGGCGTCTCCTCGATGGAAAGCTCAGCACCGAGGAGGTCCATCGATTCCCCAACAGGACCGAGACCTCCGGGGGACGGTTGCGCTGGGATCTGCCCGCCCTCATGGAGCAGGTCCACCGGGGCATCGCGGAGGCCGCGGCGAGAAACGGCGGCCGGCTCGACGGCATCGCTGTCGACAGCTGGGGGGTCGACTACGGCCTGCTGGATGAAAACGGCGAGCTGATCGAGAATCCCGTCCACTACCGGGACGAGGCTCACTCCGGCGAGGTCGACAGGATAACCGCCGGCATCATCAGCCGCGAGGAGCTCTTCTCGAGGACGGGAGTCCAGCTGATCGACTTCAACACGCTCTTCCAGCTCACCGCGCAGAAGCGACTCGCCCCGGAGACCCTGTCAAAGGCACGGCGCCTGCTGCACATAGGAGACCTCGTCGCCTACCTCCTCGGCGGAAGACCGGCCTCCGAGCTGACCATCGCCAGCACCTCCCAGCTGCTGGACTCGCGCGACAGAACCTGGGATCTCGAGCTCGCGAAGAAGGCGGGTCTGCCAACGGACATCTTCGGTGAGCTCGTCGAGCCTGGAACGGTGACGGGCGAGCTCAAGCCCGACATAGCTCTCGAAGCCGGCCTGCGCGGACCCTGCCCCATCATAGCCGTCGCAAGCCACGACACGGCCGCGGCCGTAGCCAGCTGTCCGGCCACAGAACCGGGAGGCTGGGCCTATCTCTCGAGCGGAACCTGGTCCCTGCTGGGAATCGAGACGCCAGCGCCCGTCATCTCAACAGACGCCCTCGAGCGAGGATTCACCAACGAGGCCGGAGCCGCCGGAAGAAATCGTTTCCTGGCAATCATCACCGGCCTCTGGCTGGTCCAGCAATGCCGGCGCCAATGGGCTGGAGAAGGGCTCGATGCTGATTACGAAGAGCTGACCCTCATGGCGAAGGAAGCTCCGCCCGCCCGGTCCTTCATCGACCCCGACGATCCCATCTTCGCATCTCCCGGAGACATGCCCAGGCGGGTCCGGGAGGCCTGCGCGGCCTCCTCCCAACCCGAGCCCGAAAGCCGCGGCGATATTCTTCGCTGCATTCTCGAATCCCTGGCGCGAAAATACGCCTCGGTTGTCCGGGCTGCGTCCGAGTTCTCGCCCGGCACCATCGAACGTCTTCACGTCATCGGCGGGGGCAGCCGCAACAGCCTCCTGAACCGCCTGACCGCCCGGGAACTGGGCATGCCCCTGGTGGCCGGACCGGTCGAGGCCACCGCCAAGGGAAACATCCTGCTGCAGGCAATGGCCACCGGTGAGCTGGCAGATCTCGAAGAGCTCCGGCAGGTCTCCGGCGCCAGCACTGAGCTGGTCCACTACGAGCCAGGTGAGATCCCCTGACCCGCCCGGTTCAGCGCTGACAGCGTGGACAGTAAAAGGTTGAACGTCCGGAGAGCACCTTCCTCCTGATGATGGAACTGCACTCGGGGCATTCTTCTCCTCCCCGTCCGTAGACCCTCAGGAGAACCTGGAAATATCCGGCCGTCCCGTCAGGCCCCTGGAAGTCCTTCAGGGTCGTGCCGCCCTGGCGGATCGCCTCGGTGAGAACCTCCTTCACCACGGCGGTGATCCGTTCCCAGCTCTTGAGGCTGACCCTCCCCGCCGCCCGCTGGGGATGCACCCCGGCGAGAAAGAGCGTCTCCGATGCGTAGATATTTCCAACCCCCACGACCCTGCGCCCATCCATCAGGAAATTCTTGACCGGCTGGCGGAGCTTCCGCGACCGCTCGAAGAAATACTCCGCTGAGCACTCGTCGGAGAGCGGCTCGACTCCGAGGCTGCTGAACCTCTTGTCCTCTTCCAGCAGGGCTGCGGGAACGAGATCGACCAGCCCGAAGCGCCGGGGGTCGCAAAAATGAAGCTCCCTGTCCCCGCTGATGGAGAAGATGACGTGGGTGTGGAGCTGCGGCGTCTCTCCCGGCTCAGAAAAATAGATTCTCCCGCTCATGCCGAGATGGATAACGAGGAAGGCCTCCTCCCGGCTTCCGTCCTCCTCCAGGAGAATCAGCAGATACTTCGCCCTGCGGCCGAGGCTCTTCACCCGCCGCCCTGGAAGCTCTCGCCGCAGCCTGCGCGCATCTACAGGATATCGCAGCCGGGTCTCCCTCACATCGACCCCCTCGATCAGCTCTCCCTCGAGGAGCCCCTGGAGGCCTCGTCGTACAGTTTCAACTTCAGGCAGTTCAGGCACGGCTCAACAACCCCGTCATATCCTGTAGGCCGCCCTCGCCTCACGCCCCAGGAGAGCATCGGCCCGGGGGTCGGCAAAGAAGCGTTCGCTCTGCCAGTCCCAGCGCAGCT
>Ga0310124_10001109_pt1 | contig 18876 bp, 14 predicted proteins | sample CB11b_AW_Bot5_MG_FD_203507 | JGI IMG/M metagenome (GOLD analysis project Ga0310124, IMG submission 203507) | Marine microbial communities from Western Arctic Ocean, Canada - CB11b_AW_Bot5 | ecosystem: Environmental > Aquatic > Marine > Oceanic | place: Canada: Western Arctic Ocean | collected... | reverse complement strand
CGCGATTGCTGATTTACGTGAAGTGACTCAGAGCGATACGTGGCGAATTCAGACTCTGGTGGTCGTTGCCGTTTTGGGTGTTTTGTTTGTGATTATCAGGCGACCCTTGGTTTGCCTTTACATGATTGCTTCCGTGCTGTTCAGTTACTTTGTTGCGATTGGAATGACGAAGGTCTTTTTTCAGTTGTTCTACGGTGAGACGTATCAAGGGCTGGACTGGAAAGTTCCTATCTTTCTATTTGTAATCCTGGTTACGATTGGACAGGACTACAACGTTTACTTGGCAACTCGAGTCTTTCAGGAACAGGATCGTCATGGTCCGTTCGGTGGTCTCCAGCGCGCGGTAGTGAAAACCGGAGGAATCATTACCAGTTGCGGTGTGATCATGGCAGGTACGTTTCTGACCATGACCAGCGGTTTGTGGATAGTGCACCTTCCCTGGATCCAATCGTGGGGTGGACCGCCAAGAGGGATCGTCGAACTTGGTTTCGCGTTGGCCGTTGGTGTTTTGTTGGACACACTCGTGGTCCGTCCACTTTTATTACCGGCCTTTCTAGCGCTGTTGATTCGTTGGAAATTAAGAAAACCGGTGGCTCCTTCGGCTTTCATCCGGTCCCGGTCCCGGTCTCAGTCATCCAGCGACGTCGTCAATTGAACGTCAATAGCTACGATGGAGCCCATTTTAATCCTCTGCCCATCGGATGGATCGTTTCACCGGAAACTGGCACTCGTGGTAACTTAACGTTGCCCACGAACCGTTCAAATTGTGCTAAAGCAGTGGGCATTGAATGACCCAGCTGGACTCTATGGATTTGTGTGAAAAAAGTCACAAGCTGAATTCAATCAAGCGATTATCTCTTGCAAAGGAAGACGTTATGGTCAATCTTGGTATCGGCTTTGCATTGTGGAGGTCTTCTGATAGCCTTGCCCTCGGGTGTGTCGCTTGAATTGACCGTGTCATTTGAATTGAGAGGCGGGCAGTAGGTTCATATCAGCAGACGGGTTGTGTCGGGGGATACTCCAGAAAATAGGTTTTAAGCCTCGTTAGGGTTATGCATTACGATTTAGCGATTGCGTAAAAGGGAAAGAGAGGCAGACGTGACTCCGAATGAAGTATTGGCCCTGTGTCGCGAAAAGGACGTTAAGGCAGTTGATTTTCGATTCACAGATTTCCCAGGACTTTGGCAGCATTTTACGGTTCCCGTAGACCAAGTCGATCAGACTACATTTCAAAATGGTCTTGGATTCGATGGTTCAAGCATTCGTGGTTGGCAGGCCATCAATGAAAGCGATATGCTGGTCATGCCACAGGCGGAAACGGCGTTTCTTGACCCATTCACGACCCTGCCAACCTTGGCAATGATTTGCAACATACAGGATCCGATTACGGGCGAGGACTACACGCGAGATCCTCGAAATGTCGCACGCAAAGCGGTGAATTATTTACGTAGTACTGGCATTGCAGACACCGCCTTCTTCGGCCCAGAAGCCGAGTTCTTTATTTTTGATGATGTGCGTTTTGATCAAACAGCTAATCAGGGCTTTTATTTCCTTGACAGTGTCGAAGGTCAATGGAATCGTGGAAAGGAAGAGAGACCTAATCTCAGCAATAAACTGCGCCACAAAGAGGGATACTTTCCTGTGCCCCCTGCCGACCAAATGATGGACATCCGCAACGAGATGATGCAGGTCATGGTTGAAAGTGGATTGATCGTGGAATGTCACCATCATGAAGTGGGGACGGCAGGTCAGGCCGAAATCGATTTGAAATTTGATGAGTTGGTTAAAATGGCCGATGATATGCTGAAGTATAAGTACATTGTCAAGAATGTGGCCCGCCGACATAACAAGACGGTCACTTTCATGCCTAAACCTCTTTACAGTGATAATGGCTCAGGTATGCATACTCACATGTCGTTTTGGAAAGATGAACAACCATTGTTCTCGGGTACCGGCTACGCCGGCTTGAGCGATATGGCACTGCATGCAATCGGCGGATTGTTAAAACATGCTGCCGCGGTATTGGCTTTTACAAATCCGACAACCAACAGTTACAAGCGGCTGGTTCCGGGTTATGAAGCTCCGGTGAATCTGGCCTATTCGCAGAGAAACCGATCGGTTGCCTGTCGGATTCCGATGTACAGTCCTAGCCCGAAATCAAAACGTATTGAATTTCGCTGTCCGGATCCGAGCTGCAACCCCTATCTGGCATTTTCAGCGATGCTGATGGCTGCCATCGATGGGATCCAAAATAAAATCAACCCGGGTGAATCACTTGATAAGGACATTTGCGATTTGTCGCCCGAGGAAGCGGCCGAGGTGCCCACGACCCCCGGTTCATTAGAGGCAGCACTTGACGCCTTGGAACGTGATCAGGAATTCTTATTACGTGGCGATGTATTCACAAACGATGTCGTTGAAACATGGATTTCCTACAAACGAGAAAATGAGGCCGACCAACTTAGGCTGCGTCCACACCCCTACGAATTCTGCATGTATTACGACATTTAAAAGCGTGGAGCGATGGGACTGGTTGGTGGCTCCATGAAAGTTTTATTACCAGCCCAATGTGTCCTTGAGGGCATCAAATGCCCAACGGTTTCAGATCGAGAGGAATTTATTCGGCAAGTCCGCCTGCTGCTTCAAAGAGCGACATCGCTTGTCGAACGGCTCCAACATCGTGGACACGGAGGATATGGATCCGCTGTAGGGCAAGGGCCAACGCAACGCCCACTGTTCCCGCTGTACGGTTGAGGTTTCGGTCTCCCAATACCTTGCCGATAAATCCTTTCCGAGAGTGACCTACGAGGACTGGACAGCCCAGTTCCAAGAAACGCCAACTATTCTTGAGCAGTGTCAAATTGTGCTGGTGTGTTTTCCCAAATCCAATTCCAGGGTCAAGACAAATGCGTTGGCGATTAATTCCCGATTGTTCGAGTACATCGCGACGTTGAGCGAGGTAGTCAAGAATTTCGCCGCCGACTTCGACGTACCTTGGATCGTCTTGCATGGTCTGCGGGGTTCCCTGCATGTGCATTGCGCAGATTCCGACTCCCGTCTTTTGGACGATCTCAATCATTTTCGCATCGCCTGTTAAAGCCGTTACATCGTTGACAATTTCAGCTCCCATTTGAATGGCATCCCTGGCCAGACTGGCTTTGGAAGTATCGATCGAGATGGGAACATCAACCGTTTCTGCAAGCCTGCGAATGACAGGCAGAACTCGCTGGCTTTCAAGTTCCACGTTAACGACTTCTGAATAGGGGCGTGTACTTTCGCCACCAATGTCCAGGATATCTGCGCCTTCACTTATCAGCCGAAGTCCCTGTTCGACTGCGTCTTCCTGATGAATGAATTGACCACCGTCTGAAAAACTGTCTGGTGTTACGTTGATGATACCCATCAACAGCGGCTTACCGCCTAGCTTTAACGTTCGTGTTCGTAACTGCCAGTGATCGACGACATTGGCAGCCAGTTGGGACTTGGGCGATGAAGAGGAATCACGGGAAGAAGACATGCCCTATCTCACCACGGCGTTTCTATTTGAGCGACAATTTGTTGTGCCATTGCCTGGATAGCTTCCTGTTGTGCAGTACTCATTGACTGCCCTGCCTCGGGAACCAAGTTTGCCGATTGGGTCATGTCAAATGTTAGGGCTGGCATCGGAACATCCCCAGATGGACATTGGCAAAGCACATTTCCACGCCGATCGGTCCATGTGACTTGGGCGTACAGATCAATCCCAATGTCCCGTGGATCGTCATTTCTGGTTTCGGCCAAAGTGTTCCGGGAATCGTCCACGAGGTGGACAATCAGGACGCTGTCGGCCTGCCGTTCGTTGACGACTTTGTAAGGTGTTGCCAGTTCGACTTGCTTGACAACCGCCTCTGTCAATCGCTCGCCCAAATGACGCCGAAAGCTGGATGACGTAATTACGGGAACATGTACCGTCCGCACGTCGGGCCGGTAAAGGGTCGAATTACCAAACCGATAAGTTGCACAACCGGCCACGATGAATGGAATCATGACGAGAGGAAGTTGGCGAAGTGAAGCGAAGATATGTTGAATTGCCATAGTCGGATCAAACGGTCTGACAAGCTTCGATTAACCGATGTGAGACATGGAAATGTAGCAAAATCCACCACAAAAAAGTAATTTCAAGCCAGTTTGCACCTGAAAGTCGAAGTCGAATGAAATACACCAAGAATCCAATTTTTATGACGAGTCAAGTTCATCCGACAGGGGATTCTGCCGTAATGTGCTTCATTTGTCGACGGTGCCCGGCAACGGGAACGATTCACAAGTGATCATCTCAGTTGAGTCGATTACGATCCAGAGTTTAGATTCGGGGTTTCGTCGGGATCTTCAAACACGTTAGCCAGCCAAGTCACGCGTTGTGTAGGACGATCGGGCTGATTGTCCAACGCAGCCAACCGCTGACGAGCTTCATCCGAAATTTCGGTTTCCAAATTGCGTTCTAGAATTTCACGATAATAATGCCGAGCTCCGCGATATTCTTTTCGGCGCTCATGATATTGTGCAAAATGCCAATCTCGATTCTCTCGTTTGGCGATCACCTCGGCCTGGGCACGGTTGACCATTTCTTGTTTTTTAGGATCACGCAATTTGTCGCGAAATTGTCGGCGGATCGATTTGATTAGCTTCTCGCTTTCTTCCAACGGTGAATCATCGTAGTCTGGCCCCTGATAAGCCATTGCTTTTGTTTTCAGAGCCAGCAAGTGTGCCTCAAATTGATGTTCGCTGGAAGGGAACGCCTCGCGCAAGTCGGTAAACAGGCCATCGGCACGACTGTAATCTTGGGCTTCGAAATAGGCGATCGCTGCTGCCATCGTCGCGTCGTCGGCCAGTTTGCCTGTTGGATCGTCGATTCGAATACGATCGAAGATACGCATAGCAGCACTGAACGTACCCATTCTGGGAAGTGAAGAATCGGTGAAATTTGGCACGAAAAATGATTTTTGAGATTCTTTATGGTGGTTCAACCAATATTTAGCGATTGCAAATCGTCTTGTGCCCACGATGTCGAGGTGCTTTGTGTTGGGGTAATGCTTGATTAAGCGACCATAGGCATTTTCAGCTGCCCGGTATTGATCGGCAAAGAACTCGCATTCGCCTTCTTTGAACAGACCATCTTCTTGTAATGCAGAGTCGGGCCAACGACTGGCTGCTTCGGCATAATGCGGAACCGCCTCCAGGAAATTCTTGCGACGTTCTACCGACCTGGTGTTGACGGCTTCTCGATAGAGTTTTTCCGCTTTTGCAAATGACTCCCTGGCTGTTTCTTTATTCGGTCCTTTACCAATCATGCGGCGGTAGGTTTTTCCCAGATTGGCAGGTGCCAAGCTTTCAACACTCAGTCCAGGGTCATCCGTTGGACTGGGAATAGTCGTTTTTTCACTTTCGTTGTAGCTGGCCTGTTGTACTTCTGAGGAAGGATATCCTGACGCAAGTTGATTTCGCATCCGTTCATAGTCGGCCACGACATCGGACCCACCTGAGAAGCTATGGCAGCCACCTGCTGAAGTGACGATAACGACTGTCATGGCCAGCAACTTTATGACCGGTCTGCTTTGTTGAAATAGAATCATGCTCGTAATACCGTCAACACGAACTGTGGCCCGTAGGAGAATTTTCAGTAGATGGGGAATGCACCGCCAGTGCAGAAAGGAAATCGTACATCCGTGGCCGACGACCAAGTAAATTCGTAATGTATTGATTCATGATCGCGCGGAGTTCTCCTCCATGTGATCCTGGTACGAGCTCTACGAATGGATGTGATTTGCCTAGGGCAACCAATGCCCGCATTGTTTCCAGTGCTCCCTGACTCATGCTGATGACCTGACGTCGACCTGATTTACAATTTTGACACAACACCCCGCCGTCCTGTTGCCCGAAGGCGACGCGTTTTTTAACATCCACTTGGCTGCCACATCCGACGCAGTGAGTCAAGGAAGGAAGATGACCCAATACGTGCAATGCCTGTAGCTCGAAATGGAGCACGGTCGTAGCCACATCTTTGTCGCTGTCCAGGAAGCTCAGAGCTGAATTCGCCGTATGGAATAGGTTTGGATGAGAATCGTTTTCGTCTGTAAGTTCATTCAATAATTCAGCGACGTAGTACCCAGCATATAGACGTGATAAGTCGCGGGACGCCGCTCGGAACCGACGCTCTAACTTGGCTTCGGTAAGCAAGTCCAGGGCGTCAGACAATTTGTGGATGAACACTATGCGACAGACGGCCAAGAGGTCAAGAGCAGACTCGAACGGCCCTTTGGGCCGGCGGCCGCCTTTGGCCAAAGCGGAGATCTTGCCAAAATCCTCGGTGAACAATGTAACCACACAACTGGTTTCACTGAAGTCGACCAGGCGAATCACAATAGCAAGCGATTTTTCGGAAGACATGCTTATCAGAGTGGTCGGAGGTCAGGTTACAGGACCGGTTCGGCCCAATCATTGACTGTCATGGCACTATTGCAGGCAATGCATTGCAGCCAGGATTCATGAGTCATTCTTCAAGGTAACGCGTCCGATGAACCTGAGGTTTCCCACTTCCTATTTCGACAGCCCGTTTGCGCCGACTGGTGTCAGAAATCTTTTGATCCGTACCCGCTCCACCCGGCGACGGCTAGCTTCGAGTACCGTGATATGGGCATTCTCCCATTGGATTTGTTCCCCTGTTTTCGGGATATGTCCCAATTGTGTGGCCACGAACCCACCAATCGTATCGTATTCGTCGTCTTCAGGAAGGCCAAGAGCCATCCGCTCGTTAATTTCATCGATGTGGACGCGCGCTTCCATTTCTGCGGTCGAATCGTCAATCAAGACAAATGACTGGATGACATCATTGTCGTATTCATCTTCGATTTCACCAACGATTTCCTCTAAAACGTCCTCGATAGTAACGATACCTGCCAAGGCGTGATATTCATCCACGACGATAGCCATGTGACGGCGAGATCGCTGGAATTCGTTTAACAGTTCGTCAATTTTTTTGGTCGAAGGCAAAAACCAAGGTTCCCGCAACAACGCACGGAAGGGACGCTGTACGGCACGGGAGCCTTTCGCTAATTCGGGTAACAAATCTTTGACGTATAAAACTCCAACGATAGTATCGATCTTTTTTTCGTAGACAGGAATTCGTGTTCGACCGACTGAAATAACAAAACTCAGCATTTCATTCCAGGAAGAATTTACCTCGATTGCGTCCACATCGGAACGGGGAGTCATGACATCCGCTACATCGATGTCTCCTAGTTCGATGACACCCTCAATCATTTCACGCGTATCTTCTTCTAAGAGTCCATCCCGCATTCCTTCATCGACAATCGTTCGAATTTCTTCCTCGAATTCCTCTTCCGTTGAACGTCGACGCTGCCGTCCGGCCAGGCGATGAAAGACAATATCAATCAAACTGGCTATGAGGTTCAGAGGGAAAATCAGCAAATCGATCCATTTCCACAGAAACCATGAGCGAAAAAGTAGTGGGGCAGACCAAATTCGCACCAATGTTGTGGGGATCCAAACCGTAATCGCAATCATGGTTATCACCACGATAGCAACCATGAGAATAACTTGTTCGTGGCCTTTCTCCAGCCACTGTCCCCAACTTGCCAGTATAGCCACCCAAGTCATTCCAATGGCAAATCGTTCGACTGTTTCAGTGCTTTGGGATACCCGACCAGCTTTGTCGTGGATTTCGCTGAAACGTTCTCGACGGCGCTGTGTCCTGCAGTAAATTTCCAATTCACGGCGGGAAAAATCACGCAGCAGTTTCGTGCCAATGGCAGTCAATCCGGTTACCAGGATACTGACGAACGCAATCCAGATCCAAAATTCTGCCACGTTTCTGCTTCTCCTAACGATCGGTGTTGTCCAATCCGTACCTCGCCAGGAATCTGCGTTCTTGCCGGCGCATTTCCTTTTCTTGTTCTGGCGATTTGTCGTCACACCCAATCAAATGCAGTACTCCATGAATGACATATAAAAACAACTCGTCTTCAATTGACCAACCATAATCGGCTACCTTCGTAGCGGCTGTTTCGACACTCACAATGATTTCGCCTTCCAATCGGTTGTTACTTCGGTCGAAGACAAAACTGAGGACATCTGTAGGATAATCGTGTTGCAGCCAGCGTCGATTAACTTCGTGAATCATGACATCATCGACGACGCTAATATCGATGAATCCAGTATTAAATCCCGCATCACTAGTAATCTCATGCGCAACCTTACCAAGCCGCTCAGTAGCGATTCCATGCATCTGTTGGTGACTGGTAACCTCAATCTCAATCATGGCGGATCGATTAAGCTGTCTGCTACTGATCGGGGTATTTGACCCGGCCGTGATAAACTGCAATCAGGGACTTGACCAGGCTGTCTTGCACTGTTCGTAGTTCGGCCAGAGTGAGGTTGCATTCGTCAAATTGCTCGTCGAGTAGTCGCTTCATGGCCATCTCTTCGACAAGGTTTTCGATTCTCGCGGGAGCCGGATCGACTAATGCTCGGCTGGCACTTTCAACAGCATCAGCCAACATCAATACACCAGCTTCTTTGCTCCGAGGACGCGGTCCAGGATAACGAAATGTCCGCTCGTCGACCTCGCCAGAATCCGGGTTTTCTTCACATTTACCTTTGGCTCGTTCATAGAAATATTCAACAAGTGTTGTGCCATGGTGTTGCTCAATGAAGTCGACGAGAATTTGAGGTAAATGGTGTTGACGAGCTAGATCAGCACCATCTTTGACGTGTGCGATGATCACGATTGTACTCATGGCCGGCATTAACGATTCATGGCGGTTGTCTTCCGGCCCTTGATTTTCAACGAAGTAACCTGGCTTAAACATTTTTCCAATGTCATGGAAATAGGCTCCCACCCTGACGAGAAGACCATTAACACCAATTGATTCGGCGGCAGCTTCGGCAATCGATGCCACATTGATCGAATGGTTGTAGGTGCTTGGTGCTCGTCGCACGAGTTCTTGGAGTAGAGGATGTGCAGCATCCCCCAGTTCAAGCAAGCTAATTTCTGTCTGGACGTCCAGCAAACGTTCCACAATTGGTAAGAAACCAATCATGACCAAAGCTGCCAACATGGTACAAAATCCGTACATTGCGGCGTTCTCGATCAATTCCATCGAAGCCGGTTGTTCAGCCATGGATCCGACACCCATGGCCGTGGCCGTGGCCACCAATGCTGCGACAAGTCCCACGTGCAGTAGTTTCGTACGACTGCGAATTTTTCCTGACAGTTGAATAGCAGTTGCTGCCGTTGCCGTGAAAACGACAAAGGTGGCTAACCCTTGCCCGAGTGACAGAATAATTACTAGTGACACAACAGCTGACAAGATCAGTGCCAATTCACGTTGATAGGCGATCGAAGCAATGATTCCAAATAACACCAATGGAGTCAGTTCGCATTTCCAATTTGCAAGACTCCAACTTGAGGCAATGGCAAGCACGAACAACAAAAGAAATGTGCCATACTTACGTAAGTTGATTAACAACTCCGGCTGCCAATGATAAATGGAAAAACCGCACAATACAGAAATTGCCACGTACATTCCGAAACTTCCGAATACATAAGCAATTCTCTCCCAGGCATCACGTTTTTTCATTACCGCATCGTGCTCCGAACGTAGTAACTGGTGAGCCTCAGCCGATATCGGAATTCCGGCTTTTACTTCGGAGATAATCGCGTGCTTTTTATAGGTTTTCCCTTGATTGGGTCCTTGGAAATCAACTCGAGCTACGACTTCACGTTGCAAGATATCGTGTTCGCGATAAGCAAACGGAGGTTCCCAACCCGATGTAATGAACCACAGAATGAATGCTGTAAGAAGACAAAGCCCCAAGCGGCCCAATACCATTCCACTACGTAACAGCCCCACGGTGCGCAGGAATCCACCAGGTGGAAGTTCTAACGACGCCACTCGCTCGGAGCGTTTCCGTTTGTGATTACCAGACGACATGGTTGACTATCGTGTGCCTTTACCGCCTCTTCTTGGGCTTTTCATCGTATGCTCGTACAATGTCCTGGACCAAACGATGGCGAACAATGTCAGCGTTGCTGAGCCTGATACTACAGAACCCTTCAATATCTTTTAAACGCGTTAAAGCGTCGGCTAACCCGCTTCGCGTATGGGGTGGCAAATCAACTTGTGTGACATCGCCCGATACGACGATTTTCGAGCCAACTCCCATACGCGTCAGAAACATTTTCATTTGGGCAGCCGTAGTGTTTTGAGCCTCGTCAAGAATGATGAATGCTTCATTTAATGTCCGACCACGCATGTAAGCCAGTGGAATCATCTCGATGATATCTTGATCGGTGTAATCCTTGATATGATCGTAATCCATCATTTCCCGCAAAGCATCCAAGAGCGGACGTAAGTACGGATTGATCTTGGCCTGCAAATCACCAGGTAGATATCCCAAGCTTTCGCCTGCCTCGACCGCTGGTCGTACCAATACCACTTTGCGCACTCGGTGGTGCTTCAGATACTCGACTGCCATCGCCACGGCCAGGTAGGTTTTTCCAGTCCCGGCAGGGCCTACAGAAAACACCAGGTCGTGTTCCCTCATTGCTGACAGGTAACGGGCTTGTCCAGCTGTCCGAGCCACGACCTGTTGACCAGCATTAAGCACATCGACTGGTTCGTGCGCAGGGATCTCATTTTCACCGGTTACTCGCGCCAAAACTTGCGAAACCTCGCGAGGATCCAATGACCCCTGCTTTTCGGCAATCGTCTTGAGACGCTCGAGCGCTTCGGTTGCCTTAGCCACAGCAGACTGCTGACCGGCAACATGGATTTTCCCGTCACGGTGGGTAATGTCTACGCCGAGCGTATCGCGTATTTTACGGAGATGCTGATCGCGGGTACCAAAGAGCGACAAAAGCGAATCGGCATCAACCGAGGAAATGCTTGCTTCGTTCATCCAATAGGCAACGGCGTTAGTCGCTACCACCACAACAATCTGTGAATCCGGCTGTCCTGACTATAGCCAAAACTACAGCCATTTCGCAGGTAGTTGTGCCATGGAGTTGTTCGAAAACACCATAACATCTGACCTTAAAAGGGTTTGCGTGTCACCAGTTAATTTACATTCTCATCCGGATAAGGTCTGCGGATCGCCGTCGATTTCCTCTCGGAAGGGAAGTTTCACGATATTGCGATCTAAGACAAGAGAATCTTATTCTCCAGGATGATGGTTTTTTTGCTGTTCGGTATGTTCCAGACGTATGAGCCAACACTGTTTGTCTTCATAGACCAAGTGAGCTTGGGGATGGTTTCGCACTTTATTCCGGAGGCGACGATGGTGAGCACGGCTCAAGATCAAATAGTCCAATTGATGATCAGTAGCGATCGCAAACCAGTCGGTGTCTCCTTGGGCGAGGCGACGGTAGTCGTTAAAGACTCGATTTTCAAGCAAATGAACATGAGTATAAACCATCGGACGCACGTTATTATGGCTATGCCAGATGAGATAATCTGCCCAGTCCATACGGGCAAAAAATCGCCCTCGGATTTCCCGACGACGGATTTCTTCAGCTACGTGGATTGGCGTTTCCGAAGAAGTGGTTGTCTGTATTCCACGACCCTGTCCGGTGATCAGTGCATGTGCGGATGGCGAAATTAAGATCGACATGAAAATAAATCCCATCGCAATCAAGGATCTCATCGTTTTGCGGGAATTGTTTTCAACGGGTTTGCACGCGTTGGACCAGTTGGCTGATATTCTGGCGACGTGAGGTGACATCACCCATGGCCAGACCAACGCCCACCAAATCAACATTCGCATGGCCGAAAGCGTTAAGACTCCAAACGCGATCAACAACAAAACTTCAGCAGGTGTAAATCGTCGCGAGCTGAAACGTAAAATAACTGCTGTGATTAACAAACTACCAAAAAAAAGTGAGCCGCTCACGCTAAATAGAACCAGAGGGCGCCATTCGGTAATGGCGTCCAAAGCCTCTGTACCGCCAAACGAACCAATTTCAAAGAGCAGACCGGGACCCATTGGGTTCAGGCAGGCGGCCGCAACCAGAGCTGCCAGGACGGCTAGCCAGTATCGTTTAACCAGAGGGTCGGAAAACATTGCGACTTTGCTATTGCGGAACGATTCCCAAGAGTTTCCCAGGGCGATGAGTCCTAACACACCCAGTGCAATCAGGAAAGATCCATGCAAATTAGCCCACAAGGCAAAGATGATTGACAGCCAAATGATGGGTAGCCAAGATCGGCGAAGTTCGTGACATGCCAACAGTACCAAGGCAAATAACGTCACACCGACCAACTGTGGTCGGATGATTCCGATGATGGGCCAGGAAATTAGGTAACCAACGATCCCGGCTGTAATTCCCCAGACCTGGCTGCCTGAGTTTTGTGTGGCAGCCCACATCAAAATCCCAAAGCTGACAGTGACGAGCAGAACGTGCAACAGGATCAGACCCTCCGGTCCGAACTGTTGATACGCTAGGTAGCCTCCAACCTGGGCCAACCAGGGAATGTTTGTGAATTTCTCAATTGCGTTACCAGCAGCAAAAAGTTCCGTATCAGGAAGAGCTTGATGCTGTACGATCCAGCGCCCAAAGCTCAGATGGGCCCACAAATCTGTGTGATTAAGTCTGTAAAAACTGCTGGTTAATAAAATAAGGCAGACGCAAACCACCGTTGCTAATTCCACCCGATTAAGCTGGGGGAAAAAGGGAGAGCTCGGTGTCTCTCGCGGAACGGGCAAGCGGGCGAGACGGGTGGTCGATTCCATTTTCTCGTCCTTGTCAGTCATGCGGATGCTCATGTTCCTTCTGATTCCGTTGGACCGGCAGGCGTTTCGAAGAGTCGTTCCGATTTCCATATTTGGTAAGGATCCCGAGATCTCCATAGACAAAGTGCCCGAACAGCATGAGTCAGTGGACCATACGTATCGACCAGCGACTGCTCGTCGAGTTCGTCGATCGTACGAACCATCCATTGCCCGGCTCTTACGATCGGTTCTCGCGTGGTGAGAATCTCTTTCGGTGCCAGTGCCAGCCACTCGAGATGATGTCCGGTTACTAAAATTCGTTCACGAAGCGATGCCTTATTATCGTCGCGGGCACCGATCCCTTCGGGCCAACGAGCTGTCCAATAGCCTGCGGCCGTTTGCCCAGCCACAAGCAAGTTCGAAACGTTTTTCAAGTACCGCAGGATTCGTGTCCGAACGGCCGTTTTGAGCTGCTTGGCTTGTTGATCGGCACGATAAAGCACGACCAGCGCTTCTAGACGGTGAGTTCCTCGACAAGGACCATTGAGTGGTGGTGCATTGATTAAATTGTCGACGATTTTTTCAACTGTGATTTTTTCACCGTACGTATTTTTCCACTTCATCACGGGGAAAGCGTAGCGGGCATAACTGATCGCTGACCATTCTGATTCAAATTGCCTAAGGTGAAAATCGTTCATTGATGAGTTTAACAGGTCGCCAACTTTGAAATGGCCCTCTTGCAGCTTAAGGGGAGTGTCCAGGGGAGTTCCCGTTTCGGCCAAGGTTGCCAGAATATCGTTTAAGTGATAACTGGATGTTGTCGTGTACCGGGCATCTCGACCTTCTTCCCAAGCGCGTACCCAGATGTTCTGACCAGAAACCCAGTAGAGCGAGGGTAAATCGTTGCCGGCCAGACGATTAAACTGGGTATTGTCTAGAAAGTAGCTTTTCATTATCGCACCCGATGGCAATTCGGGATCACCAAAGTCGGCCTCTGTGCCCCACAAGCGGAGGGCGTGTAGGAGATTGTTGGTATTCACCGAATCGACATTTCCGCTGCCGATGCGAGGGGGTTTGATTCGGTCCAATACTTTGGCTAACTGCTGATCAGTGGCTACCTCAGGAATGTCTTGCTGAGGTTCTATGAGCCACGGTTCATTGCGACTCCAATCAAACTCTCGAGGAGCATCCCCGATTCCCCAGTTTGGGAAGAAGAGGAAACGGTAGACACCAAGCATGGCCACAAGAATTAGCGGAAACGTGAGCAGACGACTAAGGCGGGCCACCATGGAGGACCGTGTGGGGACAAGATTTTGAACGAGATCCCGTCAGGGAAAATTCTAACCCATCAGGCCGAACTTCTTCATCTTATTGTACAGAGTAACGCGACTGATACCCAGCTCGGCTGCTGTTTCTTTACGACGGTGATTATTTCGCCTTAAACAGTCCTCGATGATCCGTTGTTCAACCATATCCACTCGCGCCTCGAGGGTAACGGGTTGTCCATTTAGACTTCCGTCGCCTGCCAAGTTCTTGGCAGGGTCGGTCGGTGTATTGGCAATGCCAACAGCGTGTGATTCAGTTTGCCGAGGCATGAATTCGTTCGTGTTTCGCTGTGGTTCAGCAACGGGGCCACGGTTAGCGTGGAAGCCGTTATGAAAATCGCCAGGGACACTCCATTTGCCCGGTGCGACAGTGTCCCGGAGGGAGCTGGGCAGGTCATTTGGCCTAAGTGCGCCATTTTGACAATAGAGTACTGCCCGGCGAATAACATTTTCCATTTCGCGGATATTACCTGGCCAATGGTATCGGCGAAGTGCATCCAGGAATGCGGGATCAATTTCTCGTAGTGGAATCGAATGAGTGCGGCTGTGGTCTAAAGCAAACTTGCGAGCAAGGAATTCAACATCCCAGGGACGATCTCGCAACGGCAAGAGATGGAATTTAAGAATATTCAGCCGGTAATAAAGGTCCGTTCGAAACATTCCTGTATGGACTAAATCTTCCAGATTGTAGTTCGAGGCAACGATCAAACGGGCCTGGGAAATTTCTGTATCGTTACTGCCTACCGGTTCGTATTCACCTGTCTCAATGACCCTCAAAAGCTTGGCTTGCTGATCGAGTGACAGGACGTCAATTTCATCCAACAACAGGGTACCAGGTCCTGCTGCGGCAAATTTACCTTCTTTATCGCGGTCAGCACCGGTAAAGGCACCCCTCACGTAGCCAAACAGCTCACTTTCAATCAAGTCGGGCGGCAGTGCACCACAGGCTACGGTGCAGAGTCGTTCATCACGACGATCGGAAAGTTCATGTATCAGGCGAGCCAAATAAGTCTTACCACATCCTGTTTCACCAATCAAAAGAACCGTGACATCATGCTTTGCAGCAACGGTTACCTCGTCCATCATCTCGAACATTTCTGGCGTGAACGTTACCAGCGATCGAGAATTACCGTGTAGCTCTTTATGAGGAAGACCCATCCAAAAACCGGCCAACTCGGAAACCGGATTGAGATCTTCCGACAGAAACTGATTCAATTTTGTGAAGTTAAGTGGAATTGACAGGCAAACGCTGGCCGACTTTTTGGCCAAACTGCTCAATCTAGGCGGACAATCTTTTTCTACCAATGCAACGATGGAGGCGTCATTGACACAATCATTCAATTCTGACATGAAGCGACTAGCTGAAGTTTCGCTGATGGTCAGGGCATCTAAATGAACCAGGACCGTTTTGACTGGGGACGATTGTAGCATTACCTTCAGTGCCTCGACCGAATCACAAATGGAAACTTCTTGACCAATGTCGATCTTGTCGCGTAGCGTTGAAGCGAATTTTTCACTACGACTAAGAAGTACGATTCCCTGATTCATGGCTGCACCGTGTAGAGTTTTTGTGTCGGTTTTCAAAACGTTGCGAGAACGAAGCATCTTGTTCAGATTTAGCAAAGTCATCTCACAACTCTCAAACTAATTGGGCAAACTAATTCAACAATGGTTAAAATGTGTTAGCAGACTGAAAACGTTTCGATATCTTTTTTTGACTGGAGCAACTTATCGGTTGTAGTAGTTCTAATACGGCAAAGAGAATGTTCCAGGTAAATTGTTCCGAATGTTTTGGGCTTAACAGTCATTGCGGTAGTACCAGATGACGCGAATGAACTTAATCACCAGATTTCACGGGCCGATGGAGATATATCAGATAGCGATTGGTTCAGGAGCCGGTCTTTGATGAGGTCCGGCTGAAGTGTCCCCTCGGGGGGACTGAAAACGCCGCTTGAATTTGTTCAATCAGGAGTTCAACCCATGCAAGCCACCTTCATTGCCTTGATCCTGACTGTGGGCGCTTCGGCATCCAACCTTGGCACCGATGGTAGTGGTGATTCAATCGGTTGTGTCAATTGTAGCTGTCGTGGGGAAAGTGCTGGAAACAACTACCATTGCGTGGGTGATGCTATTCGCAGGTATTATCAGGCGTGGTTCGGCCCCATGCCACAAAGTTGCTACGGCCCTCGCTATGGCTGCTATGGAGTGAATCAGCGAACGGTGCAGCGGTACCCGGCCTTTCATGGCTATTACTACCGACGACCGTACAATTATCGTCATTTATTTGACTACAAGTGGCATGTTGCCCAGCATGAGCCGAGCTCATTGTTTTCTTACAGGACGTCCCATGGTGATGGTGCGGGCGAAGATGTGCCCAACCTTACTGTGACACCGAGAGATCACGGGGCCCACGTCCACAGTGGATATCGCCAGGCTCAGAATGCGTTTCGTCCTCAACAGCAGAATGTTCAGCGACAGCATTCGTTGAAGTCGGTGCTGCAATCGGGTCGGCAATCACAGTACATTCAACGTTAAACGACATTTCATGATTTTGAAATATTCACCCGTCTGCAAAGAGTTTGCATCTGAAAATCTGTACTCATTCATATTCCAAGTAAGAAAGTTTTAACCGACGATGTGGCCTCCGCCACGGATATCGTGGTTTTTTCAGTTGTCAAGTTTGGATTTTGAAATGAGTGCTTTTTTCGAATGCTGATTGTCTTGTCGTAAAATCCAGGAATTTAATGAATTACGAAGGTCAGGTCAGTAGACAGGATGATCGAGTCGTTTGACGTTGCTGTCGTTCAGATGTGTTCCGGACCCGATAAGTCCGAAAACTTGGAGACAGCAAGCCGTTATGTTGAACAGGCTGCTCGAGATGGTGCTCAACTGGTTGTGCTTCCGGAGCTGTTCAACTGCCTCGCCAGTTTTCGGCAAATCCTATCTCAGGCCGAAACGATTCCAGGCCCCACCAGTGAAGCGATGAGTCGACTTGCTCGACAGCTGGGGATTACTCTGTTGTCTGGAAGTTTGTGCGAACAAGCAGATACAGCCAATCGGGGTTACAACACAAGTTTGTTGTTCAATACCGCCGGCGAGCTGTTGTCTCGTTATCGCAAGATTCATTTGTTTGATGTTGATCTTCCGCAGGGCCCGTCGATTACCGAATCAGCCTGGATGAGCCCTGGGAAGAAATGTTGCGTAACGAACACCACCGTGGCAAAAATTGGTCAAGCGACTTGTTACGATTTGCGTTTTCCCGAGTTATTTCGTCGGCTGATCGATCGGGGTGCCGAGCTGATAAGCGTTCCTTCAGCATTTACCCGTACGACAGGCAAGGACCACTGGCACGTCCTTGTGCGGGCGCGGGCCATTGAAAACCAAGTTTATGTGGCTGCCGCAAATCAATGGGGTCAACATAGTCCGGATCTGGTCAGTTTTGGACATTCGATGTTGGTTGATCCGTGGGGTGAAATCTTGGCCGAGGCAAAAAACGAAAGTGATCAAGTGATTGTTGCAACGGTTCGGAATGAGCGGTTCGAACAAATCAGGAGTCAGGTTCCCTGTCTCAATCACCGGCGATTGAAATAATCTTTTCAAGGGTCGCTTGACAATTCCGGTTTGCTTCGCAGAATGGGCGTATTGATGAAATTGGATTCTTGTGAGTTGACACAACTCGGCTTGTAACCAACCAGTTGAATTTAGTACTTACGATTCGGGGCTGTTGCCCGGGTAATAGTATAGGAAAAGGAAGTAATTTGAGTTGACCAGCGCCGTGTTGTGCGCTGAAACTGGTTGTTGCTGGACTCCCAAGAAATTTTCGATAATTCCTCAGGCTCGAAACGGTCCCTAATTGGATGTGGGACGTGATGGAGTTTAAAGGATTTAGTGTGGGGGGCGACGACCAGAAGGATCGACCGTCGACGGCTATAATTCGTGGCTCGGAGGTCCTCCCCATGCTTTTTTGCTGTACCTGTTGTCACAGCCCGCCGGTTTCACGACCGATCATTGAGTTCGAGTGACACTCTATGTTCGTTGCGCTCGTCGGTCTTGGTTCTAATCTTGGAGATCGCAAAGCTATTTTGTGTGAGGCGATCGGCCGTTTGCATCGCCATGCGGATGTCGTGGTTTCCCGATGGAGCCGATGGTACGTTACCCGTGCTATTGGTGGTCCCTCCGGGCAGGATGAATTTCTCAACGGTGCGATTTTGTTGGAAACTCAGCTCACTGCCCACCAGTTATTTGACGAGCTGTTACGTGTTGAAAATCAGCTCGGGAGGCAGCGTGACGTCCGCTGGAATGCCCGCAGTCTCGATTTGGATTTGCTGTTGTTTGATGATCAGACAATCGACGATCAAAATTTAACGATTCCACATCCAAGAATGGTGTGTCGAGATTTTGTTCTTGCACCGGCGGTAGAAGTAGCCAGTGAAATGATTCATCCGTCGTCCGGATTAAGAATTCAGGAATTATTCAACCGGCTGCGTCAAATGCCCACTTACTTGGCGCTGGCCGGTGCCAGTGGAACGGGAAAGACACAATTGGTGCGGCGACTCCATTCCGCATACAACGTTCATGGGCTCATGGCATCGACCGAGGCAATTGATTTACCAATGTTCGATGCTGAACCGACTGGTCGAGCGTGGGATACCGAGATACAATGTCTCCAGTCGCGGGTTGGAATGCTGAATGAAAGCCAGTGGGTCGATTTTCAGGGAACGTTGGTCAGTGACTTCTGGTTTGATCAATCAGCAGCTTACGCAGCGATTTGCCTACCCAGAAATTT
>Ga0310124_10001106_pt1 | contig 18893 bp, 15 predicted proteins | sample CB11b_AW_Bot5_MG_FD_203507 | JGI IMG/M metagenome (GOLD analysis project Ga0310124, IMG submission 203507) | Marine microbial communities from Western Arctic Ocean, Canada - CB11b_AW_Bot5 | ecosystem: Environmental > Aquatic > Marine > Oceanic | place: Canada: Western Arctic Ocean | collected... | reverse complement strand
TGACGGCTATGAACTATTTCAAGACGCATGCGCTGCTCGACATTCGCGAAAGCTCACCGGAAGGGGCGTTCGAGACGGGACCCGGAAAGGAGTTCAACGCGCCCGCCGGCAGCGTCTGCTTCTGGCACGGGCAACTGATCCACACCGGCGCCCCGAACGCCGGTGCGAGCATCCGCATGGGCCTGATCTGCCGGTTTCGCCGGTGGGACGTGAACGAGATCCTCTTCGAGACCCCCGACGACGTGTGGGAATACTGGGAGCCGCTCAAGTCGCTTGAGGATTGACGAGCACACGATGAACCTCAGTTGCAGCACGACCGCCTGTCCCGCTCTGGCGCTCCCGGACGCCCTCGAGTTCGTCGGCAAAGCCGGGTACGCCGGCATCGAGCTGTTCCGCGTCGAAACCGCAAGCGCGCCGGAACTGCAGCTCGCTTCCCTGGCGACGGTGCGCCGGTGGATCGCGGACTCGGGCCTTGCTCTGACCGGCCTGAACATCCGCGACCTCACCGGCCGGAAGGCCGACACCAACGAACGCAATCTGACCTACAACCTCCACCAGCTCGAATGGGACATGCACCTAGCCCATGCCCTGCACCTGCGCTGCGTCAACGTCCAGGGCGGCCGGCACACCGCCGAATCGCTTGAGGATCTCATCGAGGGCCTGAACCAGATGATCGAGCGCCTGCCCGACATGACGATCAACCTCGCGAGCCGCAGGGGCACCTGCCTGGTAAGCCTCGCCGACTACCGGGAGGTGCTTCCACAGGTGGGCGAGCGGGTCAGGCTGCTCCTGGACACCGGCAACCTGATCGCGGCCGGCCAGGACGTGATCCGATGCGCCGAAACGTTCGCGGATCGGATCGGCCTGGTGCGCCTGCGCGATCACGACGGCGCCCGGCACGTCCCGGTCGGCGAAGGCAGGCTTCCGTTCGGTGACCTGTTCAAGCTGCTGCGCGACGTCGAGTACGACGGGTGCCTGGTCGTCGCGTTGCAACAGGTAAGACGGGAGACGCAGTTCGACGCCGCCGTCAATGCCCGGCGGTACGTTGAGCAGGTATTGCACGGCAGCGCGGATCGGGAGCCGTCGGTTTAGTTAAGGTGTGTACACGTTGCTTGTACTTACGGACTGCAACACGTTGCGTTGCAGCGATGTGGTTTTCGCGCTTGCGGCGACCGTTCCTTGATTGCCACCTGCGCATTAACCCCGTCGCTGCAGGGCAACGCCCTGCAGCCTGTGCAACCAGACGCTTGTTTGCATGAACTGCAACGCGTTGTGTTGCAGCCACGGCTTGGCTCGGTTTCGGCAACCTGTCGTTGATTCGCGCGTGCACGTTAACCCCATCGCTGCAGGGCAACGCCCTGCAACCCGTGTAACCTGACGCTTGTCCGCATGAACTGCAACGCGTTGCGTTGCAGCCACGGGCTTGGCTCGGTTGCGTTGACTGTCCAACGATCTCAAAAGATTGGACCAACTTCTGCAAGCAGATATGTTGAGTCCTCTGAATCCAATTCATTCAGATCAACCATCCCGCGAGTCGTGGCCAATCTGGCCCGAAACGTTCCAAGCACATCAACGATTGTCGACTCGATCATGCCATGCGCGCGGCCAAGTCGCGTGACATCGAGGTGGCGCCATATCGCGTGAGCTTGTGGCGGAATCGCGACAACGTGCGCAAGTGCCGCAGGCGTCGCACTCGGTTTCGCAGTTTCCGATGTCGATTCGGTTGTCGCGGCGATGCGGCCGGGTCCGGAGGACCCGGCCGTCACCGTCCCCGGACCGCTCGGGTCGCCGGCGGGCAGGCTGGTGCCGCTCTGGTTCATCAGGATCTGCACGTCAGGGTTCAAGGCAACGAAGCCGTCGCCGTTCAAGTCGATGAAGTGCGAGTAGTCGCCCGAGGTGATCATCGGACCGTTGCCGTTGAGCAGATTCTGCACGTCCGGGTTCAGCGAAACAAGGCCGTCGCCGTTGAAATCCGCGGGCAGAACGTTGAAGCGGAACGCGAAGTCGCCGCCGGCGACGTCGTCGCCCGAGGGATAGGTGCTGACCGTGTCGGCCCAGTCGCCGTCCAGGTTATTGGCGGCCGTGTCGGTGACGGCGCCGCCGGTCGTGCCGTCGAGCCTGATGCGCAGCTTGTCGGTCGCTAGGGGCGCGGTCAGCGTCCAGACGGCCTCAAAGTCGCCGGTCAGGGCGGTACCCGTGGTCAGGCTCGAGAAACTGTAGTTGGCGACGTTGACACCGGTGATCGCCAGATCGGTCACGTCGACATTGACCTGCTCGTTGAAGCGGATCAGGATCTGATCGATGTTCGACCACGGCAGCGAGCCGAATTGAACCGCGCTGCCGACAGGGATTGAATAGCCGTCGGTGCCCTGGTTGTTGCTCTCAAGAAGATCAAGGAAGGGCTGCGTCCAGCCGCTGCCGCGGACGAGGACTTCGGTGACCTGCGCAGTTCCTGGTTCAGCCAGACATGGTTGGCCTGCCCGCCGGGGAAGAAGTTGCGGTTGGTGACGAACGCGTCGAGATCGCCGTCGCCGTCCAGGTCGCCGAGGGCCACGTCGCAGCTGAAGTGATCGCCCAGGTCCTGGCCGCCGTCGGTGAAGTTGCTGGAACCGTCGTTCATCCATACGCGATTGGGGCTGCCTCCGGCGTTCGCCACGAACGCGTCGAGGTCGCCGTCGCTGTCCAGATCACTCAGTGCCGCGTCACGGCTGCTGTGATTGCCGAGACCCTGACCGCTATTCCCGAAAAGGCCCGTGCCCCCCGAAGCCTCAGCCCGAAACTCCCACACGCGCTTCACCGACGCCTCGGCAAGCGTGTTCCGGATCCCGTCGGTCGCGATGACGTGGATCGTCTCGCCCGGCTTGAAGTCGTTGTCAGGATTGAACGTGATCGTGTCGCCCACGACGCCGATCGTGTTGTCGTGCGGCGGGTTGACGATCTGGCCCGTCTGCATCGCGTGCACGACAAACGTTGTGTCCTTCACCGAGCCCCCGGTGTCGATGTTCTGGTCGTATATTGTCGTGATGTCGGTGCCTACTGGCGCCGTGTGGCTGTTGGCAATCGCGTTGACGCCGGTAATGACCACGGCGCTGAACATCAGGCGGCGTCGAGCGGCTCGAGGACAACAGGCTCGGTGGCGCGCAGACATGCCGCGAGCCGCCGTCGCATGCGGTGCGCCCGCCGGCCTGTCTTATCCTGTTGTCGTGAGTTCCCTCTCAAGGAGGATCCTTCATCCCCGCCCGGTTCGTGCCGCTTCTCTCCGCGATGCGTTCACAGGTAGGCCTCGCAGGCATCGCAGTCCTCTATCCTTCCCCATGTGAAATGTGGCCCCAGTCTAGCCGCTAACACCATTGTTGTCAAGGTGTTGCATCATGTTGCGTTGTGAAAGTCGTGGTGCCGCGCTTGTGCGGTCGTTTCGCAACCTTGAAAGATCGGGCTCACAACGGCGGCACGCTTACTTCTGGCGCTCCCCCCTTCGTTCCGGAGCCTGTCCGCCGAAGGCGGATGCCGTCGTGCCTCTCTTAATCACTTCCGCAACGTCGCCTTGAGCCTCAACGGATTCGCAACCAGGTCCAGCGCGTCAAGGATGTTATTGACCACCACGTCGGCGGCCCCGATCAGCTCGCCGGCGGCGCCTTCGGGGCCGATGACGGCAATGCCGATGGCCGCGGACTTCACCATGGCCGTGTCGTTGCGGCCGTTGCCGATCGCGACGACCTCGTCGGCGCCCATCTCATGCACGTGCGCCTGCTTGTCGGTGCCGGTCTCGATCATGACGACCTCGACCGGAAGGTCGATCATCGCGTTGCGGGCGGTACCGAACGTGTCGGCGGTCATCACGGTGATGCGCGTCCGCCGCGCGATTGATCTGAGTTTCTCGGCAACACCGGGAAGCAGGCTGCCGTCCTTCGAGAGCGTGCCGGTGAAATCCAGAACGAGGTGACTCATCTTGATCGGATCGCGCCCGGGCAACGCCACGGTGGGGCGGTGCACGCGCACCAGCTGCTTGAACCCGTCGGTCCGGACGAGGTGTGGCCCGACGCCGTCGCGATCGAAGTCGTAGCGAACGAATCCCGTGACGTCGCCGCCCAGCGGGAACAGGGCGTCATCGAAGATCATCTCCGTGGCCGGGCACCAGACGCGTTTCCTCGATGCGTCGTCGCATGCGTGATGCCAGTGCACGTGACCGCAGGCGATCAGGCGCACGTGATCGCGATGCAATTTCTGTTGAAGCTCCCGCCGTGCCCCGCGGTCCAGGTGCCAGTCACCGTCGAGCGACTCGTCGGGCTCGAAAAGGTAGGGTGGCGTGTGGGTGAAGACCGCCACGAGTTGATCGCTGCGCTCGGCTTCGTCGAGCGTCTCGTCCAGCCAGCTCAGCTGGTTGGCCTCCTCGGGCAATCCGCAGCCGACGAGCTGGCTGTTGATGCCGACCAGCAGCCAGCGATCGTCGCCGTTGATCGCGAAGCGATCGTGACCGAACACGCGCGTCCAGCGGTCGAGTGTTTCAGCGGTCAACGCATCGGCGGGACCGGGGCGGTCTCCCACGTCGTGGTTTCCGGGGATGACGTGCACCGGCACCGCCCAGCCGTCGAACTCGGTCCTGACTCGCTCGAAGCGCCCGTCGCAGACCGACCCGTCGGCGGTGACGTCACCGGTGAGGACGACGCAATCCGGTTGCAGCGATTCGATCTGCGCGCGCAGCTGTGCCAGCCGCGTCATCTGTTCGGCGTTGTCGGCCTCGATGTGGGTGTCGGAGAACTGAATGACGGTGAAGGGGCGCTTCGGCATGCGGGGTCTCGTGGTGTGCAGGCGCGTATGGGGCAGTGGGCGCGATGACACGATGGCACGGTAGCAAACACCTGAGATTTACTGTCTATTATTTGTTGTTTGTTATTTGTTATTGGGGCAGATGATCCGGGCACCTTTGGTCCTCGCGTCCAGGAAATAATAAATGAAAATCAACAAACAGTAAATAATAAATCCCTGTATGATCGGGCCAAGGAGCCCGCATGCCCCAGACTAGTTCCCACGACGCGGCGCTGAAGAACGCCGACGGCTCGTGGAAGTTCACCAACGCGCTGGCCGACGAATCCAGCCCGTACCTGCTTCAGCACGCGCACAACCCGGTGCAGTGGCATGCGTGGGGGCCGGGCGCGTTCGATGAAGCGCGGCGGTCCGGCCGGCCCATCTTCTTGAGCGTCGGCTACTCCACCTGTTACTGGTGTCACGTCATGGAGCGGGAGGACTTCGAGGACCCGGGCATCGCGGATCTGATGAACCGTCTGTTCGTCAACGTCAAGGTGGACCGCGAGGAGCGGCCCGACGTTGACGACATCTACATGACCGTGGTCCAGATGATGACGCACCACGGCGGCTGGCCCATGAGCGTGTTCCTCACGCCGCCGGGTACCGGCGGGCCAGACGACCCGGGCTTGAAGCCGATTCACGCGGGGACCTACTTTCCGCCGCAGCCGCGGCAGGGGATGCCCGGTTTCCCGCAGGTGCTCGATGCGGTCAGCGACGCGTGGCGGAACCGCCGCAAACAGGTGGTCGACCAGGCCGAGCAGATCACTGACGCGGTCCGGCAGCACCTCGCGGGCCGCGACGCGCCGGCGCAGCCCGAACTGGACCTCGTGCAGATCGCGACGAACCACCAGCTCTCGATGTACGACGCGACCGACGGCGGCTTCGGCGGGGCCCCGAAGTTTCCGCAGCCTTCGAACCTGCTGTTCCTGCTCGGTGTTCATCGCAACAACGAGCACGACGAACTCTGGAAGGCACTTTCGTACACGCTGGAGCGCATGGCCCGCGGTGGGATGAACGACCAGATCGGCGGCGGCTTTCACCGCTATTCGACGGACGGCCGGTGGCTGGTGCCGCACTTCGAGAAGATGCTCTACGACAACGGCCAGCTTGCCGAGGCCTACCTGATCGCGCAGCAGATCAGGCCCGACGCACGCGACCCGGATCTCTACGCGCGTGTCGCCCGCGACGTCTGCGACTACGTCCTGCGCGAGATGGTTGACGACAGCGGGGCGTTCTACTGCGCCCAGGACGCCGAAGTCGACGCGCGTGAGGGCGGCAACTACCTCTGGACGCCCCGGCAGGTGCGCACCGCGTTGGGCGACGACGGGATCGCCGACCTGACGCTGAAGATGTACGGCCTTGATCGGGGCACGAACTTCCAGGACCCGCATCACCGCGCCGAGCCGCCGTCGAACGTGCTGTACCTTCCCGTTCGACTTGACGAGCTGGCGGCCGAACAGGAACTGTCGCTCGCGGAACTGCTCGACACGAAGCGCCGCGTCGACCGGACGCTCCTGGCAGAGCGTGACACGCGCCGCCAGCCTTCGACCGACGACAAGGTTCTGGTTGCCTGGAACGGCATGATGATCGGCGGCCTGGCGATGGCGGGGCGCGTGCTGGGCGGGGTGGCCTACACCGCCGCGGCCGAGGCGGCGGCAACGGCGATCCTGGATCGCATGAAGGCGCCGGACGGCGGACTGTACCGGTCGATGAGGCGCAGCCGGGCAAAGATCGAGGCGTTCCTGGAAGACTACGCGTTCTTCGTCCACGGTTTGCTCGAGCTACATCGGGCCACGAACCGGCGTTCCTGGCTGGATGCCGCGGCGGAACTGGATTCGATCGCCAACGAGCGATTTTCCGCGCAGGGCGAACACGGCGGAGGCTATTACGACACGCTCGATGGTCGCAGCGACCTGTTCGTTCGCGTCCGCACCACCTATGACGGCGCGATCCCCAGCGGCAACAGCCAGATGGCGCACAATCTTCTGGATCTCCACGATCTGACCGGGAATCAGGCCTACCTGGATCGCGCGTGGAACGATCTTTCCTCGTTCGTCGGCGCGATGCGCCGCCAGGGACCGGCGATGGTGCATATGCACCACGCGCTGCTGCGCGCGTTCGAGGCCGATCCGGCGCGGCGTGGGGCGGTCGGGCGGACCGCTGCGCCGCCCGAGGTCGACACGCGGCTTTCCGTTCGCGTCGACCCGGATCGCGTCGACGTGACCGCGGGGCACGCCGTGGTTCGAATCACGCTCGAGATCGCCGAAGACCACCACCTCAACGCCAGTGAACCTTCCGTCGAGAACCTGATCCCGACGCAGCTCTCGCTCGCGGGCGCTGAAGGCGTTTCGCTGGACGTCACCTATCCGCGAGGCGCCTCGAAAACCTACCCGTTCGTCGATCGGCCCCTAGACGTCTACGAGGGAACAGTCGTCATCGAGGCCACCATCCACTCGGCCACGGGCCGGATGCCGGCCTCCGGGGCCGCGCCGAAACTCCTGCTGCGCTACCAGATGTGCTCGGACCGTGAGTGCCTCGAACCGCGGACGGTGCAGCTTCCTGTGCAGTTATCGAGCGTCCCATGATCGACACGCACTGCCACCTGACCTACGAACCGCTGTGCAACCGGGTCGACGACGTTTTGAAGCGCGCCGTCGAAGCGGGCGTGGATCGCATGATCACGGTGGGCACGTCACCGGAGGACAGCGTGCGCACGGTGGCACTGGTCGAGCGCTGCGAAAAGGTCTACGCGACCGTGGGCGTGCACCCGCACCACGCCGCTGAGTGGGTGGATCGCGGCGACTTCGACGCGACGATGCGCGAGGTGTTTCGGAACCCGCGCGTCGTGGCTCTGGGTGAGATGGGCCTCGACAACCATTACGACGATCCGCCGATCGAGGACCAGCGGCGCGTCCTCCAGTGGCAACTCGAAATCGCCGCCGAACTGAATGACGGCTCGCCGATCATCATCCACAACCGCGAGGCGACCGACCAGATCCTGGAGGCCCTGCGCGACAGTGGAATCCCCGGCGGCCGTTTCGTGTTCCATTGCTTTACCGGAAGCGACCGGGAACTGGACGACGTGCTCGAATTCGGCGCCATGGTCAGCTTCACGGGCATCGTGACCTTTAGCAACGCCGCGACCCTGGCCGCATCGGCGAAGCGCGTCCCCCAGGATCGCCTGATGGTCGAAACCGATGCGCCCTACCTGACCCCTGAGCCGCACCGCAAGGTCAGGCCGAACGAGCCGTGCCATGTCGTTCACGTCGCGAAGTTTCTCGCCTCGCAGCGCGAGGTCGGTGAAAAGGAATTCGTTGAAGTGGTGGATGCCAACGCGGTGAGGTTCTTTAGATTGCCCGTCTGACGAAGACGGATCCGCTCACCCACGGATCGATCCTGTAGATCCCGTCAATTCCGAAACGACTGACTCCGCACAAGGCGGGTGGTCGGCAGGATTTTGACAGTCAACTCCCCCGATCCCTCACGCGGCCTTCAGGCCCGTCTCGAGGTAATCGGACAGCCGCATCTGATCCGCCTGGCGACTGAAGGTCTCGAAGACCATGCCCATGCGGATCGGTCCCGGATCTTCGACGTCGTCGTGAAGGCGCACGACGTGGCCCGAGGCGTGAATGTCGATACGCTGCGCGCCGGGCAGCGTGGCCTGGATGTCCAGGTGCGTACCGAGTTCGATGGTCCGGTCCACTTCGAATCTCATGCCCGTCTCGCTGATGTCGTAGATGTGACCCGACAGGCAGAATCGCTGCCTGCCTTCGGGGCGGACACGCACAAAGGTGTACATCGGCGCCAGCGCCAGTCGTGGCCGGCTTCGGTTCTCTTCTGAGGGGATCGATGACGTGGGCATGGGGCTCTCCTTTGCTCAACTCTGAGGCCGACTGAATCTTCTATCGTTATCGCCCCGGAGCCGATGTCGGTTGACCCGAATCGGCTCCGGGGCGATCGCACCGCGAGCAGCGGCTCTGGAGCGGGTCGCGGCCGCAGGCCGATAACAGGAGGTGAACTGATTCCACCTGGGGCTCCTAGATGCCGGACGACTCGGACGAGACTGCCGGTCAACGAACGCTGCTGGTCGGTACGGCACGCGGCGTCTACGAACTGCACCACGCGCTGAAGGTGGTCGAACCACCGCCCGATCAGATCGGCTGCATCGTGAACGGTCCGGACACCGTGGCGACGGCGCTGCCCCGGTTGGGCAACTTCGACGATCTGCCCGGGACACTGGTCGAGCACGATGTGGATCTGGTCCTGATCAGCCTGCCCGAGGCCATGTCGCAGATGATCCGTCGCCTGATTCACGATTTGGATCGGGTCGGCACCACGTGGCGCTTCGTTCCGATGCTTGCCGATCAGCTTGCCGGTCGCCACGCGACTCTGCCGATCGTGGCGCGGACGGGTTTGCGAACCGCGGCGGGCTCGGAGACCGGCGAGTCGTTTCCCCTCACGGTGGATGCGGCATCGCTCGATCCGTGGCAGCTTCTTCGACGCCGGCCGCGACAACTCGACACCGAATCGATTCGCACGGTCCTGTCCGGCCGCTGCGTGTTGATCACCGGGGCCGGCGGCTCGATCGGTTCGCAGTTGGCACGATTGGTGGCGGGGTTTGAACCGGCCAGGATCGTGCTCGTCGAGCGAAGTGAAAACGCGTTGTTCGAGATCGATCGCCAGATGGCGACCTTCGGAGGATCGATCACGAGAAGGGCCGTTCTGCACGACATCACCGACCGGGCGCGTACGGAGTCGGTGGTGATGGCCGAAAGACCCCAGGTCGTGTTCCATGCCGCTGCTCACAAGCACGTCCCCATGATGGAGGACTACCCCGCGGCCGCGCTGGAGAACAATTTTTTCGGTACGCGTTGCATCGCCGATGCGTCCGCGGCGGCCGGAGTCGACCGGTTCGTCATGATCTCGACCGACAAGGCCGTCAACCCCAGTTCGGTCATGGGGGCGAGCAAGCGGCTCGCCGAGTTGTACATCCAGGATCTGAACACCCGCGCGACCGGGGCGTTCTCGATGGTGAGGTTCGGGAACGTTCTCGGCTCCGCCTGTAGCGTCCTGCCCATCTGGTGCCAGCAACTGGCCCACGGCGAGCCCATCACGGTGACCCATCCGGCCCGGCGAAAAGCTGAGCGAGCAACTCGCATACGACTCCGAGGACATGCTGCCCACGGCGCACGACGCGATCAACATCTGGCGCACCACCGCGCCCGACGTCGCGCGGTTGCGGCAGATCATGATCACGATGGACCGACTTCGCGACAAGGGATCCGATTGCGACGAAGGCGCCCGCTGGCAGGGCGTCTCGCACGAAGCGATCGTCAACGCGTTGCGCGGCGCCATACCGGGAATGGTGTACGCCGCGGCGGGATGATGTGGGCCGTCGCGAGCGATGAGCGAGCGACGGAACCCACCGATGTCCAGCACCACTGACCTGTAGAAACAGACGCTCATGTGAGTCGAGTCCGGATTCTGCCGCGCGACTCCCGATCGTTTATCCTGGATCCGATGGCCAAACGTACTTCTTCTCGCCGCCGCGCCAACGAGCTACGGCCGACGAACATCGAGCCGTATCCGTCGGCGGCGCCGGGCAGCGTGGTCATCACGCAGGGGACCACCCGCGTGCTGTGCACGGCGAGCGTCGATCGGAAGGTGCCGGGCTTTCTCATTGATTCCGCCACCGGGGAACCGCGCAGCGGCTGGGTGACGGCCGAGTATGCGATGCTGCCCGGGTCGACGCCTCAACGAAAGAAGCGCGGACCCGACAGCCGAGCCACCGAGATCAAGCGCCTGATCGGCCGGGTCCTGCGTGCCGCGGTCGATCTGGACCAGATGCCCGGCGTCGCGATCACGTGCGATTGTGATGTGGTCGTGGCCGACGGCGGAACGCGTACCGCGGCGATCACCGGTGCGTTCGTGGCCCTTGGGCAGGCCGTGGCGTTCGGGCGCCGTGAGGGGCTGATCCACAAGAAGGTGATCACAGGGCCCGTGGCCGCGGTGAGCGTCGGCATCGTCGGCGGCCGGTCGTACCTCGACCTCGACTACGATCTGGACAGCCGTGCCGACGTCGACCTGAACGTCGCCATGAACCATCGCGGTGAGTTCGTCGAAGTGCAGGGCACCGGCGAACGAGCGACCTTTTCTCGCGATCAACTCAATTCACTGCTGGATCTCGCCACGACGGGCATCACCAAATTGATGCGGATTCAAAACGCGGCGCTGCGCGCGACTGTAGAACGATAGGCGATTTCAGGCGTACGCGATTACCCACTCGTTACGCCCTGCGGCTCCGGGTAGAGCGACCCGAGCCGATACTCCGCGTGTTTGTCCAGGTATTCGCGGACTCGCGCGGCCCGACTGAAGGCGTCGGGCATGAACTTCACGGCCTGCGTGATTCGGTCGTCGGGTTCGGCGCAGCTGAAGCGCAGGAAACCTTCGCCGGCTTCGCCGAAGCATTCTCCGCCCAGACAGGCCACGCCGAAGGCGTCGTCGGCGCCCTCGAGCAGGTACATGGCCAGGCCGTGGGACGTGATTCCGAGACGATTGCAGATCACGGTCACGTTCGGAAAGACGTAGAACGTCCCGCCCGGCGGCACCACGCGGATTCCATCAAGACGCTGCAGCGCTTCGGTCAGGAGCTGAACTTTCTTGCCGAAGAGGCTCATGTTCCGGTCTCGCTCGTCCGCGTCGCCCCGCAGACCTGCCGCTCCGGCGATTTGTACCAGAGGCGGGACGCACGAGAGGGAGGTGTTGATCATCTTACCGATCGTTTCGGCGAGGCGGGGGCTGGTGACGGCGTAGCCGAGCCGCCAGCCGCTCATGCTGTAGGACTTGCTGAAGGTGTACGCGGCGACGCACTGATCGAGCAGGTCGGGCTGCGCCAGCGGCGTGTGATGTGTGCCGCGCCAGACCATCCGGTCGTAGGGTTCGTCTGAGAGTAGAGCGGTCTGGCGTCCGCGGATCAGATCGGCGATTCCCTTGATGTCCGATTCCGTGGCCACGCCCCCGGTGGGATTGTGCGGTGAGTTGAGAAAGATGGCGCGGCCTCGGGGACGATTCACGAACGCCTCGACGTCTTCGAGGTTGGGGCGAAAGTCATTTTTCTCCTTCAGGGCGCTGGTGACGACGGTTGCCTGTCGTCGCTGGATGTTCGGGACGTACGTCGGAAACTGCGGGCTGAACACGAGCACCTCGTCGCCCGGATTGAGCACCGCTTCACAGAAGAATTGCTCGAACACCTTCGCCCCGGGCCCCACGACGATGTTCCGCTCGTCGAGAGCCAGGCCGTACAGCGTGTTCATGTTCTCGGCGACCGTGGCCCGAAACTCGCCCACCCCAATGCTTGGACAGTAGTGGGTCTGATCGTTCTCGATCGCCTCGATACCCGCTGCCTTGGCGTGTGCCGTGGTCGAGAACGGGCTGTCACCGATCTGGAGTTCGACGACGTCCTTGCCCGCGGCCTTGAGTGTCCTGGCAATGGCCAGGACGTCAAAGGCGGTTTCCGATTTCAAGCCGTCGGCGAATGTGCTCAGTGTGAAGGTCATGGAACATGTTCCGGTGTTGTTGATGAGGCGGGCGCGTCGAAATGATACACGTGTGGATCCTGCCGGCAAACAAATGTCATGTTTGCCATCGCCACGATGCCCAACGTCACCTCGTCGACTGGCGTGGACTCTGAATCATTGGCGTCCCATAAGGCTGGGCGACACGGAACGCACGATTGCCATGGACTGAATCGCGCTGCTCGTCCTTACACTGAAGCTGCGGGAGGCGAAGGCAGTTTCTGGATCACCATGTCGACCGGCGAGATCACCTTGCGTTTCAGATGCCGAATGTTGCGCGACCTGTAATCTCGGCAAGGGGATGTGCAACTGAATTCTAGTCGCGATGGTTTCCACTTCTTGTAATCAAGACGAGGTTGCGAGCGTAGATGAACACACCGGTCGATTGGCCCACGATGCCGACGATGTCCTTGCGCCATATGAAGTAGGTCAGCAGCATCGATCCGCCGCAAATACTCAGCCACCAGAACAGGGTCGGCACGACGGATCGCCGGCTTCGTTCGCTGGCCAGCCACTGGACGAGCATTCGCCCGGTGAACATTGCCTGTCCCAGAAATCCCAGCGTCACCCATGCGATGCCGATTGGGCCGGAAATATTGAACAGCCTATGGAGCAGGCTGCGCGAGACGTGCTCGTTGTAGAGACGCTCGGCCAGTTGATCGGGGGTGAGCACCCGAGCGCCGTCGGGGTCGAAGACCACGTAGCGGTGCGCGCCGTCGGGGTCTCGCCGAAGCTTGACCTTCGGCCGTCCGCGAAGAGGCATCTTCAAAGGCACTGTTGCCGACGAATCGGCCTGACCGGTTCGATCGTCGCTCCACGCATCACCCGCCGAATGAAGGCCGATCAACGCGGCAACGGCGATGATGACCGCGCGGCCGTTCACGACCGAGCTCCGCCCTGGGTGACTTTGCGTTGGGGCAACTCGGTCGGCACGCCTTCATGGGTGCCGCGAGTTGCCGCAGGGCGATCGGCGTTGTCCGTCGAAGTCTCAAAGTCGAGTGACCGAATCCGGTGCCGCATCCAGCGCAGGATGAAGCAGTCGACCAGTCCTGTGATGGCTCGATTGCGAACGGAGTATTTCGTGGCGCCGGCCCGGCGTATGTGATGCCGGACGTCCACCTCAACGACGGTCGCCCCCAGCATCCTGGCGTAGGCCGGTAGAAAGCGGTGCATCCCCGCGAATTGCAGCGGAAGCCGACGGGCCAGTTCGGCGCGAACCACACGGGTCGAACAGCCGGTGTCCGTGATCGTGTCACCGAGTATCAACAGTCGTGCCGCGCGACCGATGCGGCTGCTGAGGCGGCGCAACAGGTTGTCATTCCGATTCCGTCGCACGCCTTGGGCCATGTCGGCCTCTCCGCGGCGCACCCGTTGCAGCAGTTCGCTCATGTCGGCCGGATCATTCTGAAGATCGGCATCGAGTGTGGCGATGAACGGCGCCCGGGCGGCCTCGATCCCGGCGCCGAGCGCTGCGGACTGGCCGCGCGGCGTCGCCCAGTGCAGCACCCGCAACCAGGGGCGGTGGATCAGATGTTCATTGAGTCTGGCCAACGTCTCGTCGCTCGATCCGTCATCCACGACGATTAACTCCGCCGACAGGCCGGCCCTGGTCATGGCCGCCTCAACCTCCAGCAGCAGCGCGTCGACATTCTCCTGCTCGTTCAAAGCGGGGACGACAATGGACAGATCGAGCGGGCCGTTGTCGAAATCAATTCGCGTTATGCCTGTGACCTCTCAGGGCGCGGCGGCCGGCCAGGCCCGATCTCAGTGATGGTGGGCAGACGGCGCCATGCTGTCGCCATTATGATGGAATGTCCGTCGGGTGCGTCGGCTTGCCTCCCGCAGGCCCGTACTCGATCCACCGTTCGCGGTCGACCCGGCCGCACGAACCATGTGATCCGTCATGCGACTATTCGGCGTGCAGTTGAACACCGTGTGGGAGGACAAACCCGCGTCCGAGGCACGGGTTCGCGATCTACTTCGGGGCGTGGATGTCCGGGAGGGCGACCTTGTCGTTCTGCCGGAGATGTGGGCCACCGGTTTCAGCCTGGACACCGAGAAAATCGCGGAGGACGCGGGTAACGGCCGGGCGCAGTCGTTCCTGTCGTCGCTGGCGACCGAGATGGGGGCGTTCGTCCTCGGGGGCGTCGTGACCCGGGGCGCGGGTGGCAAGGGCAACAACGAGGCCGTCACCTACGGGCCCGACGGACGTGAAGTGTGCAGGTACCGCAAGCTCTTCCCGTTCACGCCCGGAGGCGAGGCCGATCATTACCACGCGGGCGACCGAGGCGCACACTTCGCGTGGCACGGATTCGGGGTCGCGCCGTTCATCTGCTACGACCTGAGATTTCCAGAAGTATTTCGCGGTGCCGTCGCAAACGGTGCCGAAATATACGCCGTGATGGCCAACTGGCCGTCGTTGCGCCGCGACCATTGGACGACGCTTCTCTGCGCTCGCGCGATCGAGAACCAAGCCTATGTGATCGGCGTGAATCGCTGCGGCGACGACCCTGACCACGCCTACCCGGGGTGCAGCCGGATCATCGATCCGTCCGGCAACGTTCTTACCGATGCAGGCGAGGATGAAACCGTCATCAATGCAGAACCTGACCGCGCCGCGCTGATCGAATGGCGGCGCAGCTTCCCCGCGTTGTCCGATATCCGTGCGCAGTACCTGCCGCCTGATCGCGCCTAGTTACATGGCGAACGCGGGCCGCGCGTTGATGGTCGCGCCGTGATCCTGTACGATCTACGCATTGAGAGGCAACGCTCGGTGTTCCAGATCGGCCCGTCGAGCGGCGGGATCCGGTTTCTACTGAAGAATGGTATTGAGATGCGTGGTTTCACTCGGTTTGGCGGTGCGTTGCTGGTGTTGGTCATCGTTGCAGCGTGTGACCAGGAAGATGGAACGGTGCAGGAGCAGATGAATTCGATGAATGATCGGGCGTCTGATGCGGCCGGCACGGCCAAGGACGGTGCGGCCGGTATGGTCGACTCGGCAAAGGATCGCGCCATCGATGCGGCCGGTGAGGCGAGCGCCAAAGCACAGGCGGATCTGGACGGCGCCGTGCAGAACATCAAGGACAAGCGGTTTGACCTGGCCCATGGCGCCCTGGACAAGCTCGACGGAATGAAGGGATCTCTACCAGCCGGACTTCAGGACAAGATCTCACAGGCCAGGGCCGCGATCGATGCCGCGAAGACCGCGGGCCAGGTGAAGTCTGCGGCGGATAACGTGGGCGGCGCCGTCGACAAGGTCAAGAACGCTCTGCCAGGTCTGTACAAGTAGCGCGCCAAGATGAACCGGATCGATCAGATGTTCGCGGACCTGCGCCGAGACGGCCGCCGGGCCCTGATGCCGTACCTGACTGCCGGTGACCCGGACCTCGCGACAACCGCGGCGCTTTTACCCGCAATGGAGAAGGCGGGCGCCGCGGTTTGCGAAATCGGGATTCCATTTTCAGATCCAATTGCCGACGGGCCGGTGATTCAGGCGTCGATGTCCCGCGCGCTGGCCGCGGGCGTCAGGCCGCGCCACGTGCTTCAGATGGTCGCAGACCTTCGCACCGCGTTGACGATGGGGCTGATCGCCATGGTCAGCTATTCCATCGTGCACCGTCTCGGGACCGGATCGTTTCTGAAGGACCTGGCAGCGGCGGGGATGGACGGCGTGATCATTCCAGATCTGCCGCTCGAGGAGTCAGAGGCGATGGTCGATGCCGCGCGTGACGTGGGGATGGTGTGCGCCATGATGGTGGCGCCCACGACGGCAATCGAAAGGGCTCGGCGCATTGCCGGCGCCGCAAGCGGATTCGTGTATGTGCTGGCCAGGGCCGGGCTGACCGGCGAGCGGCAGGCGGTGCCACCACAATTGGCCGGGAGGATTGAAGACCTGCTCGCGGTCACCGATCTTCCCGTGGCTGTGGGCTTCGGCATCGCCACCAGGCAGCACGTGACGCAGATCGCCCGGGTGGCGGACGCCGCGATTGTCGGTTCGGCGATCATGCGGCGAATCGCCGAGCACCGGGACCAGGGGTCGTCGGTCGTTGTCGATCAGACCGCCCGGTTCGTCAAGGAATTGGCTGGCGGCCTCGTGCCCGTGTGATTCATGAGTTGATGGGTCTATGATCTAGGTGGATAAAACAGCACCGGGTGGCCGATGGTGGCCAGGGTTCCGTCAAGGGCGATACGCACCCGTGTGGCGCCGAACAACGTGGCGCCGAACAACGGATGAATCGTTGATGTCAACGCGGTTGACGAAAACTTTCGGTCGGTGGGGGGCGTTGCTTCTGCTCCCGATGGTTGCGATTTCCGGGCCCACGGCACATGCAGGGCCCGCGCCCGTCCAAACGGCTGATTCGATGCTCGCCGATCAACTCGTCAGCCGAGCTTCTCAATCGCTTCGGAATTCTTCACAGCTGATCAGCGGCCAACTGGAGATGGCGCGGATCATGCTTGATCTGGCGCTGGAAATATCTCCCGACGACATCGAGGCCTTGAGACTTCGCCTCGACCTGGCCCGAGAGGCGAATGATCTGAAGGGGCGCAGGGAGGCGTTGGCACGTTATATGCGGCTGGTCCCGGACGACGATGTGGCCAGGCTCGAGTCGATTCGCCTGGTGATCGAGCAGGAGCAGCGCCTCGATGCCCGAGTGGCGATGGTCGAAAAGATGATTGATGGGCCGGACGCCGAGCAGTTGAGTAAGCCACTGAGATCGAGGCTGGCGTCGTACTGCGCACAGGCGGCTCGTGAGATGGGCGACACGAAGCACTTCAACACGCGTGCCGCGCAAGCGCTGAGGCTCGACCAGACGAACACCGAGGCGGCGGCGATGGTGTACGACGAAGTCATTGCCCGTCGTCGCGATCCACGCTCTGCAGGCGCGGCGCTCATGTGGGCGATTCAGGCCGAACCCATCGCCATAGAACCGCGACGCAAGCTGGCAGAAGTGCTGCTGTCTCAGGGGGCCTATCAGGAGGCTGTCCAGCAGTTCATGGCCACACAGGTCAGTGCGACAGAGATGCAGAGTGAAGGCTTCTACCACGATTGGATCCTGTGCCGCGCCGCGATTGGAGACGAGCAGAGTACGGACGAAGCGATTCAGCTTCTGAATACTTACGAGCGGAAGATCATCGATGCGCAGCGCGCCGGAGCACCGAAGAAGCAGGAGGAGGATGACGAAGCGGGGCGAGTCGATGCGGAACCGCCAGTGCCTGTGCTCCCACTCGATCTGGAACTGCTGCGTCTGGCCGTTCTTCGCCATTCAGGCAGCAATATGCTTGCACAGGGATCGTTCGGTCGGATCCAAAACGCCCTCACATTGAAACACGCCGATGACGACCGGGCGGGCCTCGATCTGGCGTGGCTGTCAGCCTGGCTCGGTCCCGGTGTGGAGCCGGAACAATTGGCCCGGCTGGTGGCCGAACGCGGGGACGATCCGGTGGTCCAACGGATCGAAGCATGGACGGCCCTTCGCCAGAAGCGATATGACGAGGCGCGACAAATCTTCGAGAAATGGGCGGATCGTGACCCCTACGCGCTCTACGGACTGGCCCGGTGCGACAGGGCCGGCCCGCAGCCCGAGGATCAGACCGATCGCCTTGAGCACCTGCTCGTGGAGCGGTGGCCGGCGAGCCTCCCGGGAATGCTGGCGGCGCGCGACTTGGTCTCGGACGGGGTTACGGTGGAACCGTCTCCAGCCGGCCGCTGGCTCACGAACAAACTCGAACAATGGCCGTTGAATCTTCGTGATCCGAATCCGCACCTGACGCCCTGGACCACTCTAGAGATCGAGGTCGAGCCGAAGCAGTTCGATGCATTCCAGACGATATCGGCGAAGTTGTCGGTGCGAAACAATACCGAAGTGCCTTTGGCCTTTAAACCGAGCGGGACCATACCGTCCCGACTGTTCCTCTACGTCGCCTCGGCGCAGGGAGGAGATAACCTGGCAACGATGCCGCCCATAGTGGTGAATGTCGGTCGGCGTCTGCGGCTTGAACCTCACGAAAAAATTGAACTGAATGCGCGGATCGATCGGTCCGACTTCGGCCTCGGGATGCTCGGACGGGCCGGCCAGGTAGTGACGTTCAACGTCTCCGCGATTCTGGATCCCTATCCGAGGCCTGATGGGGGCGTGGCGCACGGGCTTATCGGCGACCGGGCGTTCGAGTACCACCTGCAGTACTCGAACGATCCGGTCCATCTTGGCGCGTTCAAGACCTGGCTGAACACGTTGGACGAACCGAATCCGGTGAAGCGCATGGCGGCCATCGCGATGCTTGAACACAATTCGTCCAAGCTGTTCGGGCAGGTCAAATTTCGCCAATCCCAGCTCGATAGATCCAAGAAGGCGGAGGAAGCGGAATTGGATATTTTTGACGCCGACGAGGAGGACGTGGCGCGGTTACGATTGGCGCCGGACACGAAGGACGAGATAAAAGATGAACTCAAGATCGTGCGGGATCTAATCGACAGGATCGGGTCGTCGATTACAGAGCGATTCGGCCAGATGA